>ERZ842401.113-NODE-113-length-102642-cov-5.857029_pt1 | contig 102642 bp, 91 predicted proteins | sample MGYA00521270_ERZ842401 | MGnify/ENA primary metagenome ERZ842401 (study PRJEB31892, sample SAMEA3878208) | bioreactor metagenome | biome: Moose rumen | place: Sweden | collected 2011-10 | study: EMG produced TPA metagenomics assembly of the PRJEB12797 data set... | reverse complement strand
CCAAAAAGTTGAAAAAGCTTGTTGACAGTATAGAGGGTTAAGCATTAAATCTATAGATTTTTGATTTTCCTCAGAAAATCAAAAATCGGACACCGACCAATATTTTCTGAAAGAAAATATTGCTTGGCGAAGCCAAGTTCTTGTGGGCTTTTTCCTTAAGTAGCCCACAAGAAGTCATAATTTTATCTTGACTTAAAAAGAGCCTACGTCAGTTACAATCTTACTGACATAGGCTCTTTCTATATGTTGTGATAGGGGTGGCTCTCAAGAATTAAAATGAAAGGTGGCTCTGAAGAGTTAAAACAGTGGCTCTCAAGCGATGTAATATTCAATTGATAGGCTGATGGCATATTTTGAGCAGTTTTATGGAATTGGCGGGGACTTTGGTTTTAAGAAGAAATGATTATCAACTTGAGCTGTTGGCAGAACAGCAAATTCTATTATAAATGTCATGGATAGAAATTGATTTAGTGGAATTATATTGACGAAATAGAAATAATAGAATAAAATAATAATGAACCCAAAAGGTAAGATTTAAATGAAAATAAAATGTCACGAAAGGGGTATGAATAACATGGAGAATGACTCAAAAAGAATGATTCATCCTGGAAAATACCTCAATGAACTGCTTGAACAAGAAAGGATGACTCAGAAAGAATTATCAATTCGAACAGGCATGACAGAAAAACATGTAAGCACAATCATAAATGGCAAAAAAAACATATCAGCTGCATTCGCCAAAAAGTTAGAGTATGCATTGCCCAAACCAATGTCTTATTGGATGAAACTTCAGGCTCAATATGACAATGATGTGCTGGATTACGAAGAAAAACATGGAATTAGCAAGGAAGAACTTAAGATAGCGTCAGAACTAAAGGTTATTGTAGATTTTCTTCAAGATAAGAATATAATCGATGTGGGCTTAAATGACGCGGAAACTATCTTACAGCTTAGAAAATACATGCGAGTTAGCAGTTTAACTGTGATTCCGGAGATAAGCTATAATGCAGCATATAGAGCGCAGGTTAATAATAATGTTAATGTTAATCCATATATTCTTTATGCATGGAAAAGGATATGTGAAATGTATGTATCAGGGATAGATATTACTTCTAGTCTGGATATTAAGAAGCTTGAGAGCAAGTTGCAGGATATAAAGGAACTGATGTTTCTTGATATCAATGTTATAGAAGAAAAACTTACTTTATTATTGGCAGAGTGTGGAATTGCTTTTAAAATAGTACCTCATTTTAGAGGAGCACCGGTTCAGGGCTTTATCAGTAAGCGTGAGGACGAAAAGCTGATGCTGTGTGTGACTCTCAGGCAAAAGAGGGCAGATAAGTTTTGGTTTACACTTTTTCATGAACTTGGTCATATAATCAATGGAGATGCAGATTTAAAATTTGTTGATTTTGATTCTGTCAAAAATGAAGCAGAAGAAAAAGCTGACTTGTTTGCTGGTAATGCGTTGATAAATGCCAGTGATTACAAAGCTTTCTGGAGTAATGGTGATTTCTCGTTATCAACAATAAAAGGCTTTGCGCGTAGCCAAAAAGTTAAGCCCTATATTGTAATTGGTAGATTGCAGACAGAAGGAGAGCTGGAATGGTCAGACTATTCAGGAGAAATGATTTATTATGATTGGGCATAAACATCGTTGTAGATGATATGTAAAATAAAAAAAGCATATGGCTAAAATATTAACCAAATGCTTTCCTTATGAGTATGCTAAAATACTCCCTAGACAAGATTATATTAGCATACTCACGAGGGAAAGTGCAAGGTTTGATTTCATGCGATATGCGCTGTAACTCGGGAGAGGTGCATAAATATAGTATTTCTTCCGGATGCAGCTATTTTGCTGCATTTATTATTTTTCCAAGGAGGGAATATTATGAAGAAATTCGAAACTCATTTAAACGAGCGTGGGGAACGAGAAAAAGTCCCTAAAGACCTGACAAAAAAGCTCAATTTGAACTATCTTGGTCTTACAAACAAGACATATGCTGTTGGTGAATATGATTTGCCGGAAGTTATCTGTAATACAAGTATTTATCCTGATTATATAGCAGGGTATTCAAATCCGGGCAATTATTATAAAACCCCTAACACTGCTGTAGCGTATTATCAATTTGATGATAGCTTTGACGGTATTCATGGACTGTATAATGCAATCTATCACAAGAATGAAAACTTATTAAAAAAGTTCAAAGAAAGATTTAGAGGAGTAAAAATATTTATAGCGCCTGATTACTCTGAATTGGGTGATATTGATCCCATTGAGAATCATTATCGTGCAAGGAAAGCTCGAATAGTTTCACTTTGGTTGTCGATGGAATTAGGCGCTGTGGTAATACCTAATATTACTTATTCCTTAATTGAAGACATAGGCTTTTACTTAAAGGGACTAGAAAGATGTTCAGTTGTAGCATTTAGCACTATGTGCTATGCGGAGAACAAGATTGAAAAGAAATACTTGATTGAAGCGGTTCATAGGACAGTAGATTACTTGAATTTAAAAGCTATAGTTGTATTTGATGTTTGCAGTGATAGTCATGCGGTTGACGAAATATTTGCATATGCTAGAGAAAAGGGCGTGGACATAATAGTTCCTCAAAATATGATGAAATGTCGTAATACTGCCAGAAAGAAGGTGGTATAAATGCATGCATCGAATAGTGGATTGGCACATGGAACTGGTGGGTCACCACAAACCACCTTGGAACAGCAAGAATACTCCAATAAAGTCCAACAAAATGAAAAGGAGTTAAAGACCCACGCGGAATATATTAAAAATGAATTACCAAAGACATCTCCTTTGAAGATACCTTCTAATGCGACAATCAAAGAAGAACAGAAGAATGGTTATCAGCAGATCAAATATAATTGGGATCGAGGAGATTACAAGTATCAAAGCCGATGGCATACAAGAACTCCGGGAGCACCTAAAAATCAAGGTAATACGTGGGTTGTTGAAAAGAGGAAACCCGGTATTGGTAATGGCAAGAATGCCAGACCTGCGGAAAGATATGTTCTTGTAGGAAAAAATAAAAATGGCAGCCCTAAATGGATAGATAGAAAAAAGTGGGATTCTGCGATTCGAGCTCGCAAAAATGGAACAGCTACAAAAGAGCAAAAGGAGATGTTAGATCATGGGCACTGGAAAGCGAAATAATGATGATAGATTTTATAAAGGATATGAAGGCGAACCGGAATTAGTACTATCATCAGATGAAAAGAGCATACACATTTGGGATGGATATATGGAAGATATTTTTGGGAATCCCGTTCAAAATGAAGATGGGTGGTATGGCTTTACGAGAGATTATAATGAGTTTGTAGGGCCATATGAGGATGATTGCATCGAAGTATGTTTGAATTTAGATGAATATATAAAAGATGCCGAAGCATATGTTGGTAAGAAATTTGAATATGAGGAATCATCTGAAGTTTTAAACTCTATTATAGATTTTCTAAGGAAGTCATATGATGATGGTAGAACAGTGATGGTTAGTTTAAAATGATGTAATTGGTTTAGAGAAAACAATATTGGTAGTTGCTTATTTCATCAACAAAATGTCAACTAAAATGTCTAAAAAGCTGTGGAATAGGTGGAATATTTGGAATAACTATACCAGATATACTGTTTCGTAAACGGTGTAGACACAATATATAGTTGATAAGATAGAGATGGAATAATACACGAAAAGCCTTACAAACCGTGATTTTAAGCAGCTTGTAAGGCTTTTATTTTGGGCTCTGGGTATGTTTTGAGTACACTTTTGCAGTGCAGAATAATTCACAGGGGATTTTAAATGCTTGCATTTATAAATTCATCTGGGAATTATTCTATAGGGCGGAAGTCTGTCCTCTCCCTTGGAATCTTTGTATTCAATAAGTTCTCCAGGGTATTGACGGAATATCTGAAAAAAGATAGTGCATTGCTTTGATACCATCAAAATCGGCTCCTGTAAGAGTTTCTACATTTACATGTAAAGCGGTAGCAATAGCTTCAAGATTTTTTTGCTTTGGATTGCGTCTTCCACTTTCATATGCTCTTATGTATGCTTCACTGACTCCGATCTCATCACCAAGCTGTTTAAGTGTTAAACCGCGCTTATGTTTTCACCAACTGTCATAAAGTGGCTCCTTTCGACAAAAACGTATCTTTATTACACAGTAGCAGAAATATCAGAGATGATTGGTGTTGGCAGAACATCAGCGCATGTAATTGTTAGGCAGTTGAATGATGAACTTGCAGCCAAGGGATACTTTACATTGGAGATGACCATTTAGATTCCTGTTGAAGTTACATGGGTAAAAATTTATAATATAAGCTATAAGTTTTCTTTAGCAGAGAGGTATTAATTGTGCTTATTATAAAAAAACAAATTCTGTTATCGAGTTTGCCAAATATTTAAGATGAAATGTATTTTAATGATGAGGAGATGGTCAAAGCGGTTGCTGATATCGATAACGGCGTGTTGGCGATCAATGCACCACTGCATAGTGATTTAGAACAACTGTTGTTAGACAATGGTTCAGAGCAGAAATCATTATATGGTTTCAACATTTATTTTGATAAGGAAATAGAGTATGATTCTCTTATAAATCCACCTAGAAATCGTGAAGCTGGTTTCCCGCGTGAAGGTAGAGGCGTGGCTGATCCAAAAGCAAAAGAAGCAATAAAGGAGATAGTTGATAAATGGATAATAGATTAGCGTTGACATGGTTTGATATGACCATTCAAGAACAGATTTCTAACGTGGGTAGTGAGGTTAATAGGGCTATTAATTGGAAGAATAAAGGAAACAAAAAACGTGAGGTTGCCTTTTGTTACAAGGCTATTGAGTACCTCGGCCTGACCATAGCTGATCCAAAGAATCACCACAGAGTAAATGAATTACTTTTTTGCATAGAAGAATTAGAAGATTATTTTGTGGGCGACAATATTTATAATACAACAGATGAGGCTTTAAAAAAATATTACGATGCATTTATTTATGACGTTGCTTAGTTTAGCAATAATATATGTGAGCTAGAAAATTGTAGTCATCAATAATTGAATTGAGGGAAAATTATATCCAATGTAAAGTATGGAATTGAATGCTTTACATTGGATTTTTTTTATTTATATATGGAAGTACAGATTGATTGAATTTATACAACCGGCTTGTGATTTCAGGAGGATGCACTATGATTGCATATTACAAAGATATTATAGCTACAATAGAGGACTCCCTAGAGTCTATTGATGAGAAACTATATGAACAGATTATAGAGGAATGTATTGACGCTCTTAAAAATGGTGGAAAAATTATCGCTAGTGGATTGGGTAAGAATATTCCTATATGTGAAAAAATTGTAGGAACTCTTAATTGGACTGTATCCTTCGTGATTCTAAAATGATTCTAAAAATCATAAAAAGGTAAATATCACGAATCGTCCGAGAACTAATTTCTATTCTGTTTTTCATCTTATATTTTCCAAAAAAATAAAAAAATTTTGGCTGATTTTTAGTAATGGTACCTGAACTGAACCAAATGAGTTTTAGAAAGATAAAAGAACTTATTTTGGAGGTAGTAAACATGGTAGACAATACAATCTTTATTTCAGTCAAAGACATTTGCAAAGACACTTAGTGTTTCTGAATCAAAGGAGTATTTCGTAGTACGTTAGCTCAATAAGGAACTTGCCGACAAGGGGGTACATGGTTATTCCGGGCAAAGTAAGCAGGAAGTATTTTGAAGAGCGTTTCTATGGAGTCTGTGAAACGGGAAAGGAGGAGACACATGCCGGCAACGAAAGACAAGAAGCGTAATACGTGGACTGCTCAGTTTTATTGACTTAGTAGAAGAAATGGCTGATGTTCTTATGTATTATGCAAAAATGATTCCAAGGTAATAATCATCAGCGGATCGCCTGAATATTCACAATGGAATTACCGGGGATTCTTGAAGAATTGGAACTTTCAGTAGATAAGCTGAGCAGATATCAGGTATAGACACAGATAAGTTTCTTGAGGTTTGTAATGGAAGTAGGGTTATTATGTGGAATGAGTTTATGCCAGTTTTATTTATATTGTGGAGAAATGACCAAGGAAGAACGTTGATTGAAGAAAGAAATCTCTTCCCTGAAGAGAATAAGGAAGTTCTGTCTATCAAAAAAATGAACATAGCTAAAATTTTTTGTTTTTGAGTTGATGCGATGCATAAGAAGTGATAATATGTACATATAGAGATTAATTGGCATTATTGTATATCAAACCGGAGGAGATATGGGCGCATATTTGAATGTAGGTACAGCAAAGTTCAAAGAGGCAATAAATTCACAGATTTATGTGGATAAAACTCGAATGATATCGTATCTCAATACAGTTATAAATACAAAACAGAAATATGTATGTGTGTCCAGACCCAGACGTTTTGGAAAGACAACGACGCTCGACATGCTGGCGGCTTATTATGATTGTGAAGCGGATAGTAAGGATATATTTGCAAAATTTGCAATTGCTCGTGAAAAGAATGGCTTTGATTACATTAATAGCTTTGAAGTGTTATCAATAAATGTGGTTTCTTTTTTTAATAAAGAAACTATTAAAGATGGTGTGAAATACCTTGAGAAAATAGTCACCAAGGAACTGATTCGTAAATACGATACTATAGATTATCTGGATAAAGATAATCTTAGTCTTGTTATGAATGATATTTACAATAATACCAATAAACTATTTGTGGTTCTGATTGATGAGTGGGATTGTATATTTAGAAGATATCAAGAGGATAAAGATGGGCAGATTGTTTATTTGGACTTTTTGCGAGATTGGCTAAAAGATCAGCCATACATAGCTTTTGCATATATGACAGGAATACTGCCAATTAAAAAATACGGTGAGCATTCTGCGCTTAATATGTTTGATGAATATTCAATGATAGAGCCAATGCAGCTTGCAGAATATGCAGGATTTACAGATGATGAAGTTAAGGATATATGCAAACAATATAGCCTTAATTATGAAGAAATCAAAAACTGGTATGATGGATATATCTTATCAGGACATATCCCTGTAGATAGCAGAGACATTACATCAAATGAGAGCGAGAACAAGTTTGAAATATACAGCCCGGTATCTGTAGTTAAGAGCGCGTTAACAGGAAAACTTCTCAATTATTGGAATGAAACTGAAACAGCCGAGGCTCTAAAGCAATATATCAGGCGTAATTATGATGGCTTAAAAGAAGATGTCATAATGTTGATGAATGGCGGTAGAATTGCCATTGATGTAACGACATATCAAAACGATATGATAACCTTCCACTCTAAAGATGATATTTTTACACTGCTTGTACACTTGGGGTATTTAGGTTATGACAACTTAAGAAAAGAAATCTATATACCTAATAACGAAGTCAGAGATGTCTTCAGACAGACTACAAATGGGGAAGAATGGAATTTCCTTGCAAAAACTTTGAATAATTCACAGAAACTATTAGAAGCTACATGGAATCATGATGAAAAAACGGTGGCAGAGCTGATAGAAGCAGCTCATGATAAGACTGGTAACAAAACCTATAATAGTGAAGCAGCATTAAGCTATGCAATACAACTTGCGTATTATAGTGCTCAGAACTATTACACGTTGATACAGGAGCTGGATACAGGAAAAGGATATGCTGATTTAGTATATATTCCTGCTCCAGAGTATGCTGATAAACCTGCGATATTAATTGAACTAAAATACGAAAAGGATACACAGACAGCAGTTGATCAGATAAAGAATCAGAACTATCCTGCAGGGCTTGAGCATTACAAGGGAAACATTATTGTTGTAGGAATAAACTACGATAGAGAAAAAACTAATGCATCAACCAACTTTAAGCATCATAGCTGTAAAATTGAGATGGCGTAGATTCTTACTGGCAATTCATTGCATTGTTAAATGATTTCTGAGATTGTATAGAGGTAGTATTATATGGATATTTCACAAGAAGTAAGAAGCCTTAGAGATGAGATGGGGATGAATCGCAGAGAATTTTGCGATTATTATGAAATCCCATACAGAACTATGGTGGATTGGGAAGCTGGTAAGCGCAAGATGCCGGCGTATCTTCTGAGGCTTATGGAGTATAAGGCCAGGATGGAGAAACTAATCTCATCTGACAAAAACTGATATAGAATTGTAAAGGCGGTATAGATATGACAAAAGAAGAGGTCGAGAAATTAGTTAATTCAAATAAGTATTCTAATGCAATCAAATATTACGGAGATGATAAATTAAGGAACCTTATTAAGGAAATATATATTGATGGAATGAAAAAGGGATATGAGCTAGCTAAGTATAGGCTGGAGCAGTTATATAAAATGCCTATTTCGGTAGGTGAAGATTATCTTAATGATAATATGGACGATATAAGAAATATGATAAATCTTTGTGAAAAGTATCAAGAATGTGAAGAATAGAAGAATTAAATAGTTATGATGAATCCAGTGTAGGCAAGGAGAATTCATTATATGATAAATGAAATATTATTTATGGAAATTAGATTATTAGGAGATTTTTGTCAAAGATATAAAATGAGCCGAGCGGCAGCTAGTGATCTTTTTTCTAAACATAAAATTTGGCAGTATATAGAGTCGTGTTATGACACATTTCATATTAATGGCGATGAATACAATTTAGACGATATCAGCAATGTATTGAAGTCGAAAGGAGCAATTTAGTGAAACTAAAAGATGGAATGCTCCTATATCACGGAAGTTATGCTTGCGTTGAGAATATAGAATTGGGGCAATGTGCAGCTGGAAAAGATTTTGGAAAAGGATTTTACCTGACAAGTGATCCTAATCAAGCTAGAAGTTTTATTCGCTCATCAATAATAAAGGCTCAGAATTCCAGGCTGATATCGCTTTCTCATAATTATGGATATGTCTCATCCTTTAGGTTTTATTATCCGAGTGAAGATATTTCCATTCATGAATTCGAGGATGCAGATAAAGAGTGGCTATGGTTTATTTCGCAGAATCGTAGAAAAAAGCTTGCTGCTGATTTAGTTCCTTTAATCAATAAGGGTATTTTTAATGCAGAGATAGTTATCGGAAAAATAGCCAATGATACAACTAATCCTGTGATTGCAACGTATCTTAATGGGCTCTATGGTGATGTGAAATCAGATAAAGCTGTTAATTTTGCGATTGAGCAGTTGTTACCAGACCATCTTGTCGATCAATTCTGCTTTCTTACGGAACGTGCAGCTGGGTGCCTTAAATTTCAGGAGGCAAGAAAATATGTCATTTGAAAAAATGAATGCATGCGCAGATATGATACTTACAGATGCCATTGAAGACATGGCTGCAGAGGACAATATTTCAATAGAAGAGTCAAGAAGTAGACTTTTGAGTTCAAATGCGTGTAAATGTCTTTACAATTTTGAATCTGGTATGTGGATGGAAGGTTCAGACTATTTCCTAGACTTTTATAGGAGGTATGAATAAAAACAGGATCTCTTCTAATATCAGTCCCACAGTCCGGATATTTCGGATGAAAGTTTATAATGACCACACTTTGGACATTTGCACGAGCCTATATTACTATCTATAATATTAACATCACTCATACCGCAGTCAGGACAGGCTGCGGTATATTTTTTTGATATATCAAGGTCCTCAAGTTCAGCTATTGAGATTATTTTTTTACAATTATTACAGACAGCAGCGCTATACATAAAGGTAAAATGTGGAAATTCTTTTTGGGATAAGCTGCTTTTTATCTGGTCTTTTTCGGACGCGTCAAAGTCATCAAGGCAGTTTTCCAAAAAGGCATGATCCATGCCCATGCCGGTTTTGACTTCCCATACGCTTTCACATTTTTTGCACGATATTCTAATAATCTGTCCCATGGTATCCCTCATTTTATTGTAATAACGACAGAACACCCTGCTTGGACTGATTTGCCTGCGCAAGCATTGACTGTCCGGCCTGAGCCAGGATGTTGCCATTTGAATAGCTAACCATTTCTGATGCCATATCGGTATCTCTTATCTGTGATTCGGCACTTGTAGTATTTTCTACCACATTATCAAGATTCTTAATCGTATGTTCAAGCCTGTTCTGCATAGCACCATAATAGCTTCGAACATTGCTGACGGCTTTTAGCGCATCTTTTATCAAATCAATACTATTTTGGGCATCAGCACTGGTCATCATATTACTTATATTGAGTCCAAGAGCAGTTGAGTCCATGTTGAAGAGCTTTATCCCGATTCTATTATTATCTTCATTTTCAGAACCAGCTTGTATAAAGAGGGTATTGGCACCGGTAATCTCAGTTCCGCCGCTTGATGCTGTCGGAGTAAGGCTTCCGCCTGTTCCGGCGTTTTGATCATATGATGAGCTAACAGGGGCAGTACCTGATGAACTTACCATAATAGCAGCGCTAAGTAAGGCACTATTGTTAATGATGTCTGTATCGGACAGACCAAGGTCACCAATAATTGAACCTTGACCACCGCTTGATGCGCTTGTGCTATAGGAAAGTGCTCTTACAAATTTAGTTATATCAGAATCTGCGCTGGCATTTGATAATAGGGAGGCAAGAGTAGATTGATATTTATCAGCATCATCGACAATCCCAAGATTTTTAAGAACCGTTCCAAGATCATCTCCGTTCAAAAGACCTGCCATTATGGTATTCATTCCACTTGCAATAGTTGAAGAATTAACAGAACTTGAACTACTTGCAAGATAGCCTAGATAAGCAGACATTAGATATCCATGACCGTAAGGCCTGTTTGCAAGAGTGTATTTTTGAAGATACCGCGCAACTTCAGAGTCCTTGCTGGTGTCATTGGCACTTGTAAGACTTGATACAATAGAGTACAGTTCAGAATTCCAGTTTGTTGCAACACCGCCGCCGGCAAGCTGAGCCACACCTTCCGTAAACCATGTGGGATAGAAACCCTTAACCATAGCCATAGGCATTGTATATTGCATAACAGTATGCATAAGCTCGTGAGCAATAGTGCTTTCGAGTTTATTGGTTCCGTTTCCTGTTGAGCTATCTACAGATGAATCAGAGAAGTCATCTTTATCAACAGACATACCAAGAGTAATAGATGATACAGAATATGACGTTCCATTGCTGCTATATGCTACAGATTCGCTTGCGTAGGCAAGTGTGCTACCTGACCCGTCGATATATTTGATATTAAGAGAAATTGGAACCGTGCTTCCGCCACTTTGCGACGCCACAGCGCTTTGAAGAGATGGAAAAGTTGTCAGAATCTGACTTACAGCATTAGGAATAAGAGTCTGACTTATAACCTCTCCCAAAGTATCCCACCCTGTTCCGGGAGTCGTAACCCCATCTATAGATGATGGATAAGAAATATTTATATCGCTTGCAACAGCTTCACCATTGTCATTAAAGCTTAGATTGAAACTTACATTTTGCTCTACAGAAAATGATGTAGCAGTCGGAGAATAACCTTCTGATGGAAAAAGATGTATATCGTTAAAGGTGGTTGATGCTGCATTTTTGTCTATTTGATCAAGAAGCTGCCTATATTCTTCTTCTACATAAAGGCGATCAGAATTGGTCAAGGTATCATTTGATGCCTTAACAGCCAGTTCGTTGCTTCGCTGCAACATATCATGAACTTCATTAAGGGAGCCTTCTGCAATTTGAATAAGAGATATGCCATCCTGACAGTTTCTTGAAGCTTGCGTAAGACCTCTTATCTGCCTACGCATTTTTTCAGAAATAGAAAGACCTGCCGCATCATCTGCAGCCCTGTTTATCTTATATCCCGAAGATAGCTTCTCAGAGGATTTTGCAAGATTTCCCGTAGTGATATTAAGCGTGCGATTAGAATTCATCGCCGTTATATTGTGTTGAATGACCAAGCCGCCCATTGTAAACCTATATACTGCCTTTCTATAGACGTCCTTGTCATATAAAGATTATTTGTGAAAACTCCTTTTTCTATATTATTTATCGGCATGCAGTATATAAAAGCTTAACAAGTTCAAACTTCTCATTTGTCAAATAGGCTCCAGTCTGGCAAGTGCGAAGTTTGAGTGAGTTATAAATCAAAAAGAGAAATCTGAGGATCTATCCAGGATTTTTGCACGACTTCATGAACTATGTCCCCCTGTTCATAGCCGCCTACAAGGAACGGCGACGCCGGGTCGTGTAGCTTTGAGTTTTCGATTACACGGTTAATATCATTATTGGCATAACAATATTTGCAAAAATGTCTGCAGGTGTCGTATTCGCCTATATCACATGCAAGGTAACAAGCGCAGCTGCTTCTATTAAGCCTTTTAGGAGGATAGATAAGCTTGTGCCCTATAGCTTTTTCGTATATTGGAATTGTCATGCAGCCTGAGCAGTCAGCACCGTATTTTTCCAGAAAATTGCCCTCTGCACAGGGCTTTACAGTCATTCCATAAGATGAAGCAATTTCTATCATGGCTTTTCCAAGCTCTATTGCATCAGGTCTGTCAACCTCTTTAACTTCAGGGAAATTTCGCCTTACCTTCTGATATAAATCTATGAAGCTTATAACTACAGTTCTTGTATATCCCGATAGTGCTTTGGCAATCTGCGCAAATGCTTTAAGATGGTACTCTTTATTATATCTATCTGATAAAAAGATTGGATCATAACGCCAACCAATACTATTAACCCCGACAATGTCGGATAGTTTTTGGAAATCAGTAATAAGCCTGTGCTTGTCAGGAACACAAGGCTCTATGTCACTGCCATAAGAAGTCAGTGTTACAAACCAGTACTGTCCAAAGTCCTTTATAAGATCCATATATGGAAACATAGGTTCCGGATTCTTGGTACAAAAACCTATAGCATCAACTACAGAGTTATCTAATCTGTACTTACTTACCTGATGCCTGTTGTAAGGGTTTCGTACGCAGACATAACCTTCTTTAATTCTGTTGGCAAACCATTCTGCGTAGAAAGCAGGAATATCGGTTCGCTGTCCTGTACTAATAATCATTTAAAATCTCGTATTTCTTATCTGTATTTTTATCCGTATTTCTTCATTTCTTTAATGAACTGCTTTGCGATGGGAGAAAGCTTCGTATCTGAACGTTTGATGTATCCGATTCTCATTGTCTCATCACTTTGAAGAGGAATTGAAGTATATCCATCTCCGTTTAGCTCTTTGCATATAACACCGCTACACAATGTGAAAGCGTCAAGCAAAGTCATCATGTTAAGGGCGGTAGCTCTGTCATTAACATGAATAATTTTCTTATAAGGATATGTGCTCAAAACCTCTTCTGCATAATAGAAGGAGTTTTTTTCTCCCTGGTGAAAAGAAAGGCATGGATATTTTTCGAGGTCGCTAATCGATACACTTTTTTCTTTGGCCAGAGGATGATCTGAACTTAGGTATGCATAAGTGTTGCAGGTGAATAGTTCTGTAAATATAAGATTGTTTTCTTTTAGGTCTTCACTTAGAACCTTTTCATTAAAATTATTCAAATACAGAATACCAATTTCACTTCTTGTATTCTTGACATCCTGAATTATTTCGCTTGTTCTGGTTTCGTATATAGCGAAATCATATTCATCCATTCCGACTTTTAGGATCGTCTTAGAAAAAGCTTCGACAGCGAATGTATAATGCTGCGCAGATACATAGAATTTCTTCTCGTTATCGGGCCTTCCCTGATAATGATCCTCCATTAGCTTGTACTGTTCTAAAATCTGGCGGGCATAGCCTACAAATTCGTTGCCCTCCGTGGTAAGGGTAATGCCCCTGTTGCTTCGTGCAAAAATGCTTATATTAAGCTCTTTTTCAATTTCTCTGACAGCACCTGACAAGCTTGGCTGTGATATAAAAAGAGCCTTGGCGGCTTCATTGATAGAGCCTCGTTCTGCAATTTCGATTACGTATTTCATCTGCTGTAGTGTCATATTTATAACCTCACTTTAATATCTATATCATAGCACTATTTTTCAAAACGTTATAGCCAAAAGCTATAACAGGTTCTTGTTTTTTTGAATTATGCAAGCTTTTGAATATGATGTAGTGTATTTTCATTGACCGTAACTTTAGGTGGGCACCTTAGACCTACTATCTTTAAGATCATAGTAAAGCAAGGGAGGATGAGTATTATGAAAAAAAATCTAAGTAAAAAATTATCTTCTGCTGTTGCAACTCTGCTGGTTGCTACAACAATTGCCGGTTGTGGAAATGCTAAGGACTTAGCATCTGCCAAGGAGAGCGATTTGGATCAAACTACAACAGATGAAGGTGCAGAGCAATCATCTGATAATTCTGATGACACATATAAGGTACTAAGATTTGGGCAGGCCTTATCAGGAGATGGTCTTGATATGCAGAGATCTACAAGCTCAACATCTGCTTCAATTGCGGATGAAGTAACAGAAAGTCTTCTAAGATTTGATGATAACAACGAGGAAGAAGTTGTACTATTGACAGATTTTCCTGAAGTTTCCGAGGATGGCACTGTATATAGTTTCGAACTTAAAGAAGGAGTGTACTTCACAGATGGAACCGAGCTTACTAGCGAAGATGTATTATACACTTTTGAGAGAATGTTCACTCCTGAAACCGGAGCTAAGAGCTATACCTGGTTTTCGATGATAAAAGGCGCACAGGAAATGCTTGATGGCAAGAGCGATGAGCTTGAAGGATTTGAAATTGTCGACGATTATCATTTTGTTATAACCTTGGAATATGCTTATGCACCATTTGTCGAAAATCTCGGAACAAGCTATGGAGATATTTTTCCAAAAGAGGCAGCACAAGCAGCAGGTGACAATTGGGGCGTTGGAACGAATCTTATCGGAACAGGTCCATATAAAATTGCTTCTAATGACGATGTATCAGAAGTGGTTCTTGTCAAAAATGAGAACTATCACGGCGGTGAGGTTAATCTCGATGAGATAGATATTATCTATTATGATGATGTAACTACTAAACTTCTTGCTTATGAGAATGGTGAGATTGATCTGGCAGATTTGCCGGCTGATTTACTTGGTCAGTATCAGGATTCTTATGCAGATCAGATTCAGGTGTATTATCCAATTGGAACCAATTTCATTTCACTGAATTTACAGAATGAGGTTCTTTCTGATGTGAATGTCAGAAAAGCAATATCACTTGCGATTAACAGAGAAGAACTTGTTGATACTGTATTAAACGGTGCAGGAATTCCTGCAACATCATTCTTGAACAACCAGATTCCGGGACATGATGATTCTAATAGTGTATATGAGTATGATCCTGATGCTGCCAAAAAGCTTTTAGAAGAGAGTGGATATTCAGATGGGCTTGTAATTGATGCAGAAATAAGAACATCAGACCAGACCTTATACGGAGCAATACAAGGATATCTCGCAGAGGTAGGAATAACTCTTAATCTTAATGTTGTTGACAATGCAACCTGGTCAGCTGACAGGGCAGCAGGGTCGATAAGCCTTACGGGCATTACCTGGAACACTCTTTATGCAGATGCAGATGGTCAGATTTATTCATATTTCTATTCAAGCAATTCAGATGGGAAGAGCGTATTCTACCACAATGACGAATTTGACAAGCTCCTTGACGATGCAAGAGCCGAAACTGATTCTCAAAAGAGAATAGAGCTTTATGAGCAGGCAGATACAATTCTTTCTTTTGAAGATTATGCAGCAATACCACTGTACTATCCGCAGTCGCAGTTTATTGCAAGAGATTATATTAAGAATTTTACAGTTGGAAACCTTATCTATCACTTCTGGAATGTGGATATAGATCAGGAAGCCAAAGAAGCAGAAAATAACTAAAAAGAATAATTATTAAAATGAAAAAATATCTTCTAAAAAGAACAGGATTGGCAATAGGAATAATTGTTGCAATCTCAATAATTACATTTTTTATTCTGAATATCATTCCGGGGGATCCTGCAGCCTTGATGCTTGGCGATCTTGCTTCTCCGGAGACTATAACTAAGCTCAGGGAGCAAATGGGGCTGGATCGCCCCCTCCCTGAGCAATATATTAATTGGATAAAAAATCTTGTAACAGGAAATCTTGGCAACAGCTATTTTCAGAAAAAACCTGTTTTAGAGCTTATAGGAAATGCATTCTACTATACGTCGAGGCTGGCGATATATTCATATCTTATTGCACTTGCAATAGGAATAACATCAGGAATAATTGCGGCTGTTTTTTGTGGAAGAAAAGTTGACAAGATACTTATGACAATTGCAATTACGGGTATATCAGCGCCTGCCTTTTGGGTTGCCATTTTGCTTCAAATCTATATTGCACTTAGATTCGACATTTTTCCTGTTTCGGGCGTTAGTAGCACGATCGGATACGTACTTCCGTCAATTTCTCTTGGCAGCAGATATGCAGCTTCTATAGCCAGAATAACGAGAAATAGCATGATTGAAACCTTGAATCAGGATTTTATAAAGACAGCCAGAGCCAAGGGACTTAAAAGTCATAGAATAGTACTTGTTCATGCATTTAGAAATGCGCTTCTGCCAATAGTGACGGTTATAGGGTCTGATATAGGAAGCCTTCTTGCAGGCGCCATGCTTACGGAATCGGTATTCAATATTCCGGGTATTGGCAAGCTTTTAATAGATGCGATCAATAAGCGAGACCTTCCGATTGTACAAGGAACTGTAATGTATATAGCAATTGTATGTGTTCTCATATATCTGATAGTGGATATTCTATATGCCCTTATAGATCCAAGGATAAAGTTAGGAGATGGAATTAGTGGATAACAGTGAAGGATATTATATCCAAAGTTTCAAAATTTTAAAGAAAAACAAGCTTGCAATTATATGTATATTTGTTGTCATATCTTTGATTATCATAAGCGTATTTGCAGAGGTTATAGCACCCTATGATCCTAACAAGCAAAATCTTGCAGAAAGACTTATAGCTCCGGGGCTGACACATATATTTGGTACTGATGAATTTGGTCGTGATATTCTCTCGAGATGTATCTATGGCTGCAGAATATCGCTGAGTGTCGGAATAATTTCGCAGATAATAGCAACGATAATAGGATATGCTCTTGGAGTAAGCGCCGGATATTTTGGCAGAAAAGTTGATATGATTATATCTTTTTTTATACAGGTATTTTCCAGTATTCCATTTCTGCTTTTTTCTATGGCGCTAATGTTTGTGCTTGGCCATGGCATTATTAATTTGTACATATCACTTGGTGTATTGTCATGGGCTAATACAGCTAAGCTTATTAGGGCGAAAGTTCTTCAGCTCAAAAATCAGGAGTATATATTTTCCAGTAGGCTTGATGGTGCTTCCAATCTCCATATCATATTAAAGCATCTTTTGCCTAATTGCATACCTACACTTATAATCACGATTACCTTGGGAATACCTTCAGCTATTTTGTCGGAAGCATCGCTTAGCTTTTTGGGGCTGGGTGTGCAGAGCCCCACGGCAAGTTGGGGAGCAATGATTGCAAGCTCGCAAACCTATATAAGAACCAATACCTACTATAGTATATTTCCGGGGCTATGCATAATCATAACAGTAATGGCATTTCATATTATAGGGGATGGACTTAGGGATGCTCTTGATCCTAAGATGAGAAAGTAGTACAGACATGAATGAAGAAATATTGAAAGTAAATAACCTGTCAGTTGTATTAAATTCACAGGGCGAATCATATCAAATACTTGATAATATATCATTTGATCTAAAAAGAGGTGAAACCCTTGGAGTGGTAGGCGAATCCGGATGCGGTAAGAGCATGCTTGCTAATGCGATCATGGGACTTATAACATCGCCGCTTAGAGTTGATGGAGGTAGCATTTGGTTTGAAGATGAAGAGCTTTCGCATCTTTCTGAAAAAGAGATAAGGAGATATCGAGGAAAGAAAATAGCGATGATATTTCAAGATCCGATGACAAGCCTTAATCCAATAATGAAATGTGGAAAACAAATAGTAGAAACAATCCTTGCTCATGAAAAGGTATCAAAAAAAGAAGCGAGGGATAGAAGTCTTGAACTTATAAGGGAAGTTGGACTTGATAATGCCAGGGAAATTTATAATAAAATTCCGGCACAGCTTTCCGGTGGTCAAAGGCAAAGGATAGTTATAGCCATGGCACTATGCTGCAAACCTGATCTTATAATATGCGATGAGCCTACAACTGCACTTGACGTTGTAATTCAAAAACAGATACTTATTTTGATCAAAAAGCTTGTGAAAGAGAAAGATGCAGCATGTATATTTATAAGCCATGATATGGGAGTAATTGCAAACATGGCAGACCGTGTGATGGTTATGTATGCAGGACAGGTTGTAGAATATGCAGATAAGAAGGGCGTATTTTTAAATGCCGCACATCCGTATTCGATAGCACTTAAAGCTTCACTTCCGCAGAATGCCAAAGAAAAAGAGCGCCTAAATGAAATGAAGGGAAATGTCCCGATGTTAAATGATCTTCCGAAAGGATGCCTGTTTGCGCCTAGATGTCCTCATGCAGATTGGCGTTGCAAACAAAACAGACCTGAACTTAAAAATGTGCATGGTCATTACAGAAGATGCTTTAAGAAACTTGAGGAAGTAAGAGCATGAGAAGAGAAATATTAAAAGTTGAGCATTTAAACAAGAGTTATATAAGCAAGAAGAATCTTTTTTCTGTTGCCAGGGAGCATATAGCGGTCAAAGATGTCTCTTTTAGCTTATATGATGGAGAAGTTCTTGGAATAGTAGGCGAGTCCGGATGCGGTAAATCTACACTTGTAAAAAGTGTTATAAGAATGATTGAACCTGACAGTGGAAAAATCGAGCTATTTGGTAAGGACTTTTTGAAACTGAATGGCAAAGAACTTAAACAGACAAGGCGAAATATCAGAATGATATTTCAGGATCCATATTCTTCTCTAAATCCAAGAATGACAGTCTATGATATTATAGCTGAGCCTTTGACGATTGAAAGAAAATATACCAGGGAACAGATTTCTAATAAAGTAAAGGCTACAATGAAACGTGTTGGCCTTGATCTTAGCTATTTAAGACGATATCCTCATGAATTCTCAGGAGGCCAGCGGCAGAGAATAGTTATTGCAAGGGCTATTATAACTGATCCAAGGATTGTAATATGCGATGAACCTGTATCCGCGCTTGATGTTTCAATACAGGCCAAGGTTCTCAATCTATTGAATGAACTCAAAGAGGAGCTTGGCATAAGCTATATTTTTATTTCGCATGATTTGGAAGTTGTAAGACATATTGCGGATAGAGTAATAGTAATGAGAGACGGAGAGTTTGTAGAAGAAGGAACATGCAGTGAAGTTTTTGATCTTGCAAGAAGTAGTTATACCAAAGAACTTATTGACAGTATACCTACAATTCCGGATTTTGCATCGTAACTACAGGAAGGGAGCAAAATGAGTAGTAAAGTATTTGATAGAGAAGAAATAGAAAAAGACTTCAGGCAGATGATTGTAAAGTTGAGCACGGCAAAAGGGCCTTCAGGTTTTGAAACTGAAGTAGTGGAACTTGTAAAAAAATATTTGTCAGGTGTTAATGCTGAGATTGATGAGGATTTTATCCATAATCTTACTGTTCATATGAAAGGAACTAAGAGTTCCAAAAAGCTTATGGTAAGTGCACATACAGATGAGATAGGTCTTATTGTCAGAAGGATAGATTCAAATGGTTTTTTATGGTTTGAAACATTAGGCGGATTTGCACCGCAGCAGTTTTTTGGAAAACATGTGGTAATACTTACAGATAAGGGACATGTTGATGGTATTGTTCAATCCATTCATCCCGGAAGGCCTGACAAATGCACGACTATGCCTTCTGGTGCTGATGAATTTTTTATTGAAATAGGTGCGCAGTCAAGAGAAGAAGCGCTTGAACTGGGAGTAGAAGAGGGTAATGCTGTATCGATAGACTATCCTGTAATTACACTTGGTAAGTACAGAATTGGCGCTAAAGCCTTGGATGATAGAGCGCTTGTTTTCCTTTTGATCGAGCTTATTAAACTTTTGGACAAGACTGATTTGGCAGAATATCCTGATTTCTATGGACTGTTCTCTTCTCAGGAGGAGGTCGGAGCAAGAGGTGCGATAATTGCTGCCAACAGAATATTGCCGGATGAAGCAATTGCTCTGGATATGAGTCTTGCATGTGATATCCCTAAGGTAAGTGAGAGTTCTTATATAAATGAACTTGGTAAGGGCGTTTCTATAAAGGTAATGGATAAGCTTAGCACAGGAATTGTCGGAGTTATCAGCGATGCAGATATTGTAAGGAATATGAAGAATATCTGCAAAGAAAATGGGCTCAATTATCAAATTGAAGCTTATACAGCCGGAGCAACAGATGCAAGCCTTATACAAACCCAGGCCGGCGGGGTTAGATGCGGCGGAATTCAAATTCCAATGAGATATGTCCATAGCTATGAAGTCTGCGATGTAAGAGACGTGGTTGACTGTCTGGAACTTTTATATAACTATGTCATAGCATAAAAGTAAATCTAAAATTATCACTTGCCAAACTATCGCTCCCCCTTTGCTGTTATGTAGGTACAGCAAAGGGGGAGCGATAGTTTGGCAAGTTAGAAGTTTGAGGAACAAATAGAAAATGATACAGTTATAGTCAAAAACTATAACAGGCTCTTGGATTTATGAATTATACAAGCCTTGGAATATAGTGTATTGTATTTTCAACAGCAAGAAATCCATTCGAATAGGACGAGCAACAAAGCAATAAAGAGATAGATAATAATAACAATTTATTTTGACAAGTTTTAAAAAAACCAGTCGAAAAATCATCACCATGATAAGGGAGGATAGAGTATGAGTGAACATAAGTACAAATTCGAAACATTACAGTTGCATGTAGGTCAGGAACAGGCGGATCCTGCTACAGATGCAAGAGCGGTACCGATTTATCAGACAACATCATATGTATTCCACAGCGCACAGCATGCAGCTGACAGGTTCAACTTAAGAGATGCCGGTAATATATATGGACGTCTTACAAACTCAACTCAGGGCGTTCTTGAAGAAAGAGTTGCAGCTCTTGAAGGAGGTGTTGCAGCACTTGGAGTTGCAGCAGGAGCGGCAGCAGTAACATATGCAATACTCGCACTTGCCAAAGCCGGTGACAATGTTGTAGCTCAGAAGACTATCTACGGCGGAAGCTATAACCTTCTTGATCAGACACTTCCCGGATATGGAATTACTGCAACATTTGTAAATATTCATGATCTTGATGAAGTTGAAAAGGCAATCAATGATAAGACCAAAGCTGTCTTCATTGAAACGCTCGGAAATCCTCATTCGGATATTCCGGATATCGATGCACTTGCAGAGCTTGCTCATAAGCATGGCATACCGCTTGTAATCGATAATACTTTTGGAACACCTTACCTTATTAGACCTATTGAACATGGCGCAGATGTTGTCGTACATTCTGCGACCAAGTTCATAGGCGGACACGGAACAACACTTGGAGGAATCATCGTTGATAGCGGTAAGTTTGATTGGAAGGCATCCGGTAAGTTCCCACAGTTCACAGAGCCTAACACAAGCTACCACGGAGTATCATTTGTTGACGCAGCAGGTCCTGCAGCATACGTGACCTATATCAGAGCTATACTTCTGAGAGATACAGGAGCAACGCTTGCACCTATTAGTGCATGGATTCTTCTTCAGGGACTTGAGACACTTTCTCTTCGTCTTGAAAGACACGCAGAGAACACCAAGAAGGTTGTAGAATACCTTGCAAATCACCCGCTTGTAGAGAAGGTTAATCATCCATCACTTCCGGAGCACCCTGATCATGCACTTTATAACAAATACTTCCCGAATGGAGGAGCTTCTATCTTTACTTTTAATATTAAGGGCGGACAGAAGGAAGCATATGCGTTTATTGATGGACTTAAAGTCTTTTCACTTCTTGCAAATGTAGCTGATGTAAAGAGCCTTGTAATTCATCCATATGATACAACACATGCAGAGATGACCAAAAAGCAGCTTGAGGAAGCCGGAATTTATGAGAACACTATCCGTCTTTCAATAGGTACAGAACACATAGATGATATCCTTTGGGATCTTGAACAGGGCTTTAAGGCTGTAGAAGCTATTAGTCCTATCCAAAAGGCAGTTTGATATAAGAAAAAAAGTACAGTGTAACAACATTATCTATATTTTTAACATGCCATAGTTTACACATACCAAGAAAAGTATAATTGCCGATACTTATTGAAAATAAACTATTTTCAACTTGGTCTGTATTCTCCTATACCTTATAACCTGAGGGCCGCTTGTCCGGTGACTATAGTCATACGGAGGGCGGCTTTCTTGATGCAAGTTGGAATGTATTAGATGTCTCAAATTGCCCAAATGTTGACACTGGTATAGGTATGATTTATATTACCTAGTGGAGTAGTAGGATAAGATTTAATTAAAGTGGGAATATTAGATGATATATCTTGATCATGCGGCTACAACCCGCCCGGAATCAGCTGTTATAGAAGCCATGATTCCTTTTTTGTCGGACAATTATATGAATCCTTCAGCGTTCTATCAGCCTGCTGTTAAGACCAGAATGCAGGTTGAGAAGGCAAGGCGAAATATTGCGGAATTTATTAATGCTCCATATGACAGCATTATCTTTACAAGTGGGGGAACAGAGTCGGACAACTTTGCTATTCGCATGGGAGTACAGAGCCTTAGTGATAAAGGCAGACACATAATTACCACGTCTATAGAGCATCCTGCGGTCCTTAATACAGCGCGCTATATGGAAGAACAGGGATATGAAGTTACATATCTTACAGTAGATAAAACGGGACTCATTGATCTTGAAATGCTTGAGAATTCTATAAGAGACGATACAGTCCTTATTTCTATTATGCATGCCAATAACGAAATTGGAACCGTTATGCCGATAAAAGAGATAGGGGAAATTGCTAAAAGGCATAATGTTCTTTTTCATACAGATGCGGTGCAGACTTTTGGACATCTGGAAATTGATGTTGAAGCTTGTAATATAGATCTTCTAAGCGCCAGCGCTCACAAGCTGTACGGCCCAAAGGGAATAGGGCTTTTGTACATAAGAAACAGGAAGGCTTTTTCAAAATTAATGTTTGGAGGAAGTCAGGAACTTGGACTAAGACCGGGAACAGAGAACGTTGCTGATATCATAGGCTTTGATAAAGCTGTAGAAATAGCCAAAGAAAGAATCAAAGATGACTATGCTAAAGAAAATTCTCTCAGGGATATGCTAAAAAAAGGAATTTTAGAAGTTGTTCCTGGTGCTGTAATAAATGGAAATGACAATTACCACCTTCCGGGGACTCTTAATGTTACTTTTCCGTCGGCAAGTTCTGAAACAATGCTTATAAGACTTGATCAATGCGGAATATGCGCATCTGCAGGAAGTGCCTGCAGCGCAGGCGCAATCGAAGCGTCTCACGTGCTTACAGCAATCGGCAAAGATAATGATGAGGCTAGAAGAACTCTTCGCTTTAGCATAGGAAGAGAGAATAGTGAAGATGATATAATAAAGACGATTGAGGTTATTTCCTCATTTAAATAACGATAGTTTGCGTTCTATAAGCCTTATATTTTGATATAAGCACATTGAAAGCTATATGAATATAGTATAAATGCTTTAACAGGTAATCAAGGTAGTGTTATATGAAGAAAAAAGTAGTAGTAGGAATGTCAGGTGGCGTCGATTCATCGGTTTGCGCATGGCTGTTAAAAGAGCAAGGTTATGAAGTCATTGGTGCTACCATGCAGATATGGCAGTCTGATGTATGCAAGGTGGAAAGAGAGGGAAGCTGCTGCGGAATATCAGCTGTAGAAGATGCAAGAAGAGTGGCTTCGTGCCTTGATATTCCATATTATGTGATGAACTTCAGAGAAGATTTCAAGAAGGATGTAATTGACCGCTTTACAAGTTCTTATCTAAAAGGGCTTACTCCGAATCCGTGCATAGCCTGCAATAGATATGTTAAGTGGGGAGCGCTTTTGAGAAGATGTGATGAGATAGGAGCAGATTTCCTTGCAACAGGCCACTATGCAAGGGTTGTACAGCTTCCAAACGGAAGATATACTGTCAAGAAATCCGTTACAACAGCTAAAGATCAAACCTATGTTCTTTACAATCTGACTCAGGAAGAACTGGCTCATACTCTAATGCCTGTGGGAGAGTATACAAAGCCTCAAATAAGAGAAATTGCCGAAAAGTTAGGACTTCCCGTTGCGCACAAAAAAGACAGTCAGGATATCTGTTTTGTTGAAGATGGGGATTATGCCCGTTTTATTAAAGATGAAACAGGAAGCCTTGGAAAGAGCGGAGTCTTTAAAACCACAGACGGGCAGGTTGTCGGCAAACATACAGGAACTGTTCAATATACAATAGGACAACGTAAAGGCCTTGGTGTTGCACTTGGACATCCTGTGTATGTAACGGGAATTGATACAGAATCAGGAGATGTCTATCTTGGATCTAATGATGATCTGTTTAGCGACTATCTGTATGCTACAGATATCAATCATATGGGAGAAGAACACTTTGATGAGAACAAGACCTATACAGCCAAGATAAGATATTCTCAGACAAGTGTTCCTTGTCATGTCAAGTATGTAGATGGCGACACAATACGAATAGATTTTGAAGAAAAAGTTCGAGCTGCAACGCCCGGTCAAGCTGCAGTAATATACGAAGGGGATTTTATTGCAGGTGGCGGAATGATCACAAACTCAAAATTCTAAAGGCTCGGAGACTTCCGGCACTACCTGTGCTGGGAGTCCTTGCTTGAAAGCCTTTGGTTATTGATATTAATCCATTCATCGAGTGTCAAAGGAGTGTAATCTGAATAGCCGCAGAAGCAGTTTATGATTTCACAGGGAATTGGAACAGTTTTATTTGTTCCATCCTTAAGAACAATTGTTCGAACCCTTTTTCTATTTTCAATGACGAATCTGTCAACATATTCCTGATCGCAGGTTGCGTGTATATGCCCATGTAGCATGTATGAATGCGCCTTATCATTTACAATATCAAATTGCCTGTTATAGCACATTATAGGGTAGTGGGAACATATAACCCTTCGATTGTTATCATGAAGCTCCATGTAATCAGACATCTTTTTAAAAAGACTAGTATCAAATGCGGTCTTTCTAAGAACGTGATCGTGGTTTCCCAGAACCATGAATTTTTTGCCATTGAGCCTTAGAATTATCTCTTTAGCTCTTTTTACATCTTTGGACATGATAAAGTCGCCTAAAATAACGACCTCATCCCTTTTTTGAACGACACTATTCCATTTACTTATCATATACTCATTCATTTGTTCGGCATTTTCAAAACCACGCTTATCCATAAGCTTGTTGACATTGTCGTCATCAAAATGAAGATCTGCAATATATCGTCTCAATCTTAAACACTTCCTTTTTATATATCAAGTTCCAGTACTATAGGTGTGTGATCCTGGCGGGAGAGAGAATCAAGCATTTCTGATTTAGTTACGAGATTTTTAATTCTGTCACTTACAAGAAAATAATCTATTCTCCATCCGGAATTATTGAGCTTGCTTGTTTTGATTCTTTGCGACCACCAGGAGTATACGCCGGGCATTTCCCCGTGGATATATCTGAAGGTGTCGATAAAACCTGAGTTTAAAAGGTTTGTAAAGCCCTGACGCTCTTCGTCTGTAAAACCTGCTGACATATGATTGCTATCAGGATTTGCAAGATCAATTTCTTTATGGGCAACATTATAGTCTCCGCAGGCAATAACAGGCTTTTGGGCATCCAGTGATTTCATATAATTTGTGTACTGTGTATCCCATATTTGGCGCTCTTTAAGCCGCTTTAGACCATCACCTGCATTTGGCGTATATACAAGATTGAAGTAGAAATTATCGTGTTCAAGAGTAATCATTCTTCCTTCAAAGTCCATAGTGTCAGGAGCATCAATTGATGGAAAATACGCATTTACGTTTAAGCCTTTTTTGTAAAGAGCCATTGTTCCGGCGTAACCTTTTCTTGCGGGCTCTCTTGAACTTACGTATACATAATCATAGTCCGGAAAATAAGAATTAAGTGCCTCTTCTTGCTTTGTATTCATTCCTGTCTGGGGGAGTTTGGTTTCTTGAATAGCTATAATATCTGCATCTTCCTTGGCAATGGTACCTAGTACACTTCTGCTAAGCTCTGAGCGAGGACTTGTACCGGTGAGTGCAGCATTTATCGAATCAATATTCCATGATATGAATTTCATGTTGTAGCTCCTTTGTAAGATAATGATATGCCTACTAATGCTTAACTCAAACTTCGCACTTGCCAGACTGGCAAGTGCAAAGTTTGAGTGTTTAAATCATAATATCATAAAACAGTAAGAAGTTAAAAATACCTATGGAGATTATATACGTGATAGCATATAATCAAAGCGAGAGTTGACAGGAGGCATTATGGCAAGGAGAGTTTTTGATTTTAGCGTTAAAGAAAATGATAGCGGTAAACTAGTAGACAATCCCATAACCTATAAGATTTTCTACTCAGATATTTCTCTTCCCACACCCATGGATCCTATAATGGTGATAGCAAATCCTGGCGGTGTATTTTTGCATCATATAAGTGGTCATTTTTCTGATTCGGCTAAGCGTACGGCTTTTTGGTCTGATGATCCTAATGCACAGGCAGATATTATAAAAATAGATGCAAGATTTGTTGAATTTGTAAAATGGCTTGGTGCAAATCGTATAAGTGTCAGGCTATCCGGTAAAAGCGTAAAAGGCGGATTTGCTATTTATAAGATAAGAGAAGTGGAGTCCGGAATATCTTCACAGCTTTCTGCCCAGGACGGTTTTCTTCAATATATGATTTCAAGGCTATTATCAAGTCATATTTCCAAAGAGGAATTTTTGGAAGAGGGCACTGAAAATGAGGAAGAGGCTGACGATGACGACATGAAGCTTACCTCTCTACAGTCAATGACAGATTTTCTCAAATGTGCAGGCAGAACTTTCCCTTCAAATATCAGAAGCTGGGCGAGGCGAAATCTATCGGTTGCAAACTCCGAAGAAGTTAGCACCGAGGAAAGAAGACATGCTCAGAGAGCTCTTTCTACTATGCTCAATATACAGTGGAAAGATTCTTATTTTGAATCAATTGATCCGCAAGAGGCAAGACGTATACTGGATGAAGAATTATATGGCATGGAAAGTGTTAAGCAAAGGATTATTGAGACCATAATTCAGATTAATAGAACGCACAAGCTTCCTGCTTATGGGATACTTCTTATAGGACCTGCCGGAACAGGTAAATCTCAAATTGCATATGCGATCGCAAGAATATTAAAGCTTCCCTGGGCAGCACTTGATATGAGCGCTGTACATGATCCCGAACAGCTTACAGGAAGCTCGAGAATATATGCCAATGCTAAGCCGGGATCTATTATGGAAGCATTTTCAAGGGCAGGGCAGTCCAATATGGTATTTATAATTAATGAGCTTGATAAGGCGGATAATGATTCATCTTCCGGCAATCCTGCAGATGCACTGTTAACACTTTTGGACAATCTTGGTTATACAGACAATTATATGGAATGTATGATTCCTACAACAGGTGTATATCCTGTTGCAACTGCCAATGACAGAAAAAGGATATCGGAGCCCCTTCTTACAAGATTTGCAGTTATAGAACTTCCTGATTATACACATGATGAAAAGAGAACTATTTTCCTGAAATATTCTCTGCCAAGGGTACTTAGAAGACTTGGCTTATCAGAAAAAGAATGTGTTGTAACAAAGGAGGCTGCAGATGTAGTAGTCGATTATTATAAAAACGTATCAGGAGTAAGAGACCTTGAGCAGGCAGCAGAACATATGGCTGCTCATGCTCTGTACCTTATAGAAACAACAGGTGTAAAGTCTGTCAAATATAACAAGGAAACTGCAAAAAATCTGATGAATTCCTGACGTTGCAAAAAATGCTCAAATTGGAGATATCGATATGAATATACAACAAGAAGCTCATAATATGAAACTTGCCGCACCAATGCTTGCTGCTACGTCTATAGACCAGCGCAACAGGGCACTTTTGATGATTGCTGATGCACTTGATGATTACAAAAAAGAGATATTTGAAGCTAATAGTGAAGACGTTAATAATGCTATAAATAGTGGCATTGCGCAGTCTATATTAAAAAGGCTAAAGTTTAATGAATCAAAACTTTTTGATGCAATAAGTGGAATCAGGCAGCTTGTAAAGCTACCTGATCCGGTGGGAAAAGTCCTTCTAAAAAGAGAACTTGATGAAGGTCTAATTCTTATGAGAGTAAGTGTACCTATCGGCGTAATCGGAGTTATTTTTGAAGCGCGTCCCGATGCGCTTATTCAGATTGCATCACTTTGCATTAAGAGCGGTAACTGTGCAATTCTAAAAGGTGGCAAAGAAACCGCTAAAACCAATGAAGTTCTCTTTAGAATAATTAAGGATAGTGCGCTTGGCGCAGGGCTTCCGGATAAGTGTCTTTTGCAAGCACAGCTTCACAATGAAATTGATGAGCTGTTATCCTGCGATGAGGATGTAGATTTATTGATTCCTCGTGGTTCTAATAAGTTCGTAAGATATATCATGGACAATACCAAAATACCGGTAATGGGACATTCCAGTGGAATCTGCCACATATATGTTGACAAGAAAGCAGATTTTGAAAGCGCAATACCGGTTATCATAGATGCCAAAACCCAGTATCCTGCTGCTTGTAATGCTGTAGAAACTATTCTGGTAAACAGGGCTATAGCACAGGAATTTATGCATATTTTGGCAGGGGAGTTTAAAGACAATAATGTCAGGATGCGCGGAACAAGAGAAGTTTATGAGATGCTTAAAGACTCATATGATGTAGAAATCATGGAAGAAGATGATTTTGCTACTGAGTATAACGATTGTATTGTTTCTCTCAAATTAGTAGATGATGTAAAAGAGGCAGCAGATCACATCAATCGTTTTGGATCTCATCACACTGACAGTATCCTTACTACAGATGATGAAGCTGCTGATTATTTTATGCAGATTGTGGACAGTGCAGGCGTATATCGCAACTGCTCGACCAGGTTTGCGGATGGTTACAGATATGGATTTGGCGCAGAAGTAGGCATTAGTACAGGTAAGCTTCATGCAAGAGGTCCGGTAGGACTGGAAGGCCTTGTTACCTACAAATACAAACTGACAGGTAACGGTCATATAGTCGATGACTATGCTACGGGACGCAAATCTTTCCATCACAGAGATTTTTAAATTCCAACTATAACTTACTCAAACTTTTGTGAAGATGGCATGCGCATCTTTTGATGTGGCAAATTTGAGTTACCAATTTATTTAGAATTGATTTAAGTTCGATTTAGTATTGAGGATTATCCTTAAGACATCAAAGGAAAACAAATTAAGCCAAAGGCATTTGTTGGCGAATTTATTTAAGTTTTGATAAGAAAGGACAATCATAATGAAGAGAAAAACAGCAGCAATTCTTACAGGAATAGTACTTACATTTTCAGTTGCAGCAACAGGTTGCGCAAGTACGCAGACAACATCAGAAGATACTGAGCAGGAAGTGACAACGGATTCAGAAGAAACGACTTCTGACAGCAGCGAATCTGTTGATGTTGCAGAAAATGGCGGCGAAAATGGCGAAGAAATGCCTGATGGAGAAGCACCTACAGATAAGCCTGGAGATATTCCGGAAGGCGGCGGATTTGGCGGAGGAGCCAATACTCAGACCTATGATTATGACGGCGAGCTTAGTGCAACCTTAACAGCTGATGGAACAGAGGTTACATCTGATGGAGAAACCATAGAATCGACAGAGGCTGATGTTAATACAGCTCTTTCAATGAATGCAGGAACTCTTACAATTACTGATGGTACGCTTAACAAATCCGGCGATGATGACGATGGAGATAACTGTAATTTCTATGGAATCAATTCAATTATTCTATCAGTAAATGAAGGGTCGCAGATATATATTTCAAATTCAGATTTGAGTGCTGATTCTACCGGATCAAATGCTATGTTTGCAACAGATTCAGGTACAATCTATGCATATAATGATACGATTACAACAACATCAGATAATTCCAGAGGTTTGGATGCAACGTATGCAGGAACTATTGTTGCAGACAGTATGAATATTACGACAAATGGTGACCACTGCGCAACGATTGCTACAGACAGAGGTGGCGGATCTATTTCGGCAACCAATTCTACGCTTTCATCAGCAGGTTCCGGATCACCGATCCTATATTCAACCGGTGATATTGAAGTTGATAACATAATTGGTAGCGCATCAGGAAGCCAGATTGCAGGAATGGAAGGTCTTAATACAATACTTATTTACAATTCTGATCTGACTTCTACAATTACCAAGGCAACAGCGTCAGATCCTGTAGCTAATGCAGTAATAATCTATCAGTCGACATCAGGTGATGCAGAGACAACAACAGGTGACACGGCACTGTTCCAGGTAGTTGATTCATCGCTTACAAGTTCAATTGAAGAAGGCTCGTTCTTCTATGTAACTAATACAGATGCAACTATTTATGTTGAGAATACAGATATAAGCTATGATTCTGATGCAGCAGACCTTCTTACTATTGAAGGAAATGATTCTAATAACTGGGGAACAGCAGGTTCTAATGGTGGTGATGTAACATTCACAGCAGTTGATCAGACTCTTGAAGGAGACCTTGTTGTAGATACAATATCTTCTCTTGATTTCTATCTTCTTGATGGCTCTATCTGGACAGGTTCAGCCGAAATTGAAGAAAATGAAGTCAATACCGATGCGACAGATGCTCCTATTACAATTAACGTAGGATCTGATTCTACATGGGTCGTAACTAAGGATTGTACTATAAGTGCTCTTAACGTAGCTGATGGAGGTCAGGTAGTTGATGAAAAGGGTAACAGTGTAACAATCGTAGTAGATGGCGAAACGGTAGTAGAGGGCACAAGTGATATCACTGTTACTGTGGAAGGCTCTTATTCTACAACTGTAACTACAAGTGATGTTAATGAAGAATCCACATCATACATTGATCGTAGCGCATTCGATGAATACTATGGTACCAAAACAGACCTAAGCACAAATGCATAAATAGCTATAATAATCAGGAAGGTGTCTATTCCATAAATATGGATAGGCACCTTTTTTAGGCATGAACTCAAACTTCCCACATCCTAGCCGGAGCAAACGCTGTTTTTAATGTGTGAAGTTTGAGGTAGGAAGCTTTTAAAAAGTTGACAATAATCCGATATAATAGTGTAGGTGTCAAAAGTTCCTGAACCTTACGTCATATAATAGTGTGATAAAAGATGAGGTGGGTCTTAATGAAATTATTAAAAAAAATTGTAATAGCACTTTCGACAGTGTTTATAGTGGTAAGCTTTTATTCGACAACTTCCATGGCTGGAGAGTACATCTTGTTTGAAAATCCTGAAGGCTTTGGATATTATTCGTACGCAGAGATGTATCCCGATCTTTATCAGGTTTATGGCTATGACAAGGATCTTCTCTGGAATCATTATGTTAATAATGGTTATTCTGAAGGAAGACTTGCAATGGTAGACAGAAGATCTATTCTTACTGTTGAGAATTTTGATGCAGAGCGCTATGCAAGCGATAACCCTGACGTGGTTGCAGTATTTGGAACGGATCCTTATACACTTCTTATGCATTATAAGAACAGTGGATATCTTGAAGGGCGAAAAGTTTATTCGACAGATGTAAGAATACAAGGTGTACTTGATACCTGTGACGTTGCTGACTTAATTACAAACGCTTCAATGACCGATATGGACAAAATTAAGGCTGTACATGACTGGATGTGTTACAATCTTACCTACGATTATACATATTCTAAGTATAGCTATCTAAATGCAATTTCAGAACATACCGCAGTATGTCAGGGCTATGCAGAACTTTTCGATTTGTTCATGCACATTGTGGGTATAGAATCCAAGATTGTTACAGGATATGGCAATAATGGTCAGCAGACAGGATTGCATGCATGGAATGAAGTCATAGTAAATGGTATCACCTATGCAATTGACGTAACATGGGATGATTTGGGAGAATACGGTATTCCTGTGCGATATACATATTATATGATTTCGCCACGCCAAATAGCGGCAGATCATTGGGAAGACGGGTATTATATTGCCTACAGATATATTCACATAAACGGCTGATTGTTTGAGGTGATATATTTTTGATGATATAATATGTGATTGAGTGTTTAAAAGACATATTGATCACGAGAGGTTTTAAATGGATTACAGAGGGTTATCGGGGGCTTTTTTTACTAATGTACCCGGAGATTTTTTTAGCATATTGTCATCGCCTAACAGAGAGCTGTATCTTGCAGCTCTTTTTGTTGTGCGTGATGCCTTTGAAGATGAACTTGTGATTGCCAAAAAAGAGCTTCGCGAGCAGATCCTGATATCGCTTGAGAACAGTATTGAAAAGGCTGATCTGTCTACAGACGTAGAAGAGGGAGAGATCATAGACACAGAGCAGTTTAAATCTCTTCCGGGCAAAGCATCTTTTCTCCTTGGAAAATTAATACATAAAGGTTGGCTATGCGAAGAAGATTCCAAACAAGGTTTTGAAAAAGATATTGTTATGCCGGATTACGCTTCCGACATGCTTGAGGTGTTGTACAGAGAGACGAGACCTAAAGCAGAACTTGCAGACAGCGATGTGTTCTCGACTTATGCTGTACTTAATATGGCAAGCAAAGAGGAAGGAACAAGAAGGGCTCACACAATGTCAAGAGCGCTTAAAGTTGCTGCGGATAATTCGGCCGAGCTATCCAAAACTTTCAGGAATCTCTATTACTATATTGGCAAATACTACAAGGAACATGCAGACGATGAGAAGGTCAGAGATATGCTTGAAGCCAGGTTCAAAGAGGGCGGTGAGCAAAGCGTAATAGATGCTTATTATCATCCTCTTAAGACAAGCGATTCAATTGCACTTTATGGCAGTGATATCTTAAGATTTATCAGAAATTTGGAAAAAGATCCTGAGCTTATCCGCCAGATGGCTAAAGTCGATACATCAGCAGAAATGGAGGGGCTTGATGAGGATGAAAGAATTCTTGAAATAAGAAGGCGTATAGATGTAATCTACAAAACCTTCCATAAGGCCGATGACAAGATAGATACGATAACAGACAGAAATGCGGATTATAACAGGCGTTTTACTCAGGCAGTTATTCATAATCTTAGAAGTGATAATTCCATTGTAAGTAAGATTGTTAAGATCATGAAGAAAATGGAAGATGACAAGACATATTCCTTGAGAGTCAGAAGCGGCCTTAATTCGGTAAGGTCAGTTTTTGTAGATGAAAGGTCATTAAGGAGTGAAACTTATAGACCTGAAAAGGAGACCGAGGTTAAAATGCTTCTTTGCCCTCATCATATTAAAGATGAAGATAGAACGAAGGAATTTCTGAAGAAGAGCTTTGGCGGTTATACAATGGCAGATGCCAGAAATTATGTAAAACAGAAAATGCATGGCAGAAAGAAAATGGAAACAGGTGAAATTATAAAGGAAACAGAGAATTTCACAGAGGATGACTATACCCTGCTTATTATGGCATCGCTGTATGGATTTTCTAACGGAGAATATGATGTCAGGAAGTCGGGTCGGCATATAGATGTTGGAAGTTATAGTATTCCGGATATGACATTTTCAATAAAAGAGTGAGCGATGATTTAGATTAAGTGCATTAAGCGCAGCATAATTATTAATGGAAAGGTATGTAGCGATATAAGGTTATTTTGGCACGGAGGATATAATGAACGATTATTATAATAATGATGACGGATATTCCAATAACGGTCAGTTGGAATTTGAAGTCATGGAAGAAGTTAAGGGTAGCAGAGAAAGTGACTTTGAGGATAATGCTGACAGAACGGTTACCGGACTTTATAACAGGCTTAGAAGATCTGACCGGGAATATTTTAAAAAGGTGGTTGGAATTCTTTTATCAGGAACATATGTTCTTCAGATGGATTATGATACGCAAACAGGGCTCTTGTCCAGAAATAATGACTATATTTTTATAGAATCCAATTACGATCTTTTGTATTTGTATTTTGAGATGGGAGGATTCGATCTTATTCATGATAAGGACAATGGATTGTTCGCGCTTCAAAGCGAATCGGATTTTGCCAGATTTCATTTCAATCTTAATTCGACAAGAATTGCTCTTGCACTTAGATGTATATATCAAAAGAAATACAGTGATCCATCTACGGGAGATCAGATTACATCGAACGTAGGCGAAGTTGTCCAATTTTTGAAGGACAATGTCAAAGTAGATATTACGTCCAATAAGCAGCAGATGGCAAACGATTTTAAAACCTTTGTTAATTTTAAAATTATAGAAAAAGGAAACGGAGAATGGAGGGATCCTCAGACTATGTTCAGAATAACTCCGGCAATTCTTCATCTTGTATCTGCGGCAAAGGTAACACAGCTACTTGAACTTAAAGATTCTATGGGAGAAATCGATGATAAGACTTAATAAAGTTTATGTATATAATTGGGGCAAGTTTGATGAACCGACAGTCCTTCCGATAGGTGATGTGACTCTTTTGTCGGGAGCTAATCAGGCAGGCAAGTCACAGATAATAGATGCAATAATGATGGTTCTCACCGGCAAGAAGAAGGGGATTTTTAACAAGGCAGCAGACAAGCATTCTGCAAGAAATGTTGAGAAGTATCTCTATGGTTATTGGGCCTCCAATAATCAGGAGAAATTTCTTCGTCATGACGGATTTTTTACCAGTTATGTGGTTCTCGAATTTTATAATGACGTCAAAGAAGTATACTTCTGTGATGGATTCGTTGCGGATTGCCCTCAGGATCATACAAGACATACGGAGAGATGGATGTCTTTTTGGGGAAAAGGGATACCGGATAATCATTTTGTATTGGATGATATGGCTCTTAATATCGGCGAACTTAAGAGATTTCTTGGAACCTATGTGGGTGAAGAAAATTATCATTTCTATACTGATACGGAGTATAGCAAGTATATTATTGCAGCTTACGGTCAGGTCAGAAGTGAATATATATCACTTCTAAAATCAGCCGTATCCTGTAGTATTGGAGAGAATCTGAATATCGGAAGCTTTATTACTGATTCGATATGTTCGGTCAATGAAAGCGTTGACCTTACTTCGATCAGAAGCACGATTCACGATTACTATGACCTACGAGATAGGGCGCAGTCAAGTCGCAGGAAATTGGAAAAGCTCGAAAAGATTAGACAAGCCTACGATGAATATCATGAGGATACTGTACTTATTAAGACCTTGGATTACGCAATCATTCGTGATGAACAAAAGATTCTGGAGAATCAATGCGAAGCATCCTCCAATCTGATAGAACAGCTATCAATGGATATAAATCAGACCAAGGCGCTTAATGAGACAAGGAAAGAGAAACAAGATCGCATTCAGCAGAAAATCGGCTATGTTCATGAGGAACTTGGTAAGTCTGATACGGAGCAGATTAGAAAGAATCTCCAGGATAAGAAGCTTGCGACTGACGAAAAGAGAAAGGGATACCTTGATAATCTCGAAAACGTTTATCAGACCATAAGAAAACGTGCGGGAAATTGGCTTATGCTTTTGATGGAAGCAAAGAATGCCGGATTTTCCTGCGATGAAGAATATAAAAAGCTTCTCCTTTATGCGCAGAATTTGAAATTCGAAGAAATCAGTTCTTTTAAAGAAGGCGAAATTGATGCAAAAATAGGGGAATTGTATCAGGAATTGTCAGCGTTTCATGCAAGTTTAAAAGCAAGGAGCATTGAGCTTGAAAATGCCATAGCATTGCAGGAAGAGAAGATAAAGCTGCTTGCAAGCAACAAGAAACAATATCCCAAAGAAACTCTTCTTCTAAAGGAGCTTTTGGAAAAAGAGCTTTCGAAGAAATATAAAAAGGATGTAGAAATATCTATTTTTGCAGATCTTCTTGAAATACGTGATCCTAAGTGGCAGACGGCTGTAGAAGGGTATCTGGATAATCAAAGGTTTGATCTGCTGGTACCAAGCGAATTCTATGACGATGCTCTTGATATATACAGAAAATGTAAGGATAGTCTGCATGCTTACAGGTCAGGGCTTATTGACATCCAAAGGATTAGAAAAAACCTAAAAGTAACTTGTGAGAAGGGGGCTCTTTCTGAAGAGGTCACTACAGACAATGAGGATGCAAGATTGTATGCAGATTATAAACTTGGATATATTATAAAGGTTGATAATACCAAAGACCTTTATAAGCATAAATGCTCTATAACGAAGGACCTTCTTATATACAAGGGTTTTGTCACAAGGGGAAAACAAAAAGACCAGACCTTTTATATCGGTAAAAATGCGCTGAAGCAGCAGGAAGATGAAGCAAGACTTGAGCTTTCAAAGCTTATTGAGCAAAAAGAAGCTCTGTCTGCAAGCATGTCAGTTACCAGAATGGATAAGGTCGAAAAAAGTCTTGCTGACAAGGATTTTTTTGATAATGCCATAGGTCATGTACAGGATATAGACAGGCTTGAAGAAGAGTCTCTTGATCTTCTTGGGCAGATAGGAAGTGTTGATACAAGCAGAGATGAAGAACTTCATAATGAACTATCCGGATTGTCAAAACGCCTTGAAGAAATCACGGAAGAAATCAGAATTAGCAGTATTGAGTGCGGTCGGGCCGAGAACAAGATAGAAAGTGAACAAAAAAAGATTGCAGCATCAAAGGATGAGATAACAATACTTGAAGAGAAGGCGCTCGATAATTCAAGATTTTCTGCAGATTGGCGTATAAATGTTGGAGATCCTTGGATTAAGGAAGACTCCGGTCAGAATAGGAGAGGAAGTCTTAAGAAAATCCGTGATGCACATACAAGAATGAGGCAAGATGCGCAAGAAGCTCAGAACAAGCATTTCTCCATAGTTAGAAGACTAAGAACCGCATACAATCAGGAAGAAGTAGCAGGCTTTGATCCTGACAGAGAGTTTGATAACGAGGAATATGATACAGAATATAAGCGCCTTAGTGAGAGCGGCTTTGCCAGCTTTGAGGACGAAATCAAGAAGGCGGCAGAGAAGGCAACAAATGAATTCAAGGTCGAATTTATAGGCAAACTTAAATCTAATATTCAAAAAGCTAAGGAACAGATAGATGCTGTTAATGAAGTCCTTTCATCGAAGTGGTTCGGTAATGTCAAATACAGGCTCATACATGAGAAAGCAAGAGGCTTTGAGCGCTTTTATGATATGTTCATGGATCCTAATCTCGTAAAAGTCGATCCGGATCTTCCGGGATATGGCGGGATTTCAATTTTCTCGGGATTTTTTGAAGAAGCTCACAAGGATGAACTTGATGAGCTGTTGCAGCTTATTATGGATGAGAAGAATCTAACACAGGAGCAGCGCCTTACAAGGGAAAAGAAACTTGAGATGTATACAGACTACAGGACATATCTGCGTCTTGACCTTTGCTCAATTGATCATTCGGGATCCAGTAAATATATGTCTGATGTAATACGCGACGAGTCGGGTTCGGGTATTCAGACTCCTTATTATATTGTTATGTTTGCAGCTATAGCTCAGAAGGTAAGAGCCGGTGAAGGAGAGAATACACTTAGGGTTGTGATTCTGGATGAAGCTTTTAACAAGATGGATGAAAATAAAATTGCGGCATCGATTGAACTTCTAAAGAGTTTTGATCTGCAGCCTATATTCTGTTGTGTTCCTGAAAAGGTCAAAGTTATAGCAAAAAAAGCTGATATAACTAATATTGTCATGATGTATACAGATAAGAGCAGTTATGTTGAGCACTTTCTGGATAGTGAGGCACTTACCAAAATCGCAGAAACAGCGTAGGAAGTTTGAGATTTTTAACTAAAACCCAAGGGATAATACGCCGATATCATAAGCGTACGTGGATATAATGGCATTTGTTAATGCTATTAGTTTTGACGGTACGCTACTAATAAGACAGTTTTTTCAGGAGGTGGATATGACAAAAACAGAGGCTGTTGATAAGAACTTATCTCCGGAGGGGTTGAAAGATGTCGTATCCAGAGGGCATGTTTATAATATGCCTTTTGAGGTTAATCAATATGTATATATGATTACCGGTGGGAGAGCTCTTAAGGTTGTTGTTACTGATATAGGAGTTGGCTCTATTCAGCTCAACGGCCAGTGGTATACTTGGGAAGAAATGGAGAACAAAGGCGGAGTATACGAGGCTGAATTCGATGCCCTTACCGCTATTGCTCAGATGATGAACTGATATTTGACTGATGCATATTTTAATGTCTTTTATAATCAAAAAGATAACAGACCTCTGCAATGCCATGATGTATGGCTATTGCAGAGGTTTTTTGAAATACTTTATAAACCTGCTGAACCTGCATAACAGTAAAGGGGTGGCGCCAGTTTGGCAAGTGTGAAGTTAGTAATTTATTCCTATAACTGGTTATAAGAAAATTCTCTATTGACGAGTGCATATCTATGCGGATATACTAAATCTATTCACTGTCAAAGGGGACATCTTTTTTTAATCTGATTGCTTTAGCGCTTAAAAGCAGTAATGGTTCAGCGCTTTAACCCATTGTTTAATAATTAAAAATGGAGTAGCAGAATGGATATGAGTAAGGTTAGTTATACACAGGTAGGTGATGTAGATGCATCCGCTGCTTTTAGCGGCAACCTGATAGACAATGATTTGTCCGCCACTTTGGAGGATACGACAGATAGCTTAGAACATGTATATATAGTTTTCGATGCTTCTGTCAGCATAGATGACGGTGTTCTGGCTATAGAACAAAAGGTTCTAAACGGGGAAAACCTTGATGTTGTCAGATATGATGAGAGTGCAAATGCTGTTGTAGCTGTTGTTACATCGGCAGCAAGAAAAGAGATTCAAAAGCTATCTGAAGTATCATATGTAAAGGTAAACGAAGCTGCAATTACGCTTGATAAATCAGATGCCTTGACTACGGCAAATGGGGAAGCTGATAGTTTTAGTGATGGTGCAAAAGAAGCTGCAAGTACCAATGAAAGCAGCATTTATGTAAATGAATCTACATCTGCCACGACAGGTAGTGATTTGGCAGATGAAGAAGCACCTTTGTCTGATGAAGATGATCAAGTAAACGAGCAGACAGACAGCGCCATAAATGAAGAAACTGAAGTTTTTTTTGAGAACTCAGATAGTTCGACTGCAGAATCTTCATCAGAAACGGGGACTGATAGTTATAGCACGCAGTCGCACGCTGTAGCATATTCCGTAGTAGGAATTCTTATCATACTTGCGGCGATCGCTGCAATATTTTTTAGAAAAAAGGGATAAAAATGTATTTGCAGTGATAAATAATTGCTGCTCATACTTTTTATAGCGTACCCGCCAGCAGATATAAGGGTTATAGTCTGCAGGCGTGGCGCATCGAGTAGGATCATTAGATTGTTGTCCTGCTCGACAAATAAATATTATGGGAGGAAGTAAGATATGAAAAAGAATCGGTTTACCGACAGAAGTCTTGCTGTGATCATAAGTGCAGCTCTTGCACTATCACCGGGTATGACAGCAATGGCTACTTCGGACATCGATGCATCAGAGGCTCTTTCGACTTCTGATGCCAAAAGTTCTGACGATAGCTCTTCTGGGAGCTTGCAGAAGGACAAGGAAGAAGAGTCTGATTCTTCGGACGAGGCAGCATCCAAAGAGAGTACAGATGATGCACAGGATTTGGCAGGAACAGAGTCATCAGTAGAGGATGAAGAAAATGATGACGATGCAACTAAGGATGAAAGCTCATCTTTGTTCAGTGAGGTTGATCCAAAGGAAGAGGGCATTGAAGCACTTGAGGACGCTCTTGAAGGAGAAGAGGCAGATATTCCTGTTGAGGAAAGAGATCCTGATGAGCAGACTCGTGTAATCATTGTAATGGAAGGTGACAGTGTTATAGATCAAGGCTATGACACAGAAGATCTTGCAGATAACAGTGAAGCGATAAGTCTTTCGGAGTCGATCGTTGAAGAGCAGGAAAAACAGGTTGAGAAAATTTCCGAAGAAGCTCTCGGAGGAGAGGATCTGGATGTAAATTACAACCTGACAATTCTTACAAATGCGGTTTCGGCAGATGTTGCATACAAAGATATAGAAAACATCGAAAAAGTTGACGGTGTTGAAGCTGTCTATATTGCACAGCAGTATGAACCGGAGACTACGGATAATGCCGAGCCAATGACTATCACGGCCGGTGACATGGTAGGCAGTTATACCACATGGGCAGCCGGTTATACAGGTGCAGGAACGAGAATAGCAATCATTGATACAGGTATTGATGCAGATCATCCATCATTTGACGAGGGAGCATTTGAAGCTCATCTAGAGGAAACTGCCAATGAAGCAAGCCTGTCAGTTAGTGATTACGCGCTTCTTAGCGAAGAAGAAATTGAAAATGTTCTACCATATCTGAATGCATATCAAAGAGACGAAGATGTCTTGGCATCAGATCTTTATCTTAGTGAAAAAATCCCATTTGCATTTAACTATATCGATAAAAATCTCGACGTGACGCATGACAATGACGATGAAGGCGATCATGGAACTCATGTATCCGGTATAGCAACTGCCAATTACTATGTTCCGGACAGCTCATCAGATACCGGATATTCACGCCAGGAGACAGGCGTTGTAGGTGTTGCACCCGATGCACAGCTTATAACCATGAAAGTATTTGGAACTAATGGTGGAGCTTACAGTGATGACTACATGGCCGCAATTGAGGATGCCATTTTGCTAAAGGCTGATGTTATTAACTTAAGTCTTGGTTCATCAGCAGCAGGATACTCTTCAGATTCCGAGAGCTATATCAATGAGATTTTTGAAAAGCTCGAAGGAACAAGTACAGTTGTATCAATATCTGCGGGCAATTCAGGTCGATGGTCCGATGATTCGACTTATGGAGTTAACCTTAGCGGGGATGTTAACCAGGATACAGTAGGTTCACCTGGATCCTATCTTAATGCCTTTACTGTAGCAAGTGCTGTAAACAGTGGCTATACAGGCAATTATTTTGGAACATCTACAGGAGACAATGTATTCTACAACGATGCAAGCAACACTGATGCTCCGGCATTTACGACACTTGATACTTCATCTGACGGAAACGGAACAGAGTATGATATTGTATTTTTCGATGGGAAAGGTGAAGCATCAGACTACGAGGACGTTGATGTATCAGGCAAAATTGTATTCGTGCAAAGAGGAAGCATAACCTTTGCGCAAAAGCAGATGAATGCCGAGGCTGCAGGTGCGGCAGCTATTGTTATCTATAACAATACAACAGGCACAATCAGCATGACTATGTCCGGAAGTACAGCAGTTATTCCTGCGGTATCAATAACTCTTGCTGACGGCCAGGTCGTAAGATCGAGTGCCACGCAGATTTCGGATGGAGTTTATACAGGTACTATCAAAGTCGCTTCTAAGGTTGCTACGAATCTTGATGTTGCAGACGGATATACTATGAGCAGCTTCTCCTCGTACGGAGTTCCGAGTTCTCTTGATTTAAAGCCTGAAATAACAGCTCCCGGTGGAAATATTTATTCTACAAGAGACGACGGAACATATGGAATCATGAGCGGAACATCTATGTCAGCACCATCTATTGCAGGACAGAGCGCATTAGTTGAACAGTACATCAAAGAAAATGATCTTGCAAATAAAAACGGAATTTCGGTTCGTACTCTTGCACAGTCACTTCTTATGAGTACAGCTGTTCCACTATATGAGGACAATGATTCAGACGGTCTTGAATATTCACCAAGATCCCAGGGAGCAGGCCTTTCAAATGTATATAATGCTGTAACAACACCTGCATATATACTTGTCGGAGACAAGGAAGGTAATGACGGAAAGGTGAAAGCAGTTCTTGGAGATGATCCGGAAAAGACAGGAAATTACAGCTTTACATTCGATGTCTATAACATGTCTGAAGATGCACAGTATTATGTACTTGATTCGTCGGTACTAACTGAGCAGCTCTATGCTTCAGGAGATGTGACATATTTTAATGGAACATCTCATGCGCTTAGCCCCGAAGTTGTTCTTTTGGCAGATGATACTACACTTGTTTACGATCTTAACCTTGATGGCAAGGTCAATCAGAAAGACGTTAAAGTGCTTCTGCAGGTCGTAAATGGCTCAAGAGAGCTTGCGCTTGTTTCAGAGCAGGAGGATTATTTTGATTTTAACAGCGACGGAGCTGTGGATACCAAAGATGTATATCTTCTTAGTAAACAGCTAAAAGGCGGAAATGCAGTTGCAGATCTTGGACTTGAAGTAATGCAGGTTAGAGATAAGACTACTGTAAGCGTAAATATTACACTTTCTGATAGCGACAGGGAATATCTTGCGGGATTTGAAAATGGAATGTATGTAGACGGTTTCATATATGTAAAAGGAAATGTTACACTTTCGGTTCCTTTCCTTGCTTTTTATGGAAGCTGGATGGATTCGTCTATGTATGAAAACTTTGATTTTGAGCAGTATGTACATGATGATGATTACGATGCACAGACATATTGCGGACTTTCAAAGACAAACTTTATGTCTATCTATCCTCTTGGAATAGATGATGAGTATTATTACATTCCAAACTTCTATGTAACCGATGATGAATATATTGAGCAGAGAAATGCGATTAGTTCTGAAAACGGAACAAAGCTTGGAGGTCAGTACTACTCACTTATCAGAAACGCAAGCAGAGTAATAATAACTATCACTGATAAAAACACAGGCGAAGTATATTTTAAGAATGTAGAATATGAAAACTATGCAGAGTTCTCATATAACGGAACTTGGAAGAATTATCTACAGGTTCAGGAACTTAACTGGGCAGGAACAGATTCCGAAGGAAACGCTCTTGCAGACGGTACAGAGGTGGAGATAACTCTGGAAGCAGTGCCGAGCTATTATGATGACGTTGATGATCCTTCAACTCTTACAGGAAAAGGTCTCTATATGACACTTCCTATGGCAATCGATAATACAAGCCCTGTTATCACAGATGCCGAAAAGACAGATGATGGTCAGTACGAACTGACAGTCAGCGATAATCGTTACACTGCAGCTGTTATTGTTATAAGCAGCGATAAGAAGACTATACTTGGAAAATATGCTGTGAATCAGACAACTCTTGGTGAAGATATGAAGGTTCTTGTTGATGTGCCTGAAGATGAGTTCTATGTAGAGGTTGTTGACTATGCTATGAACTCGTCTGTATATCGTTTTGACAATACAGAGGCATCTAACGATGACGATACAGAGGAAGCTATAACGGATTCAGATTCAGAAGAAAATGATACGCAGTCTTTGGATGAAGCAGATGATAGTTCATCTGCAGATTCATCAGAAAGTACAGATGCTTCTTTGACCAAAGAAGATGAAACTTCTGAAGAAAGCGAATCAAGCGTTGAAAGTTCAGATTCCGAAGATTCTAATGAAGAAGATTCCAAAAAAGAAAATGCTAACTCATCTGCAGGAAGTGATGCCGGCGATGTGCAAAAAGCAGAAGATTAAGGAGGAGAGGCTGATGAATAAGTTTATGAAAAAAGCGGTTATCCTCGCTCTGACAGCGCTGGTAATGTTTACGTCAATGCCTGTAACTGTTGCAAAAGCAGCTGACAGTGCGCCTGTACATACTTCAATTACTACCAGCAAAAAGGGTGATGATCTAAAGGTTACTTATAAGCTTACAATTGATAAGACGACGGTTACTGACGGAAGGATAGCTGTTATTTATGATACAGATATCTTTACCCTCGTAAAACAGTCAGACGGACTTAGAGTAAGTGAGAAGGATATTAATACCGAATATGTTAACGGTGAAAACAAGGGTATATCCTATGCTTTTGTGAATGATTCACCACGAAGCGTTTCCGGAACTGTACTAACTCTTCAATTTGATGTTGCAGACGGCCTTGAATATCAAGAGAGTGTTATCACAACTAATGTAATAGGTTTAAACAATGAAGATACTGCAGTGCTTACAGATGAGGTTCTTAGTGATAGTGTAAGTGTTGGTCAGGCACCACTTAATAAGCCTGTTGTTGAAAGCGCGGATTCGACCTTCCTTGGAGTGAAAGTCAAGTGGAGTAAAGATGAAAATGCAGACGGATATATCGTTTACAGAAGCGATTCCAAGAACGGCACATTCACACAGGTCGCCAGTGTATGGGGTACGAGCTACAGTGATATTTTTGTAAAGAATAATAAGACGTACTACTATAAAGTGGTATCTTATCAGGGAAGCAGAAAGAACAGGGTATATTCTGAAGAGTCCAATGTGGTATCGGTAAAAGTTAAAAAGTTCGATTTTTCCGGATTGTTCCGATAATGTAGGTTCCTATTTGGACTTGTAAAATTAAAGACCGGCAATTGCATCAAAAAAGGTGCATGCCGGTCTTTTCTATTTTGCCTACTCAAAACTACCCAAACTACCCACTTACCAAAATAGTCTACTCCCTCTTTACCGTTATGCTGGTGCAGTTAGTTTATAAAGTAAAGAGGAAACGACAGTTTGTCAATTGGGTAGTTTGAGTTACCTATATAAATAGCTAATTTTTGCTTGACGCTTATTTTGTGTGGATATATAATTAAAAAGCGCTGTGCAAATGCCTTTAATGGCGTTGTTTTGTAGAATTAAGCAACACTATAATGTTTTGGAGACGTATCAAAGTGGTCGTAATGAGGCGCACTCGAAATGCGTTTGTCGGTTAACCCCGGCACGAGGGTTCGAATCCCTCCGTCTCCGTTATTTAAAGCCGGACATGTCGAGGATGACAAGTTTGGCTTTTTTTATAGGAATGCAGCTTGCTATTTTAGAATAATATGGATATAACAAAAACACCGAAATCGATTTAGGTTAAATAAATTTCAGATAAATTATTTTCAGTTGATTGCGTTTCGCAATGAAGAAAATTATGAAACTATTGTATTTCAGACATGATAAAGCATGCGCTTAGTATAAGCATTTCGGTAAGCACTAGGGGTAAGGCCTGTTATTTTCTTGAAGGATCTCGAGAAGTTATGAACATCGGAAAAACCTAACTCATCTGCAATTTCCGATATGGTTCTGTCACTATCCGTCAAGAAAAAGCATGCCTTCTCTATACGTGCATTCATGATAAACTGTTTTAGGCTCATACCGCTTACTTTTGTGAAAAGGTGAGAAAGATATTTGGAACTATAACCAAAAGCTTCAGCAATTTCGAAGATTTTAAGGTTTTTTGAAATGTTAGTTCGAATAAAATCTGCAATATCTGAGTAAATCTGCTTGCTACCTATGAGGTTTGTGTCTACAGACATTTCTGCGTAAAGCTGTCCGTATATTTCCGTAATTATTGAGGTGGTCATAGCGTTAAGTGTTATGTCAGGATAATTGTTTCTGGCAAGATCTTGAAGCTGTCTCATCTGAACTGCCATTTTTTCTACTCTTGGTATAGGTGCACACTGCGGCATTATGAAACACTTGGCACGCTCATAACTTTGTATTTCGCTTTGCCGAATTCTTTGAGTAAAGGAGCCAAGATCAACTGTAAAATGTATCCAATAAAAAGCGCAGTAAGCTTTTTTATAACCCTCTCTTCGAGATGAACTAGGCGGGAGTATAAGATATTCACCGCTGTGAACTTCGAAATTTTCTTCCATATATCTTATGTATAATGTTCCCTCGGTAACCAAAATGAGTTCATAATCAAAAGATAGAGGCATACTTTCATGCTTCCATAAAGAAGAAAGTGCCATAAATTTACCTGTACGAAGATATCCAAAAACCTGATCCGTTGGTAAAACTACATACATTTGCTCTCGTTTATTATGCGTTTTCATTTATAAAATTCCTTCTATGATTTCCATAAATGACACCAAAAATGGAATATCAACACCAAAATAGATAAAAAGTACACTATTTATTCTTAATAAAACTGATTATAGCATTAAAATACAGAGATTTAAATATGAGAAAAAATGACACCATTTCTATCTTACTACCATTCCATAACAAATTTTAAGGTGTTATTCTTTCTGTGGTGCAATTGTGCATTGCTTTGTAAGCAGAAATAGAAAGGACATATGTAAAATGGGAAATATATGGACGGATATAGGTTATGATGCGGTTGTGGTTACAGATAAATATTATGATGAGGCTTTTCACCTTCAGGTTAACAACATGTTACTACTTGATGTAGACAGACTTCTTGCAGGCTTTTGTGAGACAGCGGGAGCTATCGCAGGTTTTGATGAGCAAAAGCGAAATGAATTTATGAAGGGTAAGAGTCGCTATGGCGGTATGTGGGAAGACGGACTTATAGGAGGTCACACACTTGGTCACTATATAAAAGCTTTAGCACAGGCGCAGGTTAATCCAGGGCTCTGCTCATCCTTACAAATTAGAGTAAAGGAGCGACTTGATTACATAATTGACGTTCTAAAAAAGTGTCAAGATATGACTATTGGAACAGCATATGACGGGTATATTTTTGGAGCAACCTTAGTAAACGAGGATTTTATAGATAATCCGGCACTTCAGTTTGACAATGTCGAGAAAGGACTTACAGATATTTTTACAAATGCTTGGGTTCCGTGGTATACCATGCATAAGATTCAAAGCGGACTAAATGCTGCATATAAGATAGCAGGTAACAAGACGGCACTTGAAATTGCTAATAGGCTTGGACTATGGATAGCACGAAGAACAGAGACCTGGAATGCCGGTACGAAAAGAACTGTACTTGACACTGAATATGGTGGAATGAATGATTGCCTCTATGAGCTTTATCAGATCAATAAGGAATTAAAAGATCTGGGTATAAAGGGTTTCGAACCTGAATATGAAAGGTTCTATGTAGCAGCTCACTGTTTTGATGAGGTTGAACTTTTTGAGGATGTTCTATCCGGCAGAAAGAACGTTCTAAATAATATGCATGCCAATACTATGATACCTAAATTTATTGGCGCTCTTGCAAGATACGAAGTTGACAATAATGAAAAGAAATATCTTGAATATGCCGAAAACTATTGGAATATGGTAACCACAAAGCATACTTATGTGACAGGTGGGAACAGTGAAAATGAACATTTTGGTGCTGATTATATCCTTGACGGAGAGCGAACTAACGCAAATAATGAGACTTGTAATACATATAATATGCTAAAGCTTTCCAGAAGGCTATTTGCTGCAACTGGGCAAAAGAAGTATCTCGATTATTCTGAGAGAACACTTATAAATGCAATTATGGCTTCACAGAATCATGAAACGGGATTTACTACATATTTTCAGCCAATGGCTACGGGCTACTTTAAGGTGTTTAATACTCTTGATGGAAATTTTTGGTGTTGCACAGGAACAGGATACGAGAATTTCACCAAACTTCAAAGAGGGATATACTACAAGGCATATAATAAACTTGCTGTGGCGCTTTATCTTGCTTCAAGGCTTGAAACAGATGATTATGTCTTTACGCAGGAATGTGATTTTACTAAATCTGATATAGTTAGAATAAAGTTAGAACCTAAGATTAACAAAGAGATAAATGACGATATATATTTAAGGGTTCCCACATGGCTTATTAGCGATGCTGTCTTTAAACTTAATAATGTCTCTATAGAACCTAATAAAAAAGAAGGATTTTATATTATTTCTAATAATCAAGTTAAAGATGGCGCTTTAATTGAAATTAGATTTCCTATGGGAGTTAATTACAGTGGGCTTAAAGATAATGATAGTGCTTTTGCCTTTTGCTATGGACCGTTTGTGCTGTCTGCAAGACTTGGAAATAAGAAGATGGAGTATAAGTCTTTCGGAGTTGGCGTAAATGTGGCAGAGTCCAGGAACACTTATGGCGACGACCTTTATCTTACGGACAGTGATAGTGTAGAGGACTTTCTCGATCATCTTGACAAGTATCTGGTAAAAAGAGATGGTGAGATGGAGTTTGATCTGTTGGGAGTAGATAAAAAGCTGATATTTACAACGCACTTTAATCAGTATACAGAATGTTATGGGATTTATTGGCATTTAAAAGCATGAATGAGAAAAGTTGTATAATATTTGCAGATAAAGATAGGGATGGATTAGATGAAATACTTGACGCTATTACACAGATAATGCAAATTATAATCATATGGAAAGGGGAAAATTTTAGGAAAATAAATGTCAGTACAAAATATTGGAAGTGTTGTAAAAGACTTTAGAGAAGGAACTCACATGTCACAGGCAGATTTTTGTTTTGGACTATGTAGTACACAGTCTCTTTCGAATATAGAAAAAGGAAGGCAGACAATTTCTCCAAGCTTGTTTGAAAGCTTTGCCCAAAGAGTGGGAAAGTTACATAAACCTTATCCTGAATTTCCAGGCATAGAGGATTTTAAATGTTATATGCTATTATATAGAGCTCGTTTTTTTGTATGGTCATGGCAGCTTGATGAGGCAGAAGAAACTCTTGAAGAAATCGAGAAAATGAATTTTGCTAGTAATAAGTTATACTATCAAAAATGGCTGATGTATCATGCATTAATTTTAGAATTGTCAGGAAATAATAATCTAAAAAAAAGGGAAAATCTTATTATACAAGCGCTTAATATAACATCTGCTTTCGAAAACCGAAATAATAAAAAAAGCAAACTCCTAGAGTCGGAATTAATCCTTTTTACAATGCTTGGAAATATATATATAGCAAATGGGAAGTCAGAAAAATGTAAAGAAATTTTGAAGGATATATCGAATAGGGGCGAATGGGTTATTGGAAGAAGTCGTGAAAATAATATTATCAAAAGTTTTATACAGCTTATGAATTATACTTACTTGCTCGTATATGATATAGATAGTCTTGACGAAGAGAATGTAAGGAAAAGTTATGTTGATGCAGTGAATACGCACATTAGTGTTCCAATAGTTCGTATGAGCTATATATATGCATGTACCTTATATATGAAAGGTAAGAAGAGCGAGGGTGAAAAGTGGTTTGATTTTTTTGAAGCCGGTAGTTTATTGTACAGAACAGGGTGGAGTAAGAGTGCCCTAATGTTTCTAAGAAACAATAAGGCACTGAGTAAGATTGTTGTAAAGCTAGCTTCTAAGCAATCTTGTAAAAAATATCAGTTCCCTAAGGAACATGATATTTCACTCATTGAAGCTGGTGATACTAATAAAATCGATACAAAAGCTATTCATATTGGAGATATAATTAAGTATCTCCGCGTACAACAAAAACTATCAAGAGGGGAATTGGCTAAGGGAATCTGTGAGCCATCATGGCTCCTAAAGATAGAAGATAAAGGAAGTAAGCCGTCTATAATTTTAGCAAATGTGCTACTCCAAAGACTAGGAATTGTTGATCAGATTTTTGAATTTTTTGGAACTTCAGAAGAAGAATTATTTTATAAATATAGGAATATTCTTGTGCTTGATTATGATAAGCATCCTTCGATAGAGTACTTATTGACATTAGAAAAAATTAAAAAACTCAAAATATCAGAGGGGATTCTTGAAAAACAATTTATAAGTCTTATTGAAGCGATTATTGAACCAGACATGTCTAAAAGAAAAGGGATGTTGATAAATGCTATTAAAATCACTAGACATGAGTTTGAAGTGGATAAATTGCCAAAAGTTATGAGCTATACGGAATTCAATATATTACAACAGATATATAGATGTGAGTATTCGGAGAATCCTTTGGAAGAGGTGGAACATTTAAAACGATTTATGAATCTAAACTATCCAATTGAGCAATATAGAGCATATATTCCAGTTCTTTATAATACACTCGAAGCACATCTTTATCTTCAAAAAAAGTATAGTGAATTAGAAGAACTTAACGATATATACGAAAGTGCGTTGCTTAGATACTATATGGATTTTCAGATATACTTTTTTTCAACATTACAAAAAGCAGAGTTAATCGTGGCTTTCATTTGTTCAATGAATTGGCAGATGTTGATTTTATATGTAGGTGTTTAAAACTAATATTGAAAGATAATTGCTGCGATGAAATAAAAAGTAGGTATGTCTAAATAGAATCCGGGTTTAAAACTCTAATTCCTCCAAAATCACTAACATCTGTTTCGCCTTTTTCCTGAGCTATCATATTCATAGTCTTTGATGTATAGTGAGGATCAAGAGTAGAAGCTAAAAACAAAAATAGTATAGATATTATTGTAAGTGTAAGCGTGATGATTTTTGTATTATTTTTCATATGAGGTGTAGTCCTTTTTGATTGTACAAGTAATAGACATATAGTAGGTGGCAGATATATAGCATGGCCATTTAATATCAGAACTAATATGCATTTATAATTTATACTAATTGATTTTAAAACTCAATCAAGTAATCGGAACTGTTTTTTTTTATTTTTTATATGAAAACAGTTCCGATTACTTGATTGTGGTATTTTTCGAGTGATGGTAGTATGGAGACGTTGATGTTCATCTTCAAAAAACATAAAAAAGGAGAAATAATATGACAGAAGAATGGTTTTTGATGGAGGGCAATGAGTGCGAAACACGAGAAGAAGGCGAAATAATCGATTTTGGAGGCCTTCAAGCTGCGGCTACAACAGTTTGCAGCTGTAGTTGCGCAGGTGGTGCAGGTGCAGGCGCCGGTTGCTAAAATTTAATGACCAATGATAATTGTGTATTGAATAAACAGTTATCATTGGCTGTTTTTTAGTATCTAAAAAGGATATAAAGGGTTTATATGGAAATCTTCTTTGATGAAAAATATTTAACAATTCAAGATAATGAAAACTATATTTTTTATTTTGGAAATCTTAACAAAGCAATAAAACTAAATTACTATAATACCTATTGCTTACAACAGATTTTTTCGAATATTACAAATAATATCATTGATTTATCTATACTTTGTTTTATAGGAATAAGTCAAGACTATTTAGAGAAATTTATAAGATATCTTGTTGAAAAGAAAATATTATTTTTGACAAAGGAATCATTAAAACAGAATATTCAGAAAAACAGTTCGGTTAGCTGTACAGGAATAAAGCAGGCATATTTGCATATGACGCAAAGATGTAATCTTAATTGCCGATATTGCTATAATAAGTCAAATCTTAATAAAGGTTTGAGAGAGTTGAGTACTGGTGAATGGATTTGTGTGATAAAAAAACTGGAATCGCTGGGAGTTATAATGTAAAGATTGCACAGTCAAATATTTATGCAAGAATGGATGCAAAGCAATTGTTAGAAATATTTATAAACGCGATGGCGTTAGAAATGAATATATGTGCAAATATTTCTTTGACAAGGCAGTCAGACAAATAAAAGATGCTTATAGAAATAAAAGAATGATAATTTGCACGGAGGCTGGTTATGACGATATTTAAGAACACGGAGTTAGTACTTGATTATATATCTAATATGAAGGTGAGCGAGGAAAAAGTATGTGATATTGATAAGGCGATGTCACGATTCTTGATTAGTTATGCAAACGTAAGGTATTTCGAAGAAAAAAAAGAAGTATTTCCCATTACAGACATAATCGGGATAAAAAGCTATGAAATCTATAATGGTAATTATGTTGTTACTGATGTTGGTGATAGTACTATATTACAAGGGGGAGATATTATCATATCGCCGATGTTACTAAGTGCAGATAATATTATTGGAAAAGAACTTGTAATAAATACAACTATTAACATCTTAAGAACTAATACCAATGATCCACAACTTATAAAAAAAGATATTCATGTAGTACTGGGGGCATTTACGGATGATTCAAAGAAATTAGTTGATGTATGTAAAAAAAATAAAAGGAAGATTGTTTCAATTTCAACATTCAATAGAATTGATGTACCATCAATGAGTTCTAACTCAGAAGTCGTACTTGATTTGAGAAATAATCACGGAGGAAAAATTAATGATATGGTTAAATTTTTTAATTCCTTCTTTAATGGTTATGCTGTTATTGGAAGATTTACCTCTGATTCAAACATAGATTTTACCGTTTCTAGTAAAACTAAATCTAATTTTCAAAAGAAAATTACTTTAATTGTAAACAAGGTAACTGCCAGTGCGGCAGAAATATTTGTTATGCTTTGCAAAGAGTATTTTGATGCACAAATAATTGGGCAAAATACTTTTGGGAAAGATGTAATATGTGATGTCATTAAAACAGATTATTTTACTTTTCAGTATCCTAGGTATACTTATACAATAAATGGTAAAAAACTCCCCCACGGTGGTATTATTCCTGATATAGTAATGTCAGACATTGATTAGTCTATTGTTAGATATTGTAAATAAAAAGAAAGGGTAACATCTATGAAAAAATTTTGGCCTGTAATAAAAGAAAATATTCCAGCAGTGATGGCTGTAACGTTAATAGCCTTTGTAAGTTCACTTATAACTTTTTTAATTCCTATTTCTGTAACATACCTTGGAGAGAGCGAATATAATATTAGAACAATATTTATATTATTCGCAATTATTATTGCAAGCCTTGTAATAGGCTTTGGACTTACAATTATAAAGCAATATTTTACTAAGAGATTTCAGATTAACTTGAGCAAAAAACTATATGATGATTTATTTCATCTTAAATATGAATACTATAATCAGAATGGTGCAACCTACTATGTAGACAAGATAATGGGAGCCGTGTCAAATTATAGCAATCTACTTATGAATATTATTCCTGATATTATTCAAACATGGGCAATTGTGATTATATCTATGATAATGATAGGTACTATAAGTATACCGTTGCTCATTTTTATATGTTGTGTCTTATTTTTACAGAATAAAGGATATCAGCTTATTAATTCCAAATTAGGAGCTATGAGTATTAAGCTTTCTAATGTGTGCTCTAGGTCGTATTCAAATATTGTATCTGTATTTGAAAAAGTCGATTATGTAAAACAACTTTCAAAATCAAATGGACTTCTTCATATGATTGATAAGGATATTAAGGATCGATATCAGATAACAGCAGATGTAAATATTTTTGCAGGAGGTGTTTCTGGACTTCTGGCTACGTTTGTATTAAATGTTCAATACGCAGTATACATAGTACTTGGAATAATGACTTTTAATGGAAAAATTTCTTCTGCAACATTTATTTTTGGAACAATGGTTATAAATATTTGTTTTACTAATGTAAGAGATCTAGTAAGGCTTAGTCTTAATATGAAAGATGCTAATGCCTCATTTGATTTTGTGGAGAACGAGCTTAGATCAAATCTTGAACCGGTAGGAGGTAATGATATAGATAGTATTAGTGAGATAAGTATTGAAGGAACAAACATAGGATATGAAGATAATATTCTTATTGAAGATATCAATGTATCGGCTCATGAAGGTGACCACATATTCTTAAATGCTGAGACAGGAACTGGCAAGACTAGTCTTGTCAAGAATCTGGTAAGATTTTATGAAAATGATGGGATCTATATTAATGGTGTTCCATTGAATAGAATTTCTATTACAAAACTTAGGAGCAAGATGGTTTATATATCTCAGCAGGGGGCGATTGCTAATGGCTCACTTGAGGATAATATCTTTATGGGTGAAAAATATGATGATGATATGAAAAAGGTAATTGCAAGTCTTCCGTTTATGTCTAAATTCGTTGAAAACGGGAAAATTAAAGATATGACAATTACAGATAGCGGTTCAAATCTATCAGGTGGGGATAAACAAAAGATCATAGTTTCAAGACTGTTCCTACAAGATCCTGACGTTATAATTCTTGATGAAATTACGAGTTCGATGGATAAAGAGACATCGGAAATTGTATATGAGTCAATATTTAATAGGTTTAACGACAAGATTATCATTATCATTTCACATGTAGATAATGTAATTAAATATACAAATAAGATATGGCGATTAGAGAAAAAGCATATAGTACAGTCAGCGTGAAGAGGAAAAATCCATTATAACCAGTAATTGTTTATATTGCTTTCCATATTAAACTTTCTAAAGCAGGGCTGAAAGAGGCTCTGCTTTTTGTTATTATCTCAAACTTTCCACATAGAAAATGGCGTTTGCTCCAGTCGTGGTATGGGAAGTCTGCAAAAAAAACAGGATGTATCCAATATCACAATAGTTTTTTCATTGGTGCATCCTGTTTTTATTAGGTTTTCTCGATTTATATTTAAATTCAATATGTGGCGTTACTCTACATCTGCCAGAGCTTCTACATCCTCTTCACCTGTACGGATCTTTACAACCTTGCCAACGTTATATACGAAGATCTTACCATCACCAATATGACCGGTATAGAGAGCTTTCTTGGCGGTTTCAATTACCTTATCCACAGGGATCTTGGCAACTACGATTTCCAGCTTAACCTTAGGAAGGAGTGTTGCATCCATTTCAACACCACGATATCTTTCGCCGGCGCCCTTCTGAATTCCGCATCCCATAACCTGGGTTACAGTCATTCCGGTTACACCAAGATCATTCATTGCCTTTCTGAGTTTATCATATCTTGAAAGTTTAGCAATTATAACTACCTTATGTATTCCGGAATCAGCCTCGGGATATGTAGGAGCCTTCACTACCTTAACTGATGCGTTCTTGATTGCCTCAGAAGCTTTATCGTATTCCCCGATACCAAGATCAGTATTTTCATTTGCTTCCATTTCCATGCCTGTAATGTCCATAATAGAGAATCCGGCATAGGCAGATGAAAGACCATGTTCTGTTACATCAAGTCCTGTAAGTTCTTCTTCTTCGGAAGCTCTAAGACCAAGAGTTGCTTTGATAACTGAAAATGTAATAAAAATTGTTACAACTGTCCAAAGTATTGTTGCAAGCATTCCTATAAGCTGTATGCCAAGGAGTTTGAAACCGCCGCCATAGAACAAACCAACAAGTTCATTGCCACTTGCATCAGCGATGGAATAACCCGGAACAGAATTTGTTGAAAAAAGACCAACAGCTATGGTTCCCCATATTCCGTTCATCATATGAACTGCAACAGCACCAACAGGGTCATCAACTCTTAGTACATTGTCAAGGAGCCATACACCGAATACTACAAGAAGTCCTGCTACAATACCTATTATAATAGAACCGAAAGCATCTACGCTGTCGCAAGGAGCAGTAATAGCAACAAGTCCGGCAAGCGAAGCGTTGAGGCACATGGATACATCAGGTTTGCCATATCTTAGCCAAGTGAAGATCATGCATACAACAGTTGCAATTGCAGGAGCAATGGTAGTTGTTACGAATATGTCACCAAGCTGTTCGAGTGAAGTTGCTGCTGCGCCATTGAATCCATACCAGCCAAGCCAGAGGATGAATACTCCAAGGGCACCGATTGGAATGTTATGACCCGGGAATGCATTTACTTTGGTTATTTTACCATTTGAATCCTTAGTGAATTTACCGATTCTAGGTCCCAGCATCCATGCGCCTATAAGAGCACAGATACCGCCAACCATATGAATACAGTTAGAACCGGCAAAGTCATGGAATCCCATCTGCGCAAGCCAACCGTCACCCCATGTCCAGTGAGCTTCTATAGGATAGATAAAGCCTGAAATAACAGCCGAGTACACACAATATGATATGAATTTTGTTCTTTCAGCCATAGCTCCGGATACAATTGTTGCGGTTGTTGCACAGAATACGAGGTTAAATACGAAACCGGACCAGTCAAATTCGGAATAATTTGTAAAGATATCAAAGTTCGGTATCCCAACAAGACCAAACAACGTATCTTCTCCAAGAAAAAGACCAAATCCGATAAGGATGAACATTACAGTTCCTATGCAAAAGTCCATTAGGTTTTTCATGATGATATTGCCGGCATTCTTGGCTCTGGTAAAGCCTGTTTCTACCATGGCAAATCCTGCCTGCATCCAGAAAACCAATGCAGCCCCGGCAAGGAACCATACTCCAAAAATCTGTGAGTTGACATAAGATAGTATTTCTTCACTCATATTTTTATCCTCCCTTTATGAGCATACATACGAAATCAAATATATATAACTCATTTTTTTATCTATATAAAAAAGGCGCCGGTAGAGCTTGTACTCTATCAGCGCCTTTGCTGCTTAGTTAATCTTTGATTAACTTGCGTTTATATTTGTGTTTAGAGTAAATCTAACCAAATTTTTTATTCGGAGAACAATAGATCAGCATATACAGGGAATGGCCAGTACTGCTCATCTACAACAGCTTCAAGTGCATCTGAAGCACTTCTGGCCTCATCCATATCTTTTAAGATTGTCTTATGAAGATATTTCATAGCCTTATCAGGATCTGACGGAACCTTGGCGAAATCAGCTTCAAGTTTGCTACATGCAGCTGCAAGAGCATCAGTTAGAGTTGCTGTATTTGTTGCAGTGTTCTTCTCATATTCGACCACAACCCCTGCTTCTTTGAGAGCGGCAGCTCTAGTGCAAAGTTCAGCCGTATAAGCTGATGCAGCAGGAAGAATCTGGCGATGTATCATGTCAATCATGGTACGTGCTTCTATTTCGATAGTTGCATTATAGGTTTCTACATGGATGGCACCTCTTGCACGAACCTCTTCCTCTGTGTATACATTGTTCTTAACATATAGATCGATGTTTTTCTTCGAAATATATTCTGGCAGAGCATCTGCAGTAGATACAAGGTTTGCAAGCCCTCTCTTTGTGGCTTCCTTAATCCATGAATCGTCATATCCGTTACCATTGAAGATGATACGCTGATGTTCTGTAAAGGTCTTCTTTATAAGCTTAGAAAGACTTGTCTGGAAATTTGAACTTTTTTCAAGGACATCTGCAAATTCTTTGAGTTCTTGCGCCATAATGGTGTTAAGAGCGATATTTGGACCGGAAATCGACTGACCTGAACCAAGCATACGGAACTCAAATTTATTGCCTGTAAAAGCCATAGGTGATGTGCGATTTCTGTCGGTGTTGTCCTGCGGAATGGATGGAAGCACATCTATTCCTATTTTGATTGAATGCTTGCCTGAACCCTTATAGGATTTACCATTTATGATGCTTTTTACTACAGCATCAAGTTCATCACCAAGGAAAATGGAAATAATAGCCGGTGGTGCTTCCTGAGCCCCGAGCCTGTGGTCGTTGCCTGCAGATGCAACAGTACATCTAAGAGCTTCCTGATATTCGTCAACACCCTTTACAAATGCTGCAAGGAACAGAAGGAATTGAGCATTTTCTCCGGGAGTTGAACCGGGTTTGAAAAGATTCACACCTGTATCTGTTGACAGTGACCAGTTGTCATGTTTGCCTGAGCCATTAACACCTGCAAAAGGTTTCTCGTGAAGAAGACAGACAAAACCATGCTTGTCAGCAACCTTTTTCATGATTTCCATTGCTAGCTGGTTCTGATCGCAGGCTGCATTGGCGCCTGAATATACCGGAGCCATCTCGTGCTGTGAAGGAGCAACTTCGTTATGTTTCGTTTTTGATAGAACACCAACCTTCCAGAGCTCTTCATCAAGATCTTTCATGTAAGCTGCAACCCTTGGCTTGAGCTGACCAAAATAGTGATCTTCAAGTTCCTGACCTCTTGGTGGTTTGATACCAAAAAGAGTACGACCTGTAAGTTTTAAATCTTCTCGCTGGTTGTAAAGACTTTTGTCTACGAGAAAGTATTCCTGTTCCGGACCTACCTGAGCAATAACCCTCTTACTCTTGGTATCACCGAAAAGTCTTAAGATTCTTATGGCTTGTCTTGATACTTCATCCATTGAACGCAGAAGCGGTGTTTTCTTATCGAGCGCCTGCCCTGAGTAAGAGCAAAAGATTGTTGGAATGCATAGTGAACCGTCTTTGATAAAGGCAAAAGAGGTTGGATCCCAGGCTGTATATCCTCTGGCTTCAAATGTTGCTCTAAGACCACCTGAAGGGAAAGAGGATGCATCGGGTTCGCCTCGTACAAGCTCTTTGCCGGAGAAGTCCATAACAATTTTGCCGCCTTCTGCAGGAGAAATGAAGCTATCGTGCTTTTCTGCAGTGACACCGGTCATAGGCTGGAACCAATGTGTATAGTGAGTCGCGCCCTTTTCTACAGCCCATTGCTTCATGGCCTGAGCAATTTCATTGGCAGTTGTAATATCGAGCGGTTCTCCATCTGTGATACATTTCTTCCATGCTTTGTAGGAAGCACCGGAAAGACGTTCTTTCATAGTTTCTTCGTTGAAAACATTGCTACCGAACAATTCCGGTAATCCTTTTTCTTTGATCTCCATGATCCACCTCCGTTTTTGGATTCATATGAAAAGGCGCCAAATGTATCGCTTTTTATGCGAAAACAATTTGGCGCCTTTGCCTACATAGATTTTTTATTGCAATAAAAAGGGCAGATAGGATAATCATCCTACTGCCCGGCTTCGTTGTCGAAACAATCGATAGACAGATGATAAACCAGGTCAAAAAGTTTGTCAACAGGAAATTTTAAATTTCTCAAACTTCCATCCTGGCTGGAGCAAGCGCCGTTTTCGATGTGGGAAGTTTGAATAAATTTGACTAAGACGATATTAATCTGTTTTGAAAAGTGACCTTGAGCGAATTTAACATCTTTATTATTATGGTTGACAAAAAGATTAGTCCTGCTGCATAATTACAAAAAACAAAATTGTATACAGTAATACAAACAAAAATGTAAATGCTTTAGTATAAGGATTAAATGATGCAACGAGGACGTTGCCTTGAACTTATTTATAGGTTCGGGCTGCGTCTTTTTTATTTTGGCTATACTTTTTGCATTTTTGAAAAAAATTAATCGTAGATTTAGGAGATTTTAGAAAAGGAAAAGGAATCAGATTATGTCACAGGATAATCAGCGAGATTTTAGTGATCAAACATGTAAAGAATTCTGGCAGATGGAACATGATGCATGCGGTATTGGCGCAGTCGTCAATATTGATGGTCATGTTGATAACAAAGTCCTTGATGATGCACTGACAATTGTAGAAAAACTTGAGCATAGAGCAGGTAAGGATGCCAGTGGCAAGGTTGGCGACGGCGTAGGTATTCTTACGCAGATTTCTCATAAATTTTTCAAAAAAGAAAGTAAGAAACTTGGTATTAGCGTTGGGCATGCAAGAGACTATGGAGTCGGAATGTTCTTTTTTCCAAAGGACAATTTAAAAAGAACATTTGCGATGCGCATGTTTGAAGTAATTGCAGAAAAAAACGGACTTAGATTCCTTGGATGGAGAAAACCTGTAGTTCACCCTGAAATTCTGGGAGATGCTGCAAGAAATTGTATGCCTGAAATCATGCAGTGTTTTATAGAAAGACCTAAAGATGCAGCAAGAGGAATCGAATTCGATAGAAAACTTTATGTTCTTCGAAGAGAGTTTGAACAAAGTTCTGATGATACATATATTACATCTCTTTCATCAAGAACAATTGTTTACAAGGGAATGTTCCTTGTATCACAATTGCGTGCATTTTATGAAGATCTGCAGGATACCGATTATGAAACGGCTATAGCAATTGTGCATTCCCGCTTTTCGACCAATACTACACCGAGCTGGGAGAGGGCACATCCATACAGATTTATAGCTCATAATGGTGAGATTAATACTATAAGAGGTAATAAAGACAGAATGCTTGCAAGAGAAGAGACGATTACATCATCTTGTCTTGGAAGTGATATAGATAAGGTATTTCCGGTTATTGCTGCACAGGGATCTGATTCGGCAATGCTGGATAATACTCTTGAATTCATGTACATGAATGGTATAGATCTTCCGCTTGCTGTTATGATGACTATTCCGGAACCATGGAAGCACAACCATTTTATGAATGATGAGAAAAAAGATTTCTATCATTATTATGCGACGATGATGGAGCCATGGGATGGACCTGCAGCAATCCTGTTTTCAGATGGAGAAATTGTAGGCGCTACTCTTGACAGAAATGGTTTAAGACCAAGCCGCTATTATATTACTGATGATAATAGGCTCATATTGTCATCGGAGGTGGGCGTACTTGATGTAGAACCAAGCCGTATCATTAAAAAGTCTCGTCTCCAACCAGGACGAATTCTTCTTGTAGATACCAGAAAGAAGAGAATTATATCAGATGAAGAGTGCAAAGAATTCTATGCAAGGCAAAATCCGTATGGCGAGTGGCTTGATAGGAATTTACTGCATTTGCGCAATCTTTCTATTCCTAATAAAAAAATACCAACCCATACTCAGGAAATGCGCGATAAGCTTTATAAAGTTTTTGGATATAGTTATGAAGATGTCAAAAATGGGATTTTACCTATGGCAACAAATGGCGTAGAAGCGACTGCGTCTATGGGACATGACGTTCCTTTGGCAGTTCTGTCGGAGAGAAGTCAGCCTCTTTTTAACTATTTCAAGCAACTTTTTGCGCAGGTAACTAATCCTCCTATTGATTCACTTCGTGAGGAGATAGTTACAGATACCACTGTATATGTGGGTTCTGATGGAAACCTTTTAGATGCTAATGCTGAGAACTGTAGAGTTCTTGAGATAGATAATCCTATCCTTACGGGCGTGGATATCATGAAGATCAAGAATTTATGTCAGCAGGGTCTTAAATCCAAGGTTATATCACTTTTGTATTACAAGAATACCTCTATAGAAAAAGCTATCGATCAGCTTTTGGTATCAGTGGACAGGGCTTACTCCAAGGGGTATAACATAGTGATTCTATCTGACAGAGGAGTTGACGAAAATCACGTTCCGATTCCGTCACTTTTAGCGGTTTCTGCCGTGGAGCAGCACCTTGTATCTACCAAAAAAAGAACTGCGGTTTCAATAATCCTTGAAAGCGGAGAACCAAGGGATGTTCATCAGATGGCAACACTTCTGGGATTTGGAGCAAGAGCTATTAATCCTTATCTGGCTCATGAGTGTATTGCAGAGCTTATTGATATAGGAATACTTGATAAGGACTATCATACAGCAATAGCTGATTATAATAGCGCTATTTTGCATGGAATTGTTAAGATTGCTGCCAAGATGGGTATTTCAACGCTTCAGTCTTATCAATCAGCAAGAATATTTGAAGCAATTGGTCTTGGGCAGGAACTTATTGACAAATATTTTACAGGAACCGTGTCAAGAGTAGGTGGCATCGGGCTTAAAGAGATAGGAACTGAAGTTACGCTTCGCCATGATCACGCGTTTGATCCGCTTGGACTTACTACTGATACAAGCCTTGACAGCATGGGATTCCATAAGCTTAGAAGCGGTGATGAGAAAGAAGATCACCTTTATAACCCACAGACGATTATTGCCTTAAGGCAGGCTACGCAAAATGGTGATTATGAAAGATTCAAAGAATATACGGCTCTTGTTGATAATGAGAAGCCCCATACTCTTAGAGGACTTCTGACATTTGAGCATGTAAATAAGCCTATACCGATTGAGGAAGTGGAACCGGTATCTGAAATTGTAAAAAGATTCAAAACAGGTGCCATGTCCTATGGATCAATTTCAGAGGAAGCACATGAGACTCTAGCAATTGCTATGAACAGGCTTGGAGGGAAGTCTAACACAGGCGAAGGAGGGGAGAATCCCAACCGTTTTGGAACGGAGAAGTGCAGTGCTATTAAGCAGGTTGCATCAGGAAGATTTGGTGTTACAAGTCAGTATCTTGTAAATGCTAAAGAGATTCAGATCAAGATGGCACAGGGAGCAAAGCCGGGTGAAGGCGGTCATCTTCCGGGCGGAAAGGTTTATCCGTGGATTGCAGAGAGAAGATATTCAACGCCTGGTGTGGCTCTTATATCGCCTCCGCCGCATCATGATATATATTCCATAGAAGATCTTGCTCAACTTATTTATGACCTTAAGAATGCTAACAGAAAAGCCAGAATATCAGTTAAACTTGTGTCAGAGGCCGGTGTAGGAACAATTGCATCCGGCGTTGCCAAAGCAGGGGCTCAGGTAATTCTCATATCGGGATATGACGGAGGTACAGGAGCGGCTCCTCAAAGCTCAATACATCATGCTGGTCTTCCGTGGGAGCTTGGACTTGCCGAAGCGCACCACACACTTATTGAAAATGGTCTACGGAATAAGGTTATTATCGAAACAGACGGTAAGCTGATGAGCGGAAGAGATGTTGCAATTGCAGCACTTTTGGGGGCTGAGGAATTTGGATTTGCAACTGCTCCGCTTGTAACGATGGGATGCATGATGATGAGAGTTTGTAACAAGGATACATGTCCTTTTGGTATTGCAACTCAAAATGCAGAACTCCGTAAGAATTTCAAAGGAAAACCTGAGTATGTCATGAACTTCATGAATTTTATAGCCATGGAGCTTAGAGAGATAATGGCTGAACTTGGATTTAAGACGGTCGATGACATGGTAGGAAGATCTGACTGTCTTAAGATGAAAGATCATCAGATCACGCAAAGGGCTGAAACGGTTGATCTTAGAGGCGTAATTGACAGTTCATATGCAAAGGCAGAGGGAAGACATTTCGATCCGTCCAAAGTATATAATTTCCACTTGGAAAGGACAGTTGATGAATCAGTTCTTTTGTCTAAATTCAGTAAAGCTCTAAAAACAGGCGAACCCACAAGTGTTGATATTAAGGTGAGCAGTACTAACAGAACAGTTGGAACAATCCTGGGATCGGAAGTAACGGAGAAATTTAAAGATAAACTTTCTGATGATACCTTTACCGTTAACTGTGAAGGCGGTGGAGGTCAGTCGTTTGGTGCTTTTCTTCCAAAAGGTGTGACTCTTAGATTATCGGGCGATGCCAATGATGGATTTGGAAAAGGCCTCTCCGGAGGGAAACTTATAGTAACGCCGCCTAAGGGGTCAGTATTTGAGTCTAATAAGAATATAATCATCGGTAATGTTGCGCTATATGGCGCAACATCCGGCAAGGCTTATATTGCAGGCGTTGCAGGTGAGAGATTCTGCGTTAGAAATTCAGGTGCTATTGCTGTTTCGGAAGGCTGCGGTGACCATGGTCTTGAATATATGACTGGAGGACTTGCAGTTATTTTGGGATCCACAGGCAAAAATTTTGCAGCAGGTATGAGCGGTGGTATAGCCTATGTTCTGGACAGACAACATGATCTTTATAAGAAAATGAATAAGAACATGGTATCGCTTAATGAAGTTACTGAAAAGTACGATATCGAGGAACTCAAAAATGTCCTTGAAGATTATGTAAGAGAAACCGGGTCGCTACACGGCAAAGATATTCTTGATAATTTCGAGGATTATCTTCCTCATTTTAAAAAGATAATTCCAAACGATTATCAGAAGGTACTTGCGGCAATCAGCAAATATGAAGAACAGGGACTTAGGCGAAGTAATGCTGTTCTCGAAGCCTTTAATGAGATAACACATAAAGGAGCATGATAATGGGTAAGTCTACAGGATTTATGGACTATAAGAGAGTTGATGAAGCCTCAATAAGTGTAAAAGACAGGATTTTAAATTTTAATGAATTTCATAATCACCTTAATGAAGACAATAGGAAAATGCAAGCTGCAAGATGCATGGATTGCGGTGTTCCTATGTGTCAGTCGGCGATTAAACTTAAAGGGATGGTAACGGGCTGCCCTCTTCATAATCTTATCCCGGAATGGAATGACGAAATTTATAAAGGACACTATGAACATGCTGTTTCAAGGCTTTTGAAGACGAGCAATTTTCCGGAGTTTACAGGAAGGGTATGCCCGGCACTTTGTGAAAAAGCATGCATATGTGGGAGCATTGAAGATTCCGTAACCATACATAATAATGAACTTTTTCTTATAGAAAAGGCATTTGAAGAAGGCTACATGAAACCTAGAATTCCTAAGACAAGGAGCGGCAAAAAAGTCGCTGTTGTAGGAAGCGGACCTTCAGGTCTTGCGGTCGCTGACCAGCTCAATCACAGAGGACACAGCGTTACCGTTTATGAAAGAGATGATCGCATCGGTGGCTTACTTATGTATGGCATTCCTAATATGAAACTTCAAAAGGAGGTCATTATAAGAAGACAGAAGCTGATGGAAGATGAAGGCGTCAAATTTAAGACATCTATTGATGTTGGCAAAGATATAAAAGCTTCTGAACTTTTGAAAAAATATGATGCGGTTATTCTGTGCTGCGGTGCCAAAAAACCAAGACCTCTTGCACCTGCGGATGTGAATAGCACAAAAGGAATATATTATGCGGTAGATTTCCTAAAATCAACCACTAAAGCAATTATTGGAAGCGGAGCTATATTTGCAGATAAAGTGACCTTAAGCCAGGCCAAAGAAAACTCCTACATAAGTGCAAAAGACAAAAATGTAGTAATAGTTGGAGGCGGAGATACAGGCAATGACTGTGTCGGAACCTGCATAAGACATGGCTGCAAGTCGGTTACGCAGATTGAAATGATGCCTTGTCCTCCAAAAGAAAGAACAGCGCAAAACCCATGGCCTGAGTGGCCAAAGGTTTTGAAAACCGATTATGGTCAGGAAGAAGCAATAGAAGTATTTGGACACGACCCGAGAATATACGAGACTACTGTTAAGGAAGTTATTTCAAAGAATGGTAAGTTGCAAGCTGTAAAAACAATAAAGGTGAAATTTGAAAACGGCAAACTTGTTGAGGTTCCCGGCTCGGAAAATACTTTAAAGTGTGATTTGCTTCTTATAGCGGCTGGCTTTATAGGATGTCAGGAATATGTAGCCAAAGATTTTGGCGTGACACTTTCTAATAGAAACACTGTAGCTACGGCAAGTCCAGATACCTATAAAGCAAGTACAGATAAGGTGTTCGTTGCAGGTGATATGCACAGAGGGCAGTCTCTTGTGGTTTGGGCTATAACAGAAGGAAGAGCCTGTGCCAAGGAGGTTGATGAATATCTGATGGGTTATAGCAATATGTGATTTTTATAATATGAATTAAGTATTTACAAGGAGGATTTAACATGTGCACCATTCTGGGATTTTGCAGTAGAAAGGCCGAAGAAGAGGTCTGTAAGAAAATGCTGCAAAAATGTGCATCAAGAGGCCCTGATATGTCGAGAGTTCAAGTTGTAGAAAAGGGAATTCTTGGGTTTGGAAGATTATCAATTATGGGACTGACAGATTCAGGTATGCAGCCTTTTAATTATAAAGCCAATACGCTTGTCTGCAACGGAGAGATATATGGCTTTAGAAAACTCAAAGAATACCTTGAAGGGCTTGGATACAGTTTTGAATCTGACAGTGATTGCGAGATTCTTCTGCCGCTTTATGAACGACTTGGAACGTCTATGTTCTCACTTCTTGACGCTGAATTTGCACTTATAATTTATGATTCCAAAAAGAAGAGCTTTGTGGCTGCCAGAGACCCTATTGGAATAAGACCACTTTATTATGGATATGATATTGAAGGAAATATAGTATTTGCATCAGAGCCCAAGATGCTGACAGATGTGTGTGACAAGATAATGCCTTTTCCTCCCGGGCACTACTATGAATACGGTAAATTTATAAAATATGCAGATCCTTCCTGTGTTGAAGGGGAGTATATAGACGGAGAGATTGATGATATATGTAAGGGTATTCATGACAGACTCGTAAACGGAATTACAAAAAGACTTGACGCAGATGCAAGTGTTGGGTTCCTTCTGTCAGGTGGGCTTGATTCATCGCTTGTATGCGGCGTAGCTGCAAAGAAAATGGACAAGCCACTTGAGACATTTTCAATTGGTATGGATATAGATGCAATAGATCTAAAATACGCAAGAGAAGTTGCAGACTATATAGGAAGTAACCACCATGAAGTTATAATATCAAGAGATGATGTAATAGGAGCTCTTGATACTGTTATAAGGACTCTTGGAACGTATGATATTACAACAATAAGAGCATCTATAGGAATGTATCTTGTATGTAAATGGATTCATGAGAATACTGATATCAGAGTTATTCTGACAGGCGAGATATCAGATGAACTTTTTGGATATAAATATACAGATTTTGCACCAAGTGCCGAGGCGTTTCAGGAAGAGTCGGCTAAGCGTATCAGAGAGCTTCATATGTATGATGTACTTAGAGCAGACAGATGCATATCAGTTAACTCCTTAGAAGCAAGGGTTCCTTTTGGTGATCTTGATTTTGTAAATTATGTAATGAGTATAGATCCAAGGCTCAAGCTCAATACATATAAAATGGGCAAATATCTTCTTCGCCATGCCTTTGAAGCTGACAAAGTCATCCCCAAAAACATTTTAATGCGTGAAAAAGCTGCATTCTCCGATGCCGTAGGGCATTCGCTAAGAGATGATCTTGTAGAGTACGCTGAGAGTCTTTATTCTGATGAAGAGTTTGAAGAAGGATGTGAAAAATATTCGTTTGCAAGACCATTTACCAAGGAATCTCTTTTATACAGGGATATATTTGAAAAATATTATGCTGGAAATGCACAGATGATAGTAGATTTCTGGATGCCTAACAGGAAATGGGAAGGCTGCAATGTCGATGATCCATCTGCAAGGGTTCTTGCTAATTACGGCAGTAGCGGAGTATAACGATAATGGAATATTAAGCCACCCACATCAAAAGCAGCGTAGGCTGCGCGAAGGAAAAATTTCGCGCATAATACGCTGCTTTTGATGTGGGTAGTTTAGATATGGATAAAATTTATGCCCAAATTTATTTTTATATGTTATAGTAATTGGGATAACGACGTGTACTTGTAGGAGAGTGTGATGTTAGCAGAAGATCGAATTGGCGAAGAATGTGGTGTTTTTGGCATGTATGACCTTTCGGGCGGTGATGTTGCAAGGTCTATCTATTACGGCCTTGAGTCGCTTCAGCATAGGGGTCAGGAGAGCTGCGGTATTGCTGTGAGTGATACGAACGGCCATGAAGCAAGAATTGTTTCACATAAGGATATGGGGCTTGTTAATGAGGTTTTTACAAGCGAAGATATAGAAAGGCTTGTTGGTAATATTGGAGTAGGACATGTCAGATATTCAACAGCAGGCTCTTCTACAAGAGAAAATGCCCAGCCTCTTGTTATTAACTATGTAAAGGGAGCACTTGGGCTTGCTCATAATGGTAATCTTACAAACGCACCCGAGCTTAGAAAAGAGCTGGCATATACAGGTGCAATTTTTCAGACGACAATCGATTCAGAGCTTATCGCTTATCTTATAGCAAGGCAGAGGCTTAAAACCAGTAGTGTTGAAGAGGCCGTCGCTCTTGCAATTCCCAAATTAAAAGGTGCATACAGTTTGGTTATAATGTCTCCACGTAAGCTGATAGGAGCAAGGGACCCGCATGGGTTTAGACCTCTTGTCATCGGCAAAAGAGATAATGCGTATATTCTTGCATCCGAGACCTGTGCGCTTGATACCATTGATGCGCAATATATAAGGGATGTAGAACCGGGTGAAATAGTTACAATAACATCAGATGGACAGATTCTTTCGAATAAAACAAGATGTATTCCCGAAAAAGAACACGGACATTGTATTTTTGAATATATTTATTTTGCCAGACCGGATTCTTATTTAGATGGGCAAAGCGTATATGATGCCAGAATCAAGGCCGGAAGATTTCTTTACAAGGACGACCCTATAGATGCGGATATAGTTGCCGGAGTCCCTGAATCCGGTAATGTTGCGGCGCTTGGCTATTCAATGGAGTCGGGTATTTTGTATGGTCAGGTTTTCGTCAAAAACTCCTATATAGGAAGAACTTTCATAAAACCGGGTCAGAAAAACCGTGAGAGTAGTGTTAAAGTCAAACTCAATGCGCTTAATAATGCAGTTAATGGAAAAAGAGTTGTAATAATAGATGATTCAATTGTCAGAGGGACAACTTCCGACAGAATCATTAAAATGCTCAGAGATGCCGGCGCCAAAGAGGTTCACATGAGGATTTCGTCGCCTCCATTTTTGTGGCCGTGCTTTTTTGGAACAGATATCCCTGCAAGAGATCAGCTTATAGCCTATAACAAAAGTATCGAAGAGATAAGGCATATTATAGGAGCTGATTCACTTGGATATCTTGGAATAGAAAGGCTTAAAGAGCTTGTGGACAACAAAATGTCGATTTGTGAGGGTTGCTTTACGGGGAAATATCCCGAAAAGCCACCAACCTCTGATATTAGAGGTGAGTTTGAAGCATAGAAACTGAAACGAAATAACTTGATTATTTTGTTACGGTTCCTTGGGCTTGTATGTACTTGATTGAAGGCAAAAGGGAGGATACGGCTATGTTAAGGATAGGTATGCTTACAAGTGGTGGAGATTGTCAAGCGCTTAATGCTGCTATGCGAGGAGTAGTAAAATGCCTTGATGCAAGCGGCACTGAAATGGAAATATACGGATTTTTGAATGGCTATAAAGGTCTTATAAACAGTGATTTTAAGATGCTTACGCCTCATGATTTTTCGGGACTTCTTACAAGAGGCGGAACAATACTTGGTTCTTCCAGGGTTCCGTTTAAGACTATTCATGAACCTGATGAGGAAGGCAAAGATAAAGTTGCCTCTATGAAGCAGACATATTACAAGCTCCAGCTTGACGTACTTGTAGTCCTTGGCGGCAATGGCTCTCAGAAAACGGCAAATCTTCTGAGTGAAGAAGGACTTAATATAATATCTCTTCCAAAAACTATAGATAACGATCTGTGGGGGACGGATATGACGTTTGGCTTTCAGAGTGCGGTGGATGTTGCAACCAATGCAATTGACTGCATTCATACGACAGCGGATTCTCATGGTCGTGTGTTTATTGTTGAAGTTATGGGGCATAAGGTCGGATGGCTTACACTTAATGCCGGAATTGCGGGAGGAGCTGATATAATCCTCATTCCGGAGATTCCTTATGATATAAACAAGGTTATAGAGGCAATTGAAAGACGTGCTCAAAATGGGTCGAGATTTACAATCCTTGCTGTTGCAGAAGGTGCTATTTCCAAGGAAGACGCTAAATTATCCAAAAAAGAGTACAAGAAGAAGCTTTCAAATTATACTTTTCCCTCTGTTTCTTACGAAATAGCAGACCAGATTCAGAAAAGGACAGGACGCGAAGTTAGAGTTACTGTTCCGGGACATATGCAAAGGGGCGGTGTACCTGATCCTTATGACAGAGTATTCGCAAGCCGTGTTGGAGCCGAGGCGGGGCAGCTGATACTCAAAAAAGAATACGGCTATATGATTGCCTATAAGAACCGTGAGATAGTAAAGACACCTCTAAAAGATGTAGCGGGGAAACTCAAGACTTTGCCCAAGGATTCCGGTATCATTAGAGAGGCCAAAATGCTTGGAATATGCTTTGGCGATTAAAAAGGGCGATTGCACTCTTTGTGTGATATAATAATCAATGTGCCGGTTGCAAGAATTTTAAACTGTAAATAGGCGCTTTTTTTCCTACATAAGTAATCATGAAAAGGGTACATTGGGATGCCATACGTAGCATTATATAGAAAATTTCGTCCTCCGACATTTGAGGATGTCAAGGGACAAGATCATATCGTAACAACTCTCAAAAATCAAATAAAAACAGACAGAATAGGACATGCATATCTTTTTTGCGGAACAAGGGGGACGGGTAAAACATCTGTTGCCAAGATTCTGGCTCGTGCGGTAAACTGTGAGCATCCTGTAGACGGCAATCCATGCGGTGAATGTGAAACCTGCAAAGCAATTTCCGAAGGCAGATGCGTTGATGTGGTAGAGATGGACGCAGCCTCCAATAACAGTGTAGATGACATAAGAACCATTGTAGACGAAGTTTCATATTCACCTACTATGGGCAAGAAGAAAGTGTACATAATTGATGAGGTACATATGCTTTCAACCTCTGCTTTCAATGCTCTTCTAAAGACACTTGAAGAGCCGCCGGAATATGTCTTGTTCATTTTGGCTACAACTGAGGTTCAGAAGATACCTATAACTATTTTGTCAAGGTGTCAGAGGTATGATTTTCATCGTATAACAATTGATACAATTGAAGGAAGGTTAAAAGAGGTCACAGACAAGGAAGGCATTAAAGCTCAGGAGAAGGCACTTCGATATATCGCAAGGGCAGCAGATGGATCTATGAGAGATTCGTTAAGCCTTCTTGATCAGTGTATTGCTTTTAATTATGGCGAAGAGCTAACCTATGATAAGGTGCTTGAGGTTCTTGGAGCGGTTGATACGGCTATATTTGGGCAGATGTTTGAAGCACTCAAAGAAGCCAATGCTCAAAATGCGCTTAATATCCTTGCGGAGGTTGTTATTCAAGGAAGGGAACTGTCCCAGTTTGTAGCAGATTTCATATGGTATCTTAGGAATTTGATGCTTGTAACAACTTCTGATAATGTAGAAGATGTCGTTGATATTTCTTCAGACAATCTTAAGATTCTAAAAGAACAAGCCGGAGCTGTTGATATCGATACAATAATGCATTTTATAAGTGTCTTTTCAGAGCTGGAGGCAAATTTGCGTTTCGCTTCTCAGAAGCGTATTTTGATTGAAATGACCCTTATAAGGATATGCAGACCGCAGATGGAAGGGTCGACTAATGAGGGACTTGCCAATAGGGTCGCGGTGCTTGAAAATACAGCTCGAAAGTCGGCAGATATACTTGATAAGATTCAAAATGGGCAGATTGCTACTGTAAGTGCAGGAGAAGCTCGTGGCGCTGAACCTGATAGGCCTGTGGCTATTAAAAAGCTTGACCGCCCGGTTCCTGAAGATATAGAGACGGTTGTTAAGGGATTTGACCGTTTTATTGCCGGTATGAAGGATTCTGCTATCAAGAACATTATGCATGTAGATAGACCCAAACTTTCATTGGGTGCGGATAATACCCTGCAGATGGTATTTTCAAATCAGACGCATTCAAGTTTTGTCGAAACTCAAAAAGAGTTTTTGGAACAAGAACTTGCGGATACCTTTTCAAAAGATATTAAAATTGAAGCAAGGTGCCTTGCAAAGGGAGAGAGATTCGAAGAATCTTATATCGATCTTGAAGCAATTAAATCTGCAATATTATTCGATGTCGTGACTGAAGATGAGGTTAGTCGTCCCAAAGAGGGTGAAACTCAAAATGAGGAATATAATAACGATAAAACGTCCGACATGCTTGAAGATTTAAGTCCTGTGGATGATGGGAACTCATTTGAAGAAAAGGATGAACCGGAAGAAATTAACTAAATATCATAAAGCTTTTATGGAGGTACTAATTTATGAGTAAGCGTGGTGGATTTCAGGGAGGAATTCCCGGGAATATGAATAATCTGATGAAGCAGGCACAGCGTATGCAGCGTCAGATGGAGGAGAATCAGAAGGAACTTGAAAGCAAAGAATTTACAGCTAAAGCCGGAGGCGGTGCTGTTGAGGCTTGTGTTACAGGTTCAAAGGAACTTAGGTCTATTAAGATTGCTCCGGAGGCGGTTGACCCTGATGATGTCGAGATGCTTCAGGATCTTATTGTTGCTGCAGTTAATGAAGCGATGGGAGAAGCTGATAAGGCTAATGCCGAGGCACTTGGTAAGATGACCGGAGGTCTTGGTGGACTTGGTGGAGGATTTGGATTCTAATGGATCTATACAGTGGTCATGTTAACAGGCTTATTGAAGAACTTGCTGCTCTTCCGGGAATAGGTGGCAAATCAGCCCAAAGACTTGCGTTTTATATAATCAATATGCCCAAAGACCGCGTCGCAAGACTATCAGGAGCAATTAGCGATGCCAGAGAGAATGTTCACTATTGCAAAAAGTGTTGTACGCTTACTGATGGCGAATTGTGCCCTATATGCTCGAATGATCAGAGGGATTTGTCGACTATAATGGTGGTAGAGAACTCAAGAGATCTAGCAGCTTATGAGAGAACGGGCAAATATAATGGCCTGTATCATGTACTTCAGGGGGTGATATCACCAATGCTCGGAGTAGGACCTTCTGATATAAGGCTTAAGGAACTTATTAAGCGTCTTGAGTCAGAGGATATAAACGAGGTTATTCTGGCTACCGGTTCCAGCCTTGAAGGTGAGACGACGGCTATGTATGTTAGTAAATTGATAAAGCCTACAGGTATCAAAGTGACTCGTATTGCAAGCGGCGTACCTGTTGGAGGAGATCTGGAATACATTGATGAAGTGACGCTATTGCGTGCACTTGAGGGAAGGACAGTAATATGAGCGTAAAGAGAGAATTTGTTGGGGAAACATCAAAGAAAGAGGCTGTATATCTTTTTCATATCAGCAATAAAAATGATATGGAAGTAACAGTTCTCAATTATGGCATTAACATTCAGAATGTTTTTGTAAAAGACAAAAATGGCAAGAGGCGTGATGTAGTTCTTGGTTTTGACAATTTTGAAGGTTATAAGGACAATAAGCCAACACTTGGTTCTACGATTGGACCATCCGCTAATCGCGTTGAAAATGCCAAATATACTATTGATGGGGTAGAATATTATCTCCCTGCTAATGAGAATGGTATCAATAATCTTCATACTGATCTGGATAACGGATTCCATAAGCTGGTATGGGACAGTGAGGAAGGCGATAACCTTGTGAGATTCACTTATAAGGCATCTGATGGAGAGATTGGTTTTCCCGGTAACAGAACATTTACAGTAGAGATTTCACTTTCGGATGATAACGAACTTAGTTTGCATTATCACGCAGAAAGTGATGCTGATACACTTATTAATATTACTAACCATACCTACTTCAATCTCGGCGGAAGCGGAAACGGTGATGTCCTGGGACATGTTCTCTTACTGAATTCTCATTATTTTACACCGGTTAAGGATAAAGCTTCGATTCCAACAGGAGAGATACGAAAGGTTAGCGGAACACCGCTTGATTTTACTTCTGCCAAGACAATTGGGCAGGACATAAATTCTGATTATGAGCAAATGGTATTCGTAAGTGGGTACGATCACAATTTTATCGTAGATGGTGCAGTTGATGAAAATGGAAAAGTAAATGGCAAGATGCATGAGTTTGCAACAGTTACCAATCCTGTAACTGGAATAACGATGCATGCATCTACTACACTTCCGGGATTTCAGCTATATACAGCTAATTTCCTTAAGGATTTGCCTGGAAAAGATGGATATGTTTATGGACAGCATGACGGACTCTGTCTTGAAACGCAGACGTACCCTAATGCGATTAATACACCGTCATTCCCTAGCTCTGTATATGGACCAAACCGTCCATATGATGCAGTAACAGTTTATAAATTTAGTTGAGCAGACCATTGTCAAGACCTTGTGGCAATGTATATAGATTCATGCACAAAAAATTTGATTGGTTGCTTATATTTTATTTGGGGTGGAGGACTGATGGCTGAAGTCAGAAACTTTCGCGATTACAGCAGAAATACAAGAAATACAGATGCACCGGATGATGATACCGGTGCATCTTTTTCCAAGGAGCCTTCTTATCAGGAAAAGATAAGAAATCACAGGCTTATTGTCTTTTATCGTACAATTTTCCTACTTATTATTGCCGTGTCGCTGATTGCCTTTATATATATCAATTGGCATAACAAGGTATATTCTGAGGCACGTATATTAAAATCAACTACCCTTACCGGAATGTCGGGAGTTTCTGTGATTCCCCTGGGACAAAATATTATCAGATACAGCAAAGATGGTATTAACTGTATGTCGGCGGATGGGAGTGCTCTATGGAATATGACCTATGATATGCAATCGCCCGTGGTTAGGACTTGTAATGAAACTGTAGCAGTTGGTGATTACAATGGAAATACCATATATGTTGCAAATTCGGAAGGAACACTGGGGAGCTTTGGAACCAATCTTCCTATAAGAGATTTCTGCGTTTCATCGCAAGGAGTGGTTGCTGCTATTCTGGATGATGGTGATATCACTAGAATTAAGCTGTTTGATACCTCTGGTACAGAGCTTGCAGCAATAAAGGCTACTATGGCTAACAGCGGTTATCCTACAAGTATGTCAATATCTCCGAACGGCGAATTGCTTGCTGTATGCTATCTTAAAGAGTCCGGAGGAACTCTCCTTACTGGCGTTACCTTTTTTAACTTTGGTGATGTAGGTCAGAATGAAACTGATAACATGGTTAGTTCTTTCAAATATGAAGATACAATAATTCCTTATGATGTATTCCTTAACTCAAGTACCAATATGGCAGTTACTGATAATAGTGTAATATTCTATAAGGGCGCAGATGTTCCCAATAATCCTGTAGTGAATGATATAGGACAGACTCAGATTCTTAGTGTGTACAACAGTGATAGCTATGCAGGAATTATTAGTTCGGGCACTGCGGAGGATGGTGCATATAAACTGACTGTTTATAATACTTCGGGCAAAGAGGTTCTGGAGAAATATTTTGATTTTGCATATACCGATATGTTCTTTTCGGATGATCAGTTCGTTATCTACAATGATACGGAGTGGCAGTTGTACGGCATTGACGGAACTTTAAGATTCGAAGGTGAGTTTGATGAAAACATCAGAACAATTATTCCTGGGTCTAGCAGAAACAAATTCACAATCGTTACAGCAGATTCAATTGATCAGATAGAATTACGATAGAACTTGAGTGTAGGAAGTTTAAGTTAGATACATGGCCGGCATCAAAATATCAGAATGAAGCTGTAATAAATCATTGACATTATTACGAAATTGCGATAAACTCGAAAACGTAAGATTTATAGTTCCAACAGATTCACTGTTAATCGATTTCCAGACAACTTAAAATTCAGAAAATGCCTTGTGACTTGAAAGGCAATGCGTATGCATGGGGAGGAATCAAAATGCCAGATGAGAAAGGAACACAGGTTAAACCTACAGCAACTATTAAATCTATCGTTAAAGCCGCTGTTCTAGAGCAGAGCGAGAAGGCTGCAGCGCTTGCTAAGGAGGCTGAAGCCAAAAAACAAGATGCCAAAGTAGAGGCCTTTGAAGTTAAGAATAGTACTTCAAAGAAGGTTGAAAAGGCCAAAAAAGATACTAAAAACAAGGTAGAAAAAGTTAAGAAAGATACAGAAGAGAAAGCCAAGACAGTAAAGAAGACAACTGCCCAAAAGGCTGATAAAGTAAAAGAGACTGCTAAAAAGAAGACCGCGGAAGCAAAGAATGATATAGACAAGAAAGCTGTTGAAGCAAAGAGTGAAATAGATAAAAAGGCTTCTGAAGTAAAAAAAGAAGTGGACAAGAAAACATCTGAAGTTAAGAAAGAAGTAGATAAGAAGACTTCTGCTCTCAAGAAGGATACAAAGAAGAAGACTACAGCAGCTAAGAAAAAAGTAACAAAAGCTGCAAAGGAAGCAGAAAAAGAAGTTACTAAAGCCAAGAAGACAGTTGCCAAAAAGGCAGCAGCTACTAAAAAGGCTGTAGAAAAGAAGGAAACTGCAGTAAAGAAGACTGTAGCAAAGAAGGAAAATACTGTAAAGAAGGCAGTTGAGAAGGACGTAAAAACAGCTAAGAAGGCCGTAGAGAAAAAAGCTACAAGTGCCAAGAAAGCAGTAGAGTCCGTAATAAAGCCATCAGAGCCCAAGGTTAAACTTTTCCTTCAATATGGCGGATATGATGTTGAGCAGAGTGTTCTTGTTAAGAATGCAAAGGCTAAGATTGGCAAAAAATATGATGATCTTAAGAAGCTTGACCTTTATGTTAAGCCGGAAGAGGGTAAAGTTTATTACGTAGCTGACAAAGAACTTGGAAGCTATGACCTTTAATAGGTATAAATAAATTGCCCCATATCTATATTTATCATATTAGGAAGCGTAGATCCGATAAGGATTTGCGCTTCTTTATATTTTCTTTAGACTTTTTTATATTTTAGTCGGTTGACATCATACTTTTAAAGTGATAATTTATCGTATGTAGGATGTTAGCACTCGAGTTTGGTGAGTGCTAACAGCAGATAAGAAGAGGTATTCATTTGGAACTTACAGAGCGTAAGAAGACAATTCTAAATGCGATTGTCCGTAATTATCTGGAGACCGGAGAACCGGTTGGAAGCAGGACGATTTCCAAGTATACGGATCTAAATCTGTCATCTGCGACAATTCGCAATGAGATGTCTGATTTGGAGGAAATGGGACTTATCGTTCAGCCGCATACTTCGGCAGGTCGTATACCTTCTGATCAGGGTTATCGGATATACGTAGATGATATGCTTGCAAAGAAGGAGAAAGAAGTTGACAGCATGCGCGAGATGCTGCTTGACAAGGAAGAGAAGCTTGAGAATCTTCTTAAGCAGGTTGCAAGACAGCTGGCAGACAATACCAATTATGCAACCATCGTATCAACTCCTACTATGAGCAAGAACAAGCTTAAGTTTCTCCAGATAAGCAGAGTAGATCAAGGTCACTTACTGGCGACCATTGTTCTTGAGGGTAATCTTATCAAGAACAAGATGATACCGGTTGAGGAAGAGCTTGATGATGCGACACTGCTAAAGCTTAATATGATTCTTAATACGAATCTTGGAGGGTTGGCAGTTGAGAATATCAATCTTGGTCTTATTGCAGCACTTAAGGCTCAGGCAGGTATACATTCCGAAATCGTTGGGCATGTAATTGATGCCGCAGCCGAATCGATAAGAGCCGATGAAGAGCTTGAGATATATACAAGCGGTACCAACAATATACTTAAGTATCCGGAGCTTTCGGATAATAAGAAAGCGAGCGATATTATCAATACATTCGAAGAAAAGAGTGATCTTACGAGTCTTGTAGAGAGTTCGTTAAATGCATCTGAGCATGGCATTCAGGTTTATATAGGTAATGAAACTCCCGTGGATACAATGAAGGATTGCAGTGTTGTGACAGCGACTTATGAACTTGCAGAAGGCATGAGAGGTACAGTTGGAATTGTAGGGCCTAAACGAATGGATTACGACAAAGTTGTATCGACACTCAAGACAATGATGTATCAGCTGGATGATCTTTATAAGAAGAGCGACTAGCTATTTTTCACATAATAAATAGTAATAAAGGAGAATCAACTTGAGTCAGGAAAAAGAAATCAAAAAAGAGCAGGAACAAGTAGAAGAAGCTCTTGATGAAAACAAAGACCAAAATGAAGAAACTAAAGATGTGCAGACTCCAGATACAGAAAGCGACGAGGGTGAGCCGGAAAAGGAAGCTGATACGAATGATTCTGTAGAGGATGCCAAAGAGGAAGATGCGGATATTAAAGAAGAATCCAAGAAATCTCTTTTTGGTAAAAAGAAGAATCCTCTTCAGGATAAGCTCGATGATATGGCAGACAAGTACAAACGTCAGCTTGCAGAATTTGAGAATTTCCGTAACAGAACTGAAAAGGAAAAGGCACAGATGTTTGATGCCGGTGCCGGCAATGTACTTACCAAAATACTCCCTATTGTAGATAACTTTGAAAGAGGCCTTGCAGCTGTTCCGGAAGATAAGAAAGATGACTCGCTTGTTCAGGGATTTGATATGATTTACAAGCAGCTTCTTAAGACACTTGAAGATATGGATGTTAAGCCTATCGAAGCGCTTGGCAAGGAATTTGATCCAAGTCTCCATAATGCGGTTATGCAGGTAGAAAGCGATGAATATGAAGAAGGAATCGTTGCACAGGAACTTCAGAAAGGTTATACATATCACGATACGGTAATTCGTCACTCAATGGTGGCTGTTGCTAAATAACAAAAAGTTTTGAAATAGATCAAAAATAGTTGAAATAGTTATGGAGGTAAATTAACTATGGGTAAAATCATTGGTATCGACCTTGGTACTACAAATAGCTGCGTAGCAGTCATGGAAGGTGGAAAGCCTACCGTTATAGCAAATGCAGAAGGCGCAAGAACAACCCCTTCTGTTGTCGCTTTTACAAAGAATGGAGAAAGACTTGTAGGTGAACCTGCAAAGCGTCAGGCAGTTACAAATGCAGATCACACTATTTCTTCAATCAAGAGAGATATGGGTACAGACAGAGGTCGTAACATAGACGGCAAGAAGTACTCACCGGAACAGATTTCTGCTATGATTCTTCAGAAACTGAAGAAGGATGCAGAGGATTATCTTGGAGAGACAGTATCACAGGCTGTTATCACAGTTCCTGCATATTTTAATGATGCTCAGCGTCAGGCTACCAAGAATGCCGGTAAGATTGCAGGTCTTGAAGTAGAGCGTATCATCAATGAGCCTACAGCTGCAGCTCTTGCATATGGTCTTGATAATGAAAAAGAGCAGAAGATTATGGTTTATGACCTTGGTGGCGGTACATTTGATGTATCTATCATTGAAATCGGTGATGGCGTAATCGAAGTTCTTTCTACAAATGGTGATACTCATCTTGGTGGTGACGATTTCGATAACAGAATTATTGATTGGATGGTTTCTGAATTCAAAGCTAAAGAAGGTATAGATCTTTCCGGCGATAAGATGGCTATGCAGAGACTTAAGGAAGCTGCAGAGAAAGCTAAGAAGGAACTTTCTTCTTCAACAACTACTAATATCAATCTTCCTTTCATCACAGCAACAGCTGATGGCCCTAAGCACTTCGATATGGATCTTACAAGAGCAAAGTTCGAAGAACTGATTCATGATCTTGTAGAGAATACAGCTATTCCTGTACAGAATGCTATGAGAGATGCAGGCCTTACAAACGCTGATCTTGGTAAGGTTTTGCTTGTTGGTGGTTCAACTCGTGTACCTTGTGTAGTTGAGAAGGTTAAACAGCTTACTGGTCAGGAACCAAGTAAGAACCTCAATCCTGATGAATGCGTAGCAGTAGGTGCCGGTATTCAGGGTGGTAAGCTTAACAATGAAGCCGGAACAGGAGATATCCTTCTTTTGGACGTTACTCCTCTTTCACTTTCTATCGAAACAATGGGTGGAATTGCTACAAAGCTTATCGAGCGTAATACAACAATTCCTACGAAGAAGAGCCAGATATTCTCAACAGCAGCTGATAATCAGACAGCAGTTGATATCAACGTACTTCAGGGTGAGAGACAGTTTGCAAGAGATAATAAGTCTCTTGGTCAGTTCCGTCTTGATGGTATTCCACCGGCTAGAAGAGGTATGCCTCAGATCGAAGTTACATTCGATATCGATGCAAATGGTATCGTTAATGTTTCGGCTAAAGATCTTGGAACAGGCAAAGAGCAGCATATCACAATCACATCCGGAACTAACATGTCAGATGATGATATCGATAAGGCTATTAAAGAGGCTCAGGAATATGAGGCTCAGGATAAGAAGCGTAAGGAAGGCATTGATGCCAGAAATGAAGCTGATTCATTTGTATTCCAGACAGAGCAGGCTCTTAAGGATGCAGGCGACAAGATCGATGCTTCTTCTAAGTCTACAGTAGAGTCAGAACTTAATGACCTTAAGGCTACACTTGAAGCTACTAAGGACAAAGAACTTACAGATGAAGAGATTGACAAGATTAAATCTCAGAAAGAAAAACTTATGACAGATGCTCAGCAGCTGTTCTCAAAGATGTATGAGAATATGCAGCAACAGGCAGGACCTCAGGCTGGTCCGGGACCTGATATGGGTGGAGCAGATAATGGTTCAGCTCAGAGCACAAATAATAACGACGATGTGGTTGACGGAGACTACAGAGAGGTATAAATTTAAGATTCTAAGGAAATAAATAAACCCCGGGCTGTGGCATACACAGCTCGTGGGTATTTTGCGCTAAGGAAAAGGTATTATGGCAGATCAGAAACGTGATTATTACGAAGTACTTGGAGTAGGTAAAAGTGCTTCGGATGATGAAATCAAAAAAGCATACAGAGTGCTTGCAAAAAAATATCATCCTGATATGAATCCGGGTGACGCTCAGGCAGCTGAAAAATTCAAGGAAGCTTCAGAAGCTTATGCTGTTCTATCGGATCCCGAAAAAAGACGCCAGTATGATCAGTTCGGTCATGCGGCATTTGAAGGCGGTGGAGCAGGCTTTAACGGTGGCGGATTTGATTTCTCCGGTGCTGATTTTAGTGATATTTTTGGAGATATATTCGGAGAGTTCTTTGGTGGTGGCAGAAGCAGAGGAGCCCGGTCAGGACCTTCCAAGGGAGCCAATATACGTGCCAGTGTCAGAATTACGTTTATGGAATCTATCACAGGTACTGAAAAAGAACTTACTCTTAATTTGAAGGATCCTTGCCCGACATGTAAAGGAACGGGAGCAAAACCAGGCACTAATCCTCAGATGTGTCCTAAGTGTGGTGGTAAGGGACAGGTTGTATTTACTCAGCAGTCTTTGTTTGGAACTGTACGTAATGTTCAAACATGTCCCGATTGTTCAGGATCAGGCAAGATTATAAAAGATAAATGTGCTGATTGTGGCGGTACAGGATATAAGACAAGCCGCAAGACAATTAAAGTTACAATTCCTGCAGGAATTGATAATGGACAGAGCGTTCGTATAAGAGAAAAAGGTGAACCCGGTATCAATGGAGGTCCAAGGGGGGATCTTCTTGTTGAGGTACTTGTGTCGAGTCATCCTACTTTCCAGAGAGAAGATTATGACATCTTTTCAGTAGTAGAAATGTCATATGCACTTGCTGCTCTTGGCGGATCGGTTGTAATTGATACAGTTGACGGTAAAGTTGTATATGATGTCAAAGCCGGAACTCAGACTGGTGCAAGGATAAGACTCAGAGGCAAGGGAGTTCCGTCTCTCAGAGATAAGGACATAAGAGGTGATCATTATGTAACCTTGGTTGTCAAGACTCCTGAGCATTTGTCCAAGGAGGCCAAAGAGCTTTTGAAACAGTTTGATGAAATGACAGGTGATAGTCTTAACGAAGCAGAAAGACTTACTTCTGACAGCACTGATGACAAAGATAGTAAGGATAAAAAGAAGAAAAAAGGCTTCTGGAATAAATAATTATGAGATGGATGAGATTCAGAATCAGAACAATTGAAGAGGCTGAGGATGTTATTATCAGTCAGATGCTTGATATCGGTCTTTCGGGTGCACAGATAGAAGATAAGGTTCCGCTTACTGCTTCCGAGAAGGAACAGATGTTTGTTGATGTTGTTCCGCAGCAAGAAGACGATGGTATAGCTTATCTTAACTTTTTTGCCGAGCTATCAGATAATGATACTCTTACCGTTACTGTTCCTTGTGAAGACGATAATGATTCCTCTTTGGAAGATGGAACGGGTGACGTATCTTATGGCTTTAATATGGCAGGGGGTAAGCAGGTTCAAAAGACTCCCGAGAAGCTGCGCAAAGAGATTCGTAGCGTCCTTGATGATATTAGTAATTACATGGATATAGGTGATGGAACGATATCAGTTGATGTAACAGAAGATATTGACTGGATGAATAACTGGAAGCAGTACTTCCATAAATTCATAGTAGATGATGTTCTGATAATTCCTTCCTGGGAAGAAGCGACCAAAGAAGATTTAGAAAAGGCTGATAAGATATTCCATATAGATCCCGGCACCGCATTTGGAACGGGTCTTCATGAATCGACCCAGCTGTGTATTCACCAGCTTGGTAAGTATATCAAACCGGGGTGTGAAGTCCTTGATGTAGGAACGGGTAGCGGAGTACTTTCGATTCTTGCTCTTATGTATGGCGCAGGCCACTGTGTCGGTACAGACCTTGATAAGGGGGCTATTCCTGCTATCGCAGAGAACCTTGAAGCCAATGGCTATACTGATAAGGATCTTAAACTTATCATAGGCAACATCATAGATGACAAGAAAGTTCAGGATGAAGTTGGCTATGAAAAGTACGATGTTGTTTTTGCCAATATTCTTCCTGTTGTGCTAGTGCCGCTTGCGCCTGTGATTGGGCAGTTCATGAAAAAAGGCGCTGTATTTATTACATCCGGCATAATGAATGAAAAGGGAGAAGAGGTTGCTAGGGCTCATGAAGCAGCCGGCTTTACGGATATTGAGATGATACACCAGGGTGACTGGGTATCGGTAACATCAAGAAAAGCTTAAGAATTCAAAGGCACCAGGGCATGTGTTGTTCTGGTGCTATTGTATTTGTAAGGCTTTCATGAAATAAAATCAAGCATAAATAGGGGCTTATATGTATCATTTTTTTGTAGAAAAAGATCAGATTGATGAAGTTAACAAGACTCTCATAATATGTGGAAATGATTATAATCACATTGTTAATGTTCTTAGAATGAAGCCGGGCGAAGAAATATCTGTAAGTGTTATTGGCGGCGATTCAAGAGAATACCGCTATGGAATAGAAGATATTACAGGCGATGAAGTTATTTGTAAGCTACGTTTTATTAAAGAAGACGGCGTTGAACTTCCTTCCAAGATATATCTTTTTCAGGGACTGCCAAAGGGTGATAAAATGGAACTTATCATCCAAAAGGCGGTTGAACTAGGTGTATATGAGATAATTCCCGTTGCTATGAAAAGATGTATTGTCAAACTTGATGAAAAGAAAGCCAAATCCAAGCTGGCGCGCTGGCAGGGAATTGCAGAAGCTGCAGCCAAGCAAAGTAAGAGGGGCATTATTCCAAAGGTACATATGCCTTTATCATATGGTGAAGCTCTTTTGATGGCAGAAGATAAGGATGCAAAGCTTGTTCCTTATGAACTGGCAAAAGGAATGGATGAAACAAGAAAGGTGCTTTCTTCGATAAAACCGGGAGACAGTATAGCCATATTTATAGGTCCTGAAGGCGGCTTTGACGATACAGAAATAGATAAGGCACTTAGTAAAGGTATGAAGCCTATAACTATGGGACGAAGGATACTTAGAACAGAAACGGCGGGTTTTACAATACTTGCCTGGCTTGGATATTTGATGGAAGATAAAGACAATAATTGATGGAAGATAAAGACAATAATTGACTTTACTTTTTCTTTTATATTGGTTATACTCTCGAAGGTATTGTTTTGAGTGTTTTAGCATTATGATTTTTAGAATTGGAGTATTTATTTAAATGGAGTGTTATCTTGATAACTCCGCAACAACGCGTGCATTTGATGATGTTGCACAGCTTGTTGCCGATACAATGACAAAAGAATATGGCAATCCCTCGAGTATGCACCATTATGGTAAGATTGCAGAAGATACGGTAAAAAAGGCAAGAAAGCAGATAGCTGCAACGCTTGCTTGCAATGAAAAGGAGATTTTATTTACTTCCGGCGGAACCGAATCCGACAATATGGCTTTAATAGGTACTGCAAGAGCGAGAGAAAAGGAGATAGGAAGGCATCTTATCACGTCTTCAATTGAGCATCCGGCGATTCTTGAGACTATGAGATATCTTGAAAAACAAGGCTTTGAAGTCACCTATCTCCCGGTAGACAAGAATGGGCAGGTCTTAACCAAAGATCTGGAAAAAGCTATACGCCCTGATACTATTGCTGTTAGTATCATGCTTGTTAACAATGAAATAGGAGCACTTGAGCCAATTGAAGAATGTGGAAGAATTATAAAAAAGTTAAATCCTAAGACATATTTTCATGTTGATGCTGTTCAGGGATATGGAAAGTTCAGAATAAACCCTTCAAAAATGGGAATCGACCTTATGTCCGTAAGTGGTCACAAGATACATGGTCCCAAAGGTACCGGCTTTTTGTACATTAAAAATGGTGTAAGAATAGTTCCGATCAATTATGGAGGCGGTCAGCAGAAAGGTATGCGTTCCGGTACAGAGAATGTTCCCGGGATTGCAGGACTTGGAAGAGCTGCTGAAGAGATATACGAAACCTTAGAAAGCCATGTGCTTGTTATGAGAGAGCTCAAGGACTATTTTATAAGGTCAGTTACAGACAAAATTACAGATGTAACCATAAATGGAAAAACAGATATTGACAGTGCGCCACATATCATAAGCCTTAGCTTTAGAGGTGTAAGAGCGGAAGTCCTGCTTCATGCACTTGAGGACAGAGGTGTATATGTTTCGGCAGGAAGTGCTTGTTCGACTAATCGTCCTCATGTCAGCGATACACTTAAAGCTATTGGGCTTGATTCAGAATTGCTTGATTCTACGCTTCGCTTTAGTATGTCAGTATTTACAACTAAGGATGAAGTAGATCAGGCAGTTATGGCGCTTGAATCGCTTGTCCCTATGTTAAGAAGATACTCAAGACAGTAAAATAAATTCGCAGTTTACAACAATTGTACAAAGAAAGAGGTTATGATGCAGTATCATGCATTTATATTAAAATATGCCGAGATTGGTCTCAAGGGCAAAAACCGTTACGTTTTTGAAGATGCTCTTATGCGTCAGATTAGACGTGTACTGGATAAGTGCATAGGAGAATTTGATGTTACAAGAACAACAGGCCGTATATATGTTGAAGCCAAGGATTATGATTTTGATGAGACAATTAAAGCTCTTCAAACTGTGTTTGGATTATCCGGAATATGCCCGGCTGTTACTATTGAAAGGGATGGAGATAGTAATCTACCTGATCCTTCAAAGCTTTCTGAACTTGTTACAGATTTTATGAAGGAGGTATATCCGGGAGAACATAAATCCTTTAAGGTTCAGGTTCGCCGCGTAGACAAGTCTTATCCACTTGATTCTATGGAACTTGGAAGAGATCTTGGAGCGGCTATACTTGATGGATGTCCGGAACTTATGGTTGATGTTCATAACCCTGATATTCTGCTTCATGTAGAACTTCGCGAGAAGATAAATATATATTCGGAGGTTATACCCGGACCCGGAGGAATGCCGCTTGGCACAGCCGGAAAGGGCATGCTTTTGCTTTCGGGAGGAATTGACAGCCCGGTTGCAGGATACATGGTTGCAAAGCGTGGTGTTGAAATAGAGGCTGTATATTTTAATGCTCCTCCATATACATCCGAGAGAGCTAAACAGAAGGTTGAAGATCTTGCGAAGGTTATTGCCAAATATACCGGTAAAGTCAAGCTCCATGTAATTAACTTTACAGAAATACAGATGTATATATATGACAAGTGCCCTCATGATGAGCTTACAATTATCATGAGAAGGTATATGATGCGTATTGCGCAAATACTTGCTAAAAAGTCAAATTGTATGTGTCTTATAACAGGTGAGTCCATAGGTCAGGTCGCATCGCAAACAATGCAGTCGCTTCTGTGCACGAATGCAGTTGTAGATTCTATGCCGGTTTATAGACCTCTTATAGCATATGATAAGCAGGATATAGTAGATATATCCCTCAAGATTGATGCTTATGAAACATCAATTCAGCCTTACGAGGATTGTTGTACGATTTTTGTGGCCAAGCATCCTGTTACAAAGCCAAGACTTGATATTATCGAAGACCATGAGGGTAATCTTTTTGATAAGATTGATGATATGGTTAAGAAAGCTGTTGATACGGACGAGATAATAGAAATAACAGATTAATGGTATTCAAAAGGGCTCCGGAGAAAAGCTCCAGAGCCCTTGAACTAACTGTTAAAAATTGTAAAGCCATAAAGGCTTTACGTCCACCCACAATATCTGCGCATTGATACTCAGATCATGTAAGGCTTCAAAACGTTGATAACATCGTCAACGCCGTCTTCTGCATGGATATTCAGATCGATCGGTTTGGACAAATCGAGTGAGAAGATGCCCATGATTGACTTTGCATCGATAACGTATCTGCCGGAAACAAGATCAAAGTCGTAATCGAATTTAGTGATCTCATTAACGAAAGATTTTACCTTATCGATAGAATTAAGTGAAATTTTAACTGTCTTCATTGCGCAAATACCTCCTTCTTTTTTTTATGATAAACGAGAGGATGGGATAAGTCAACGTCAAAACACCGAAAAAAAAGGAGTTAGTTAGTGAAAAGTGTTGCACTCCACAACCTTGGATGCAAGGTTAACAGTTATGAGCTGGACGTAATAGAACAGGATTTAAAGGCAGAAGGCTACGAAATAAGACCATTTGACCAGCCTGCAGATATATATATTATCAATACTTGTACAGTGACTAATATTGCGGACAGAAAGAGCAGACAAATGCTTCACCGTGCCAAAAAAGAAAATCCAAATGCACTTGTAGTAGCCGTTGGTTGTTATGTTGAAACCAATGAAGACAAGGTGAAGATGGATGAATGCATTGATATAGCAATTGGTAATAACAAGAAAAAGCAGGTTGTAAATATACTAAAAAAATACTTGAGTGAAAATAATACAAAACAAGCTGACGTTTTTTCTCAAAAGAAGTTTTCTAAAAATATTGTCATTGAAACGGACTCGTCTATAAAGGCTGGTAGCAAAGAAAAAGCAGAATACGAAGAGATGAAGCTTGATCATGCCCCGGAACATACGAGGGCATATATAAAGATTCAAGACGGATGCAATCAGTTTTGTTCGTATTGTCTTATTCCTTTTGCAAGAGGCAGAATAAGATCAAGGAAGCAAGGTGATGTAGTATCTGAAATTGTTGAGCTTGCAGGGCATGGAGTTAAAGAAGTAGTACTTACTGGTATACATATAAGTTCATACGGACTTGACAGGGAAGGGTCGGAACTTCTTGATCTTCTAAAGAAAGTTCATGCTATAAAAGGCATAGAAAGAATAAGGCTTGGTTCACTTGAACCTAGGATTATAACTTATGATATGGCAAAGGCTATGGCATCTATGCCTAAGTTATGTCCTCATTTCCATCTGTCACTTCAATCAGGCTGTGAGAATACTCTTAGGAGGATGAACCGTCATTACAGTGCCAATGAGTATTACGAAGGTGTAGAAATATTAAGAAAGGTATATGATAATCCGGCGATTACAACAGATGTTATAGTTGGATTTCCCGGTGAAACGGAAGCTGAATTCGAAGAAAGCCGCGATTTTTGTGATAAAGTCAACTTTTATGAAATGCATGTTTTTAAATATTCCGTCAGAAAAGGTACTGTCGCTGAAAAAATGCCAAATCAGCTTACTGATAGGCAGAAGTCGGAAAGAAGCGATGTGCTACTTGATATGACAAGAAAACAGGCAAGACAGTATAGAGCCGGCTTTATCGGCCGGAAGGTTAAAGTTTTATGGGAAGATACCCAGGAAATTCATGGAAAGCTCTATATAAGCGGATATACAGAACGATATGTTAGATTTGCAATGGAAGTGCCCGATAATACAAAGGCAGAAGAATTGTCCGGGACATTTGAAGAAGGGATATGTAAAGACTTTTTAACGGATGATATAATGCTGATTTAGAGCTGAAAGTTGCATGAAAACTTGCGCTGGGTTAAAATAATTATATCTATACATTTTTTTGCGCACATATTAGTGCAGGAAGGATGCTTATGGCACAGGATCTTGGACATACACAATTCTTTAAAGTTGAGACACCTCAGGAAACAGCAGTTGGGAAAATACTGGAAGTTGTTTATGAAGCTATGGTTGAGAAGGGCTATAATCCTGTCAATCAGATTGTTGGCTATATTATGTCCGGTGATCCCACATATATTACCAGTCATAATGGAGCAAGAAGTCTTATCAGCAAGGTAGAACGTGACGAGCTTGTTGAAGAGATGTTGACAGCCTACATTCATAATAATAACTGGGATCAGAAGAAGTAATCACAAGGAAGGAATAATATAAGCAGTATGAGATATATGGGACTTGACTATGGGTCACGTACTGTCGGCGTTGCCATAAGCGATGCGCTGTTGTCTTTGGCACAGCCCAAGGAGATAATACGTCGTAAGGAAGAGAACAAGCTCAGGAAGACACTTGCTCGAATTGAGGAACTCATAGTAGAATACGATGTTACTGAGATCGTATTAGGACTCCCTGTTAATATGGATACATCAGTTGGCGAGCGCGCTCAAATGGCTCTTTTGTTTAAAGAAAAGCTTGAAAGGCGGACAGGACTTCCTGTTCATATGCTTGACGAAAGGCTTACGACTGTAGAGGCCGATGAAATAATGGACGAGCTTGGAATAAGAGGACGCGATCGCAAGGAACATGTTGATATGATTGCTGCAGAACTTATTCTTCAGGACTATTTGGATAATGTTGTTCATAAAAAACAAGTAGATAATGGACAATAAATATCGTCGCAACATGAGGACAATTATGGAAAAAATCACACTCGATATAGATGGCGAAGGTTCGCAGGATTTCTACGCTCTTGAACAGACTGTTGTAGCCGGAAAGACATATCTTTTGGTAACAGATTCAGAAGAAGGTGACGGAGAAGCTTTTATACTCCGCGATGATTCAGAAAACTCCGACAGCCAGGCTCTGTATTCTACAGTAGATGACGACGAGGAGCTTCGTGCTGTAGGGCAGATTTTTGTAAAGTTACTTGATGAAGATGGTATAGAACTCGATTTATGATTCGGGACGTACTTTAATTCATATATATTAAAAGAGAGGACGACTGACAATGGAAGATCATGAAAATGTGAACCAGGAATCATTCAAGGGCATGCTACGTGATAAAGGGCTCAAGGTCACGAATCAGCGTATTTATGTGCTTGAAGCTTTGCAGGCGTCCAGAAAACAGCATCTTACTGCTGAAGAAATTTATAACAAGGTTAAAGCAGACCATCCTGAGATAGGATTGGCAACTGTTTACAGAACAATACAGGTACTTAGAGAGTTACATCTTATCGATCGAATCAATTTTGATGATGGAAGTGAGAGATATGAAATTTCGGACATAGAAAATTCCGAAGGTCATCACCATCACCATCATCACCTGATATGCGTCAAATGTGGCAAGGTCCTTGAATTTGAGGATGATATGATGGAAGGGCTGGAAGCCTCCATAGCCAAGGAGACCGGATTTTGGGTTATCGATCATGAGGTCAAACTCTACGGGTATTGTAAAGAATGTGGAGGAAATATTGATTGAAGAAACAAAAAAATAAAGAGAATGCCTCGAAGCTGCAGATTATCCCCTTGGGTGGTTTGGAGCAAATTGGTATGAACATAACTGCCTTCCGGTATGGAGACAGTATTATTGTCGTGGACTGTGGATTGTCTTTTCCTGACGATGATATGCTTGGGATAGATTTGGTAATTCCGGATGTATCTTATCTTATAGAAAACAAGGATAAGGTTAAGGGATTTGTAATAACCCACGGTCATGAGGATCACATAGGTGCATTGCCATATATCCTCAAAGAAGTTAATGCTCCTGTTTATGCAACAAGATTAACTATGGGTCTTATCGAGCATAAGCTTGAAGAGCATGGACTTATGCGCTCTACGCGCCGTAAAGTTGTAAAATTCGGCCAGTTCATAAATCTGGGTGAATTTAGAGTGGAATTTATCAAGACCAACCATTCAATTGTGGATGCGGCAGCGCTTGCTATTTATTCACCTGCCGGAATTGTTGTTCATACAGGAGATTTCAAGGTTGACTATACTCCGGTTTATGGAGATCCGATAGATCTTCAGAGATTTGGAGAAATTGGTAAAAAAGGTGTGCTTGCGCTTTTATGCGATTCCACCAATGCTGAAAGGCCGGGATTTACTGCTTCTGAGAAGACAGTTGGTGCAACGCTTGATACTCTTTTCAGAGAACATAAAAAGTCACGTATCATAGTTGCAACTTTTGCAAGTAATGTAGATCGTGTTCAGCAGATAATAAATGTTGCCTACCAATATGACAGAAAGGTTGTTGTAGAGGGAAGGAGCATGGTTACGGTAATCGATATAGCTCAGAAACTTGGCTGTATTAAGGTTCCGGAGAATACGCTTATTGATATTGACTCTCTCAAGAATTATCCTGACAACAAACAGGTTATCATAACCACCGGCTCGCAGGGTGAGTCTATGGCTGCTATGGCACGTATGGCCAATAATCAGCACAAAAAGATATCTATAAAGCCCGGTGATACAGTTATATTTTCATCAAATCCTATACCAGGCAATGAGAAGCCTGTCACAAATGTGATAAATGAGCTTATGATGAAAGGTGCTGAGGTTATTTTCCAAGATGTCCATGTATCAGGACATGCTTGCCAGGAAGATATTAAACTGATATACAATCTTGTAAAACCCAAATATTCAGTCCCTGTACACGGCGAATATCGTCATCTTATGGCTCAAAGGGAGATAGCACTTAGCCTTGGTATTCCAAAGGAGAATACTTTTATCTTAAAATCGGGTGATATTCTTGAGCTTGATGATAAGAGTGCCAGAATACATGGCAAGGTTTCCACAGGAGCAGTTTTGGTAGACGGAATTGGTGTTGGGGATGTTGGAAATGTTGTTCTGAGGGATCGTCAGAGACTTGCGCAGGACGGTATAGTTATAGCTGTTCTTGGAATTGACAAGCAGAATGCGCAGCTTGTATTAGGGCCTACACTCGTCTCGAGAGGCTTTGTATATGTAAAAGAGTCTGATGAACTTATAGAAGATGCGACTGACCTTGTCCTAGATGAGGTTACGGAGGCATTGGCAAAAGGTGTTACGGATTGGCCTAAGATCAAGAATCTTGTAAAAGATATATTAAGTGATTTTATTTGGAAAAAGACCAAGAGAAGACCGATGATTCTCCCGATAATTATGGATAATTAAGAAAGAAGCTGCTATGAACAAAAAAGAAGTTGGTATATCAATAACAAGCGAAGTAATAAGAGTAGTACTGCTTATAATATTTATATTTGTTCTGATAAGATACTCTAAACTCGCATACAGTTATGGTCGAGGGATATTTAATCAGACTGCGGTATCTTCGGGAGAAGGTGATTATTACAATGTCACGATACTTGAAGGCGAGTCTGTATCAGAACTTGCTGATGCTCTGGAAGGAGCAGGTCTTATAAAGGACGCTTTTCTATTTAGATTGCAGGAGTATTTTTCTGAATATCATGGGCTTGAACAGCCGGGAGTATATACACTTTCGAGCGCAATGACTCCCGAGGAAATGTTGTCTATTATATGTGCAAATGCAGATTCCGGAAGTACGGATACCGGGTCGTCATCTGGTGAAACTACAAGCGTATCGGACGACGATGTTGAAGATAATACATCCGGAACAGGAGCAGCTGAGGGCGAAGATATGGGCTCAGAAGGCGAAGATACGACTGATACTATCCAGGAGTCCGAAAGCAGTGAAGGAGAAGATTTGGAGTAATGACAGATCGCTTTGATGAAGATGCACTTATGGCAATGGATCCTGAAAGAATCAGGAATTTTATATGTGCCATGGATAAGGGCAACGCCGACTACCTTGATAAGCTTGAAATAGAAGCAATAGAAAACGATGTCCCCATTATTAGAAAAGATATGCAGTCTCTGATTAAGTTTTTGTTATATCTTACGCATCCTTCTAATATTTTGGAAGTTGGAACTGCTACCGGATTTTCAGCTCTTTTGCTTGCTGAATATTCAGATCCTGATACCAAAATTACAACTATAGAGAAGTACGAAAAAAGGATTCCGATAGCAAAAAAGCACTTTGAATCTTTTGACAAAAGCAATAAAATAACACTCCTTGAAGGAGATGCAAATGATATTTTAAAGACTCTTAGTACAGGATACGATTTGATATTTATGGATGCTGCAAAAGGGCAGTATGAGAATTTTCTTCCTGATGTAATGCGGCTTTTACATAAAGGAGCTCTCCTTATTACGGATAATATCCTCCAGGATGGAGATGTTATATCATCGAGATTTGCGGTAACCAGACGCAACAGAACCATACACGAACGCATGAGAGAGTACATATATGACATAACCCATAGAGATGACCTTCAGACGGTTATTCTAAATACGGGAGATGGAGTAACACTTAGCGTTAAGATAAAATGATATTGATTTATAAAACTAAGTTTTTTTAGAAAGCAGTAAATAGTAATGAATGAAGTAAAAAAACCGGAATTATTGATACCTGCCAGCAGCCTTGAAGTTCTTAAGACTGCTGTTAATTATGGGGCAGATGCTGTTTATATAGGCGGAGAGACTTTCAGCCTTCGTGCAAAAGCGAGGAATTTTTCCGAAGAAGATATGGCTTTGGGAATTAAATATGCCCACGATCACGGAGTGCATGTACATGTAACAGCTAATATTCTGGCACACAATTATGACCTTAAGGGGGCAGAGGAATATTTTCATGAACTAAAGGAGCTTGGACCTGACGCCCTTATCATAGCTGATCCCGGTATGTTCATGATGGCACGAAGGATATGCCCTGAAATTGATATTCATGTATCCACGCAGGCTAACAATACCAATTATGAGACTTACAAATTCTGGCATGAGCTGGGAGCAAAGAGAGTTGTTGCTGCAAGAGAGCTATCCCTTGCGGAGATCAAAGAGATAAGAGCCAATATTCCTGATGATTTAGAAATAGAAGCGTTTATTCATGGCGCAATGTGTATTTCGTATTCAGGAAGATGTCTTTTGTCCAATTATTTTACCGGAAGAGATGCCAATCATGGAGCCTGCACTCACCCATGCAGGTGGAAGTACGCTGTGGTTGAGGAGTCAAGACCTGGAGAATATCTCCCTGTTTATGAAAATGAGAGAGGCACATTTATCTTTAATTCCAAAGATTTGTGCATGATAGAACATATTCCTGAACTTATAGATGCGGGAATCAATTCTTTCAAGATAGAAGGGCGAATGAAGACAGCTCTTTATGTTGCAACAGTCGCACGTACATATAGGAAGGCGATTGATGATTATCTTGAATCGGAAGACAAATATCGTTCAAATATGTCATGGTATCAGGATGAAATCGCAAGATGTACCTATAGGCAGTTTACAACAGGCTTTTATTTTGGCAAACCTTCTGATGAATCACAGATTTATGATAGCAATACCTATGTTAATGAATATACCTATCTTGGAATAGTTGAAGGTATTGATGAAAATAAACGCGCCCGTCTTGAACAGAAGAACAAGTTTTCAGTCGGTGAGGTAGTTGAGATTATGAAAACTGACGGAAGAGATATCGAAACGACTGTCAAAGCAATTTATGCTCAGGATGGTACGATGCAAGAGTCTGCCCCTCATCCTAAGCAGCTTATAGATGTTGAATTTGATATAACTCCAAAAGAGGGGGATGTTATAAGGATTCATGCTCCTCAGAATGGGAATCTGCGCTGATACAAAGCGCGGATTTCTGATAACAAAAAAACGCAAAAAAAACTGTTGACAGTTAATGGTAAAATGCGTATACTTTTATCTTGTCGATGGGCTATCGCCAAGCGGTAAGGCAACGGACTCTGACTCCGTCACTTCGCAGGTTCGAATCCTGCTAGCCCAGTTTGATAAAAAGCTTTGTAGTAAATTTTACTGCAGAGCTTTTTTTTTGCATACTTTTCTAGTACAATGAAAAGTGCGTTATGTATAATTGCGACAATATAGTAAGGAGACGTATATGAGAGTAAGAGGAAGCAACGAATTTGTTTTGGCAATTCGCAGAGGATTCTGTGCGATACTTTGTATTGTGATGGTATTCTTATCGATGCTATATACAGATAATGGTAGTAGCATTGTTGCACATGCATCAGGACTTATTTCGCTAAGCGCCAGCATAAGCGGCTCTAACGTAGTTGTAAAGGCAACTACATCAAGTGTTCCATCAAGTGCAGATGGTCTTTATCATCTTTATGCTCAGAATGTGTATGACAGTGGTGTGACAGGAACGGAAGTTGCTACTGCAGCTGCTGGAACTACAGCGACTTTCACCTTTGCTCTTAATAATAATACCGCAAACTCAATGCTTTATAAGAAATTTGTCGTTGCAACGTCCCAAGGTGGTGTAATGACACAGGTAAGTAATGCGGCATATATTACTAACCCTGAAGCGCTGGCTACTCATACGGTTGCAAGAGTTCAGGCAGGCAAAAAAGGCATTATCCCTGAATCTACTATGATTCATTCGGGTGATATAGTAACCCTTGGAGTAGACCAATGCTCTTATAATCTCCTTATGTCACAGCTTCTTAACAAGAGTGGAAGCCAGGTAACATATAATTATAACGGCAAGACTTATTCGTTCAATGCAGGAATAGTTCAAGCTTATGACTGGCTTGTATCTATGTTCAAGCAGAACAACATATCTTGTACGATGGTTCTTCTTAATGACTGGCATTCGGATCTTACATCCATAAATCCTTTGTCAAGAACCTCCGGACATTCGTACTATGCTTATAATGCGGCAGATCAATCAGGTGTTGAACTTCTTGCAGCGATAGGTTCCTTCCTTGCTTCAAGGTACAGTGATCAGGGAGTTGGGCAGATTGATAATTTCGTAATAGGTAATGAGGTAAACGCAAGATATCTTTGGAACTATATGTCAAATGTAGATGTAACAACATATACAGTCCAAAATGCTAATGCCTTTAGAGTATTCTATAATGCTATTAAGTCACAGAACGCCAATGCTAATGTATATACATGCATAGATCAGATGTGGGCATCTACCAATGAACCTAACAAGTATTATGCAGGAAAAGATTACCTTGATTTGTTCAATTCATACATCTCATCTGAAGGTAACATTGACTGGTCACTTGCGGTTCACCCATATGATGTGCCTCTTACAAACAGCTATGCATGGGCTAATTCAAGCAAATATGTGACACATGATATAACTTCTCCTTATGTTGCGATGCAAAACATTGAAGTTGTAACGGATTATATGTGCACATCCGCATTTAAGAATCCCGCAGGACAAGTCAGATCTATCATATGCAGTGAGGTTGGTTATAGTTCTACAGCCGGAGAGGCTGTACAGGCGGCAGCTATCACCTATGCTTATGAGATAGCTGTTAACAATCAGTATATAGACGCATTCATATATAACAAGGAAATGGATGCATCTGCTGAGCTGTCACAAGGGCTTGCTCTTGGACTGGTATCATCCAGCGGAAGTCACAAGCTGGCGTATGCTTATTATCAGAATCTTGACGGTGCAAATGCACAGCAGTATATAAGCGCCGCAGCTGCTACAATAGGTGTAACAGATCTTAGTTCAATACTTGTAACAAGATAAATATAGTCCCTGTGACTACAAAATTAACGAAAGAACACTATGTATTATTTTAAATCGCGAATCAGATACAGTGAAATAAACTCTCAGGGCTTCCTCTCAATGGAAGCCCTTATGAATTATTTTCAGGACTGCTCAACATTTCAATCGGAAGATAGCGGAATTGGACTTGAATATTTGGGACAAAGGGATCAGGCTTGGGTAGTTAATTCATGGCAGGTAGATGTAACAAGATACCCGTCACTTTCAGAAAATGTAATAATCGGAACAATCCCCTATGAAATCAAAGGCTTTGTAGGATGTAGAAATTTCTTTATGGATACCGAAGATGGAAAGAGACTTGCGGTTGCTAATTCTGTATGGGCGCTTATCAATATGAAGACAGGTAGTCCTGTAAGAGTTACGCCTGAAATCATCGAAGGATATCCTATAGGAGATAAGCTTCCTATGGATTATCAACCGCGCAAAATGTCTTTTCCGGCAGAAGGAATAACTAAAGAGACGGCGCCGATAAAGGTTCAGACTTTTCATCTCGATACCAATCAACATGTTAATAATAATCAATACATATCTATTGGAATGGGATGTCTTAGGGCGCTCAATGACAATAATAAAACGCCTAATGTAGGAAGACTTCGTGCCGAATACAAGATGCAGGCGCACCTTGGGGATGTTATTTATCCTTTGTGCAATGTAAGGACAGATGAAGGAAGGTTTATATATACAGTTTCTCTTAATGATGAAAACCACAAACCTTACTGCATTATTGAAGTTACAGATAATGAGCAGGTAACTTGTCAAAAGGAGGAACAGAATGTTTGATTTAGGTAGGAAACAGGAATTGGTAGTCACCAAGATGGTTGATTTTGGTGTGTACCTTTGTGAAGAAGGAACTGATGGAAGTGATAGAGTACTACTTCCCAAAAAGCAGGTTCCGAAAGATACAAAGCTTGGCGACAGGCTGGAAGTCTTCTTATACAAGGATTCAGATGACAGACTCATTTCTACATTGTCAGAGCCAAAACTAATGCTTCATCAGGTAGGAAGGCTTACGGTTAATGATGTTGGCAAAATCGGCGCTTTTATGGACTGGGGACTTGAAAAGGATGTGCTACTTCCATTTCATGAGCAGACAAGAAGAGTCAGAAAAGGCGAGGATGTTTTATGCGCCTTATATATAGATAAATCAAGCCGCTTGTGCGTGACAATGAACGTATATGAGTATCTTAGTACTGACAGCCCTTATAAAAAAGATGACCGAGTAAGTGGAATTGTCTATGAAATGAGTGATAATTTTGGAGCCTTTGTCGCTGTGGATGATATGTATTCTGCACTCATACCCAAAAAAGAGCTTTACGGCGACATACAAATAGGAGATACGGTTAATGCCAGAGTTATAACACTTCGTGATGACGGGAAGCTTACCCTAAGCATCAGAGAGAAAACTCTCGAGCAGATGGACATTGATGCAAAGAAGATACTTGAGGAAATAGATGCTTATAATGGAGTGCTCCCCTTCACGGACAAGGCAAGCCCGGATATAATAAGGGACAAAATATCCATGAGCAAAAATGAGTTTAAGCGTGCAGTAGGAAGGCTTCTAAAAGAGGGCAAGATTGAGATTTTCGAAAGGGGAATCAGAAAGACAGATAAAGCCGGCAAGTGATTTTTCAGATGCTGTGTTTGGATATTTTGAAATAGAAAAGCCCGGAAGCATACGCTGCCGGGCCTGCGCTATACTATTTAGTTAAAAAAGTCTCTAAGCATCTATACCGAGGTATCGATAATGCTACCAATACCCGGATTTACAGATAATTCCATTTGTTTGCCAATTGCTTCCAGGGTGTCTGTCATGGCATCACCCATATCTTTGTAAGCGTCGAGCTGCTTGGCCAGCATTGCTACTCCAAAGTCATTTTGGAGCTTATTCATGGATAGCGCAGTAGAAAGTTTGGCAATATCCATATACCTCACCTCCTTGTGTGGATATGACCAAAGAAACATGGTCATATCTTACTATGTATATCGGTCATAATATTAGGAATAATAATACATGATTATTTCTTTGTGCAATTTTTAGGGTTAAATTTCGGATTTTGTCTTTGCAAATGTCAAAAATCTTTTTTAGCTATTAATTTTTCACAAAAAAACGCTGCGAAATTATAGATTTTTCCACTAAAGTGCTTTACAATATAGCAAGGGGGAACTATCTAAACTTGTTAAACGAAAGGGGCACCTCATAAATGATTTCTAATCAGATCTTACAGAATACGATTGATGGGCTAAAAAACATCGCGCATGTAGAACTGTGTGTTCTTGATGTTGATGGTAAGGAAGTGGCATCTACACTGGCAGAGGCGACAGATGTATCTGTTTCTGCAAGAGAATTTGTAACATCTCCGGCAGATTCCCAGGAAATCCAGGGCCAACAGTATTTTAAAATATATGATGAGCAGCAGCTTGAATATATTCTTATCGCAAAGGGCAGTGGTGAGAATACATACATGCTTGGCAAAATGATAGCATTCCAGCTTCAGAGTCTTCTTGTGGCATACAAAGAGCGCTTTGACAAGGATAATTTCATCAAGAACCTTCTTCTTGATAATCTGCTTCTGGTTGATATCTATTCTCGTGCCAAAAAGCTTCATATTCAGTCTGATTCTCCAAGGGTTACAATGATTATGGAATCGGATAACGGAAGAGATGCCGGTGCGCTTGAGCTTACAAGAACACATATTGGTTCTGCGGGCGACGATTTTGTAACAGAAGTTGACGAGGATAATGTAATAATAGTTAAGGATGTATCAGGACTTGATACTCCATCGGAGATAAGTAAATTTGCCTCCGGCCTTGCTACAGAACTTGAGAAGGACGGACTAAAAGGGGTTCGTATTGCAGTTGGTACAACCGTTAAAGAGATCAAAGAGGTCAGCCGTTCATACAAGGAAGCCAAGATGGCTTTGGATGTCGGCAAGATATTCTTTGAAATGCGCAAAGTTATAAGCTATGGCGAACTTGGTATCGGAAGACTTATATATCAGCTTCCAATACCTCTTTGCAAGATGTTTATAAAAGAGATATTCGGTGGCAAGAATCCTGATGATTTCGATGAAGAAACTCTTGTTACAATAGATAAATTTTTTGAAAATAATCTTAACGTATCAGAAACATCAAGGCAGCTTTTCATACATCGTAATACACTTGTGTACAGACTTGATAAGCTTCAAAAGAGTACAGGACTGGATTTGCGTGTATTTGAGGATGCTATTACATTTAAGATTGCTCTGATGGTTGTCAAATACATGAAGTATATGGAGAAGTTTGAGTATTAACTAAGTTTATAATCGGGCGATGCCGATGTATAGTGCTATTTTGGGACTTTACTTTTGGAATAGAGGTGTGCATTTAAGCATTTCCTATATTGCAAGTCCTGCCAAGGGAATCTGAGGGGGTTCTTTGGCGGCATATAAGTATCGTATGATAACAGATAATAGCGGAGGAAATATATGGAAAAGGCTCGGAGAAAAAGGAGACGTATCCCCAGCGACGAAATAATTACACTTGAGAATGTGACCAAATCCTACACAACTGGGTCTCCTGCTCTGTCCGGAGTGTCGCTTCACATCAAGAAGGGCGAATTTGTATTTATAGTAGGAGATTCAGGTTCGGGTAAGTCTACTCTTATTAAGCTTTTGCTTCGTGAGCTTACTGCGACAGAAGGTGATATCACAGTAATGGGATACAACCTGAATCATATAAGGCATCGTAAGATACCGAAGTTCCGCCGAAATCTCGGCATAGTATTCCAGGATTTCAGACTGCTTCCTGATCGTAATGTGTATGAGAATGTGGCTTTTGCTCAGCATATCATTCAGAAGTCAGGAAGTGAAATACGTCGAAATGTACCTAAGATTCTGGCAACAGTTGGACTTGCCGGCAAATACAAGAACAAAGTAACTCAGCTCTCAGGAGGTGAGCAGCAACGCGTTGCGCTTGCAAGGGCACTTGTTAATAAGCCAACTATTCTTCTGGCTGACGAGCCAACAGGTAATCTTGATCCCAACACATCATGGGAGATCATGAATCTTCTTGAGAAGATTAATGAAAACGGTACGACAATCGTTATGGTTACCCATAACCGTGAAATAGTTAATGCAATGCAGAAACGTGTTATTACAATGAAAAAAGGCGTCATAGTAGACGACGCTGAGAAGGGCGTATATATCGATGATGAAGATTATTAGTACTTTTTTCTATACAATAGGCCAGGGATTTAGAAATCTTACAAGAAATCGTTGGTACACATTGGCATCTGTTGCAACCATAGCTGCCTGCCTTTTTCTTCTTGGAATGTTTTATTCAATAATTGTTAACTTTTCAAACATTGTTAAGACGGCTGAGGAGGGCGTTTCCGTAACCGTCTTTTTTAACGAAGGAACGACGGAAGAGCAGATACTCGCTTTTCAGGCTGCCATCTCTAATAGATCGGAAGTCAGCAAGGTTGAATATATTTCTGCCGAGGATGCCTGGGAGAGCTTTAAAACAGATTATCTTGGAGATTATGCGGATGGATTTACAGAAAATCCCTTAAAAGATTCTGCTAACCTTCAGATATATATGACAGATGTATCTCTTCAATCGTCACTTGTTACTTATCTTGAAAGCAATCAGGATATCGTCAGAGAAGTCAGAAGATCTGAAATTACAGCGTCAACGCTTAGCGGGATCAATAAGCTTATAGCACTTATATCTGTCGGAATTATTTTGATACTCTTATGCGTATCGGTTTTCCTTATTAGCAACACAGTTACGATAGGTATATCCGTCAGAAAATCCGAAATCACCATCGCTAAGTATATTGGTGCAACCGATTATTTTGTAAGAGCCCCATTTGTTATAGAGGGTATTTTGATTGGAATAATTGGTTCAATAATTCCGCTTTTGGTTATTTATTTTCTTTACAACAAAGTAATTGGATATATAACAACACATTATTCAATTCTTAGCAACTTACTTACATTTCTGCCGGTACAGCAAATATATGAATCGCTGGTTCCGATATCGATTCTCATCGGAGTAGGAATTGGTTTTTTTGGAAGTGCATTTACGGTGCGCCGTCACCTGGGGGTATGATTTTTTGACTGCCGCTCTTAAAGAGGGCTTTCACATGTTTGCAGGATAGTGATTTGGGGATAGGGATTTTCGGAATATAAGAATCAAATGACTGCCATGCAGTAAATATAATTTGTTTTTGCTAAATATCCGTTGAGGGGCGTGAGCTATTTTGACTTTTGTGAAAATATGGCGAATCAAAAACATATATGCACAAAGGTAAAAACTGCCCTTTTAACGGATTTTTGGATTTCTGGGGGAATCTGACTTGATAAGGACTGGACGTATTTACAATAACAGAATCTTTTGCAGGACAGTATCTATTTTGCTTGCTATTTCATTATGCTATCTTTTTGTAGGAGATAAGCTTAGCATAGAAAGCTATGCCGAAGTCACGCAAGAAAGCATTAAGGAAAAAGAAAACCAAATTGATGAAGCCAAAAAAGCCCGTGATCAGATGAAATCATCTCTTACGGATATTGAGGAAGTTAAGAAACAGCTTGAACAGGACAAGAGTGATCTTAATGCCTACATTACCGAACTGGATTCATCGCTTTCTGATATACAGGCTAACATTGATGAACTTGAACAGCAGATAAGTGATAAGGAAGCTGAGATTGAAGAAACAAAAAAAGAGCTTGAAGAAGCTAAAGCACAGCAACAAGAGCAATATGAGTCGATGAAGGAAAGAATAAAGTTCATGTATGAACGGGGAGATACTTACTTTATCGAAATGCTCGTTAAATCCGAAAGTTATGGAGATTTGCTCAATAAAGTTGAATATATATCTGAACTATCTGCATATGATAACCAAAAGCTTCAGGAATATATACTTACAACTCAGCTTATAACTGTTACACAAGAGGCGTTGGAAGAAGAACAGACTACCTTAGAGGAAGCAAAGGCAGATGTAGAAAAAGAACAGGCAAGTATGGAAGCTCTTTTGTCAGAAAAACAGACACAGCTTGCCAGCGTAAATGCAGATATTTCAGACAAAGAAGCTGCAATCAAAGAATATGAAGCTCAGATTGCAGAAGAAAATGAAACAATCGCAGCTCTTGAAAAAGCTGTTGAAGCTGATAAAGCTAAACTTGCAAGTCAGAATAATAGAACTTATGATGGAGGTATGTTTACCTGGCCGTGTCCGGCTTATACCAGAATCTCAGATGATTTTGGTATGAGACTTCATCCAACACTTGGAGTCTACAAGATGCATAATGGAGTAGATCTGGCAGCGCCGACGGGATCAAGCATACTTGCGGCTTATAGTGGCACAGTTATTGCTGCGGCATATTCAAGTTCCATGGGCAATTATGTAATGATAGACCATCGGAAATGGAGTTGTTACTCTATATGCACATGGTTCTGAAATATTAGTAACTACTAATCAGCAAGTTGTAAAAGGACAAGTTGTATTAAAGGTTGGCTCAACTGGTAATTCCACAGGACCACACGCACATTTTGAAGTTAGGATAAATGGCAACTTTGCTAATCCTATGGACTATTTTGAAGGAGGTAATTAAAAAATGGTATTAATTATTCATATTACCTTAAAATATCAAATACTGAGCAGTCAACCACATATTATAGTAATATAATAAATTATTCAAAACAAGATAAAACACAAAGTGATAAAACAAATAAAAACAATTCCTTATTTTTCTATTTTAACTAGGAATTGTTTTTTATCTTTATACAATAGATTTTAAATAATCAAGTAATTTATCTTTAATTTCTGCATTTTTAAGCCCATAAGCAATATTTGCTTTAACAAAGCCAAATTTATTACCAGTATCGCATCTTTCCCCTTCAAGTTCTAACCCTACAAGTTCGTTTTGTTTAGATAACTCAATCAAACAATCTGGTATTAAAATTTCGCCAGTTGTAGTAGCCATTTTTTTGTCAACAACATCAAAGAAACTTGGCAACAATAAATATTTACCATTACTTGCAAAATTGCTTGGAGCATTGCTTTTTGGTTTTTCTACAAATTCTAAAATCTTTAAGTACTCGCCTTCATTTTCGTACTTTATGATACCATAATTACACAATTCATCATCTGGTGTATAACTAACACCAACAACTGCTTTATTTGTGTCTTCATACGCTTTTATCATTTGCTTAATGCAATTATTTTCTAAATTAAGCACAAGTTCATCGCCAGTACAAACAATAAATGGCTCATTACCAACAAATTCTTTGGCATAATAAATCGCATCAACGAACCCCAAAGGTTTTTCTTGCTTTACAACTTTAATTTCATCAGCAAGATTTGTTGTCCTTACTAAATTTAATAGTGTTGTCTTATTATCTTTTTCAAGTAAATCTTCAAGTTCCTTGTTTACTTCAAAGTGTTTTTCTACAATTTCCTTACCATCTCTAATTACAAGCATAATTTCTTCAATGCCCGCTTCTAGCAATTCATTTACAAGCAATTCAATAATTGGCTTATCAACAACAGTAAACATCTCTTTTGGAACAACTTTTGACGCACTCAAAAACCTAGTACCGAAACCAGCAACAGGTATAACCGCTTTTCTTATTTTCATAATATCACTTCCATTTTATAAATCTAAAATATCTAAATTAAAATTTGCCCAAGGCATTTCATCAGTTGGTGGATAACACTTAAAAGTCATTTGCTTTGATGTTATAGGATGTTT
>ERZ842401.112-NODE-112-length-103291-cov-10.790054_pt1 | contig 103291 bp, 91 predicted proteins | sample MGYA00521270_ERZ842401 | MGnify/ENA primary metagenome ERZ842401 (study PRJEB31892, sample SAMEA3878208) | bioreactor metagenome | biome: Moose rumen | place: Sweden | collected 2011-10 | study: EMG produced TPA metagenomics assembly of the PRJEB12797 data set... | reverse complement strand
GGTGCAACCCTTTTCATTCCCTTTGGCGAACTAAGTCGCTCATGTACGTTTCATAATATGTGATTGCAAAGGTAATAGAAAACTAATTAAAAGTGCGCATGCATTACCTATTTTATTCCATATTTTTCTCTTTCCTCTGCCGCAACTAACATTTTTTCTTCCTTTGCCTCATAGTTTTCTTTTGAATGATCAAGTATAAATATATGATTCAATGTGTAAGCCAATGAGGTAAGAGTTTTTTCAAGTGTCTTTGGTCGAAGTTCGCACTCCCAAACCGTTATTGTATGCCAACCCATTGTCGATAATTTATGAATCTCATCTTTGTCACGTTGCTGATTGCGTTTGATTTTATTCTCCCAGAAATCTATATTCGTCTTCGGTTTTCTGAACTGATTGCAGTTCTCGTGACCATGCCAAAAGCAACCATTTACAAAAATGCAGGTTCTGTACTTCTTTAATACTAAATCTGGATGTCCTGGAAGTCGGGGGGCATTCAGCCTATAACGGAATCCTCTCTTCCAAAGCCATTTGCGCACTATCATTTCTGGCTTAGTATCCTTTGAATGGATAGCGGCCATTATCTTACTACGCTTTATAGAAGAAATTACACTCATTATCTCTGATTATTTCCTAGTATCTAAAACAAAAATAAGAGAATTACCCGAAAAGAGCAATAATTCGTCAATCTGTTATTGTTGAAATCTTCATTTCATAAATAACTTAATATTATTCCTTCACTCAAATAGTTTCTCCAGCTTTTTAGCCACTTCTTCTGGCAGCAGAACGCCAGAGTGTCCGTGAGCCCAATCAAACTCGGGGATAGCTTGCTGCAGTCTTTTAAGTGAGGCGTGGGGCTTCTCGCCTAAATTCAATGAATATATGGAAACCATATCTACATACATCCTGCGCTTGGTGGATCCTGCCCAGTCGTCTCCGGGGTATGGGTCTGACGTGAACTGCCCTATAAATGCAATGCCAGCAAATTCATCGCCTTCACGCATCATGTAGAAGGTGTCGCCTCTCCGGGCTTCCTGCCACTCGAAAATGCTCCAATTCAAACGGAACATATCATAACTATTCTTGCTTTCCAGGCATTCCTTAAAATTAGCCTCAGTGAAAGAGCTAAATGAAGGATTCCAGCGCATGAGGTATGACCTATGCTCTCTTGAATAAGGCACCACCTCGAATACCACCTCCCAAACGCAGCTATCGCCATTGGGGTCTTCTATGATGGGCTTGCCAGGACCTTGATAATTGACCCGAGTACCTACTTTGGTTCCCACACCGATGATGCGTGTCACGCATCCTTCTTCTCCTGCATGGAACACCAAAGACTGCAGACTCTCTTTGATGACGTATGGAAAGACACCGTCATTATAATAGTAACATCCACGGTATGTTTCTGGCACCTTATTGGTGACCATGACGAGGTTTCCGTCTATATTATCCAATAGCTTAGTCTGAATGTTTTCGGTGATTCGGGTGGTAAAGAAGGTGTATTCGCCACTACGCAGTTTGCGCATCACGTCACTATCTACATTTACTACAACGGCAGTCTCATTGGCATCAAAATCTCTATCTTCGGGTTTCATGGGTAATTACTTCTGATTATTTTACGACCACAAATATAGTAATAAAAATGATATTTTCATTTCAGTTTATCTCATAAATATGCGTACGCACATTTTGCCTAAACCTTGAATCGGGGTTCTTTTTCCTTCTTTTCTAACTAGTTCCAAGATGGACTAGGTTGAGTCTTTGATATTTAAGGTGTTGGCCTCGTTTTTCGTTTAAGGTCACAATTTGTGATCTTAAAATAGAGAAAGATTTTATCTTATGCAAACGAAAGCTCTTGTGATGTTGATGCTTGTTTCGATGGCTAGAGAAGATTTAGGACGTTTCACTCTTGATGTCATCACAAATTGTGATAACATAACGGCCCATTCGTCTTTTGTCAGTTAGCATACATTATTACTCAATTAAACTCAGTTTAACTCAGTTATATGCACACGGAGGAATATTTTATCGAACTTTTGTATATCTTTACGGCAGAAAACAACTAAAACAATGAATGGTATGGAAAATCACATTACAAGAGAGGCAGCGTGGGAACTGCTGAAAAAGTACAACAAGGAAGCGTTTCATCTGCAGCATGCACTGACGGTGGAGGGCGTGATGCGCTGGTTTGCACAGCAACTGGGGTTTGCTGAGGAGGTGGACTTCTGGGGCATGGTAGGACTGCTGCATGACATAGACTTCGAGCAGTATCCGGAGGAGCACTGCATCAAGGCACCTGAACTGCTGCGCGATGGCGGAGTGGGGGAGCAGATGATTCATGCCATCTGCAGCCATGCCTACGGGATGCATGTGGACGTGAAACCAGAACACCTGATGGAGAAGGTGCTTTTTGCTACAGATGAACTGACGGGACTGATCTGGGCGGCTGCACTGATGCGCCCATCGAAAAGCGTGCAGGATATGGAGCTGAAGTCGCTCAAGAAGAAGTATAAGTCGAGGGGCTTTGCGGCTGGTTGCTCGCGCGAGGTGATAGAGCAGGGGGCAGAGATGCTGGGATGGCCGCTCGATGAGGTGCTGCAGAAGACGATGGATGCCATGAGGGCGTGTGAGGCGGATGTGATGGAGGGCATGAAGAGAGAGGGTGTATAAGAAACACCAAGCCCCCACGATGCCTGTGCGGCAAAGAGGGGGCTCAGCTCTTTGAAGGAGAAAAACGATTATTTGGTCAATCCCTTTGACTGCTTCACGAAGTCTATGATGCTGTCTACCTCGGGACCCTTAGGTACCTGCTCGATGATCTTCTCGGTGGCATCTTCCAGGCTGTAGCTGGTCTGGTAGATGAGGTAGTAGGCATTCATGATGTGGCGGATGGTGCGGTCGTCAAGCGGCTGCTTGTCGTTCTGACGCAGAATCTGGGCATTCACACCGTGATACTTGGCGGGGTTGCCTGCCATGATGATGTATGGCGGCACATCCTTGGACACGCGGCAGCCCGACTGGATGAAGCTCCAGCTGCCTACATGCACGTTCTGCTGAAGCTGGGCGCTGGTGCTGAGGATGGTGTAGCTGCCTACATGCGCTCCGCCTGCCAGTGTGGCCTTGATGCCGATGAGCACCCAGTCGTCGAGCTTCACATCGTGACAGAGGTGTGCGCCGTCCATCAGGAAACAATGGTTGCCGATGGTGGTGGCATCACCCTTATGGGTGGCACGGGCTATGACTACGTTCTCGCGGATGTCGCAGTCGTCACCGATGATCACACCTGTCTCCTCGCCTTTGTAGTGCAGGTCTTGTGGCACGGCTCCTATCACAGCATTGTGATAGATTACGGTGCGCTGACCTATCGTGGTTCCTTTCAGGATATTGGAATGTGCCTTGATGACACAGCCGTCTCCTATCTCCACATCGCCCTCAACGTAGGCGAAGGGCTCTATGGTTACATCCTTGCCGATCTTTGCGGCTGGATCTACGTATGCTAATGGACTAATCATAATAATTATGAGTTATAAATTATGAATTATTAGTTCTCAATCTCACGTCCGCCACCCAGGGCTTTGTAGAGGCTGATGACAGCCTGCATCTCTGCAAAGGTATCACTGACCTGTGCAAGCTGGGCACTGAGGTAGCTGTTCTGGGCGCTCAGCACTTCCAGATAGCTGGAGGTGCCCAACTGGAAGAGCTCGGCGGTGTACTCGGAGGCATTCTTGGCAGAATTTACCTGCACGGCACGGGCCTGGGCTTTCTCTTGGCACATCTCATACTCGAAGAGGGCGTTACTCACTTCGTTGCCTGCATTGAGCAGGGCGGTCTGGAACTGCAGCTTGGACTTCTCCTCGTTGGCCTTGGCTGCCTTCAGGGCTGCCAAGAGCTTGCCTTGGTAGAACAACGGCTGGGTGATGGAGCCTATCACGGTGGCGAGGAACTTGGCGGGATTGGTGATTACGCCCAAGTTATTGGTCCATCCTGCCTGTCCGCTGATGGTGACCTGTGGATAGAAGGCAGCACGTGCCTGATTGGTGTTGTAGTAGTTGGCTGCCAACGCCATTTCAGCGGCTTGCACGTCGGGACGGTTGCTCAGCAACTGCAGTGACACGCCGGGATTGAACTGTGTGGGCAGGTGCTGGTCTTCCAGACGTCCACGCGCAATGGCCTGTGCGGGCTTGTTGAGCAGCAGGCACAGGGTGTTCTCCATCTCGCGGATGTTCTGCTTCAGGTCGCTCAGTGATGCTACTACCTGCATGTAGCCTGCGCGTGCCTGCTCTACAGAGGCGGCATTGGCGTAGGAGAGATTGGTCATCTCTTGCATGGTCTCAGTGGTGCGCTCCAACAGCTTGCTCATGTCGGTGCTGATTTCAAGGTTGCGATCGAGCATCAGCAGGGTGTAGTAGAGGTTAGCCACGCTGGAGATGATCTGCGTCTGCACGGCTTGCTGGTAGTACTGAGTCTGACGGTAGGTCACCTTGGCATTGCGGTTGCTGTTGAGCAAGGAGGCAAAGAGGTCGAGCTGCCACTGTCCGGTGACGTTGCCGCTCCAAGCCTTGGTCCAATCGCGCCCCTCTATCTTGGTGAGGGTGCCCGACGGAGAGAGCTGGAACAGGGGCAGGTAAGCTAGACGTGAGGCCGTGAGCTGTGCCTGTGCCTGCTCCACGGTGAGGGCAGCACTGCGTATATCGGCATTGTTCTGCAGGGCTTCTTCGATGAGGGCTTGCAGCTGTGGGTCTGTGAAGACCTGGCGCCAAGGCACATCGCCGAAGTTGAGCTCGTCTATAGAACTGTCTTCGCTGAGGTCACGATACAGCCCCTGGGTCACGAGGTCGTCGGGGCGTTCATATTTCTGGTAGATGTGGCAACTGCTCAAGAGGGCAGCTGCGCACATCAGGGTGATTATTCTTCCTTTCATTGTCATGACTCCTTTTTAAGTGTATTGTTCAATTTCAGGTATTGCATCGGCATTGTCGACATCGGCAAACTTGATCGGCTTCACCTTCTCCTGCAGGTACTGGAAGGCCACGAAGAGGGTAGGCACGATGAAGATTTGCAGAATCATACCAATCAGCATGCCGCCAATGGCCGAAGTTCCCAAGGTGCGGTTGCCATGGGCACCTACGCCAAAGGCGAACATCAGAGGGAGCAGACCTACAATCATGGCGAGTGACGTCATGAGGATAGGACGTAGACGCGCGGCAGCACCCAACACGGCGGCAGAGGTGAGGCTCATGCCCATCTTGCGGCGGTCGAGCGCGAACTCCACAATCAGGATGGCGTTCTTGGCCAGCAGACCCATCAGCATGATGAGGGCAATCTGCATGTAAATATCGTTACTCATAGAGCCCATGATCATGGAGAGCACCGAAGTGCTGCCAATGGCGCTCATGATGTTGACGAAGATGAAGCTACCCATCAAGCCGAACGGTACGGAGAGAATCACGGCCAAAGGCAGAATGTAGCTCTCATACTGGGCACTCAGCAGCAGGTACACGAACACGAAGCAGAGCAGGAAGATCATGGCAGTGGTATTGCCGCTGGTCTCTGCCTCCTCACGGGCCATGCCGCCTAATTCGTAAGTAAAGCCGGTAGGCAGGGTATGCGACACTTCCTCGATGGCCTTCAGCACCTGACCAGAGGTGTAACCTGTGGCGGGTGATACCATTACGGTCATGGCGGTGAACATGTTGAAACGGTTAATTACGTCTGGACCGTAGACCTTGGTCACGGTCATGAACTGAGTGATAGGAGCCATCTCTGCACCATTCTTTATCTTGATGCTGTTCAGCGTCTCTAAGTTGCGTGTAGAATAAGGATCGCCCTGCACCACTACGCGGTACATACGACCGAAGCGGTTGAAGTTGGAAGCGTACATACCACCATAGTAGCCCTGCAGGGTGGTGAGAATGGTGCTTGGGCTGATTCCCGCACGCTTACAAGCCGCAGCGTCGATGTCTATCTGATACTGAGGGAAGCTGGGGTTGAACGTCGTGGTAGACGAGTTGACCTCCGGACGCTGTGATAGTGCAGCGTTATATTCGTTCACCACCTCGTAGAAACGATCCAGGGAGCCACCCGTTTTATCCTGCATATACATGGTGATATCGCTGGAGATGGAGTAGCCAGGAATCATAGGAGGCTGGAAGAACAGCACCTGTGCCTCCTTGATGATCTTCTGCGCACGCATGTAGAGCGTGATGAAGAGGATGTTGGAGTTCTGCATCAGGCTACGTTCGTCGAAGTCCTTCAGCTTGATGATGAATGAACCGTAGGAAGGTCCGCTACCACCTGTGAAGCTAAAGCCAGACACCAAAGTGCGTGAGGCTACGGCAGGCTCGGCAGCCACCAAGCTGTCTACGCGCTGCATGATTTCGATGGCGCGCTCTTGCGACGTACCTGCAGGCAGGGTCACAGTACCCATCAGCGTACCTGTGTCTTCCTGCGGCACCATGCCCGTAGGCGTGATGGCCATGAGCACGATGAGGATCACGACGCTGGCACCGGTGATAGCGAAGGAGAGAGCCTTATGATTGATGAAATAGAGCACGTGCTTCTTGTAGCTTTCCAGCAGGCTATCGTACTTGCGATTGAACCAGCGGTGGAACTTCTCCACTCGTGAGGGCTCCTGCTCTTCCTCTTCATCTTTCTTATGTGGCTTCAGGAACACGGCGCAGAGGGCAGGACTCAGCGTCAAGGCGTTGACGGCAGAGAAACCGATGGCCACGGCCATGGTGAGACCGAACTGCTGGTAGAACGTACCAGCCGTGCCTCCCATGAAGCTCACAGGGATGAACACAGACATCATCACCAAAGTGATGGAGACGATGGCACCGCCAAGTTCCTTCATGGCATCGATGGAAGCCAGGCGGGCATCGGTGTAGCCCTGGTCAAGCTTAGCGTGCACGCCCTCTACCACCACAATGGCATCATCGACCACAATGGCGATGGCCAGCACTAACGCCGACAAGGTGAGGAGGTTGATACTGAAGCCGATGAGCTTCAGGACGAAGAATGTACCAATCAGTGCCACAGGGATGGCGATGGCAGGAATCAGCGTAGAGCGGAAGTCCTGTAAGAAGATGTAAACCACGAGGAACACCAGTACGAAGGCCTCTATCAAAGTCTTGATCACCTCGTAGATAGAGGCGTAGAGGAATTCGTTCACGCTCTGGGCAATGTCGATTTTGAGGCCTGAAGGCAGGTCGGCACTAATCTGGTCGAGTGCCTTCTCGATGTTGTTCACAGCATCGGTAGCATTGGAGCCTGGCAGCTGCATGGCTACGCAGGTCACACCCTTATGGCCGTTGATGCGGTTGAAGAACGAGTAGGTCTGACGACCCAGTTCCACATCGGCCACATCCTTGATGCGCAGCAACTCACCGTTTGGCAGTGACTTCAGCACGATGTCCTCGAACTCTTCGGGCTGCTGCAGACGACCTTTGTAGCGCAGGGTGTACTGGTAGCTCTGGTTGGCATTCACACCCAGCGAACCAGGGGCAGCCTCGATGTTCTGCTCGGCCAGGGCAGCGGTGATGTCGGTTGGCATCAGTCCGTACTGGGCCATCACATCGGGCTTCATCCATATACGCATGGAGTAGTCTACACCCATCACCATGGCTTCACCTACACCGTAGGTACGCTGAATCTCTGGGATGATGTTAATCTGGGCGTAGTTCTCTATAAATTCGGTAGAGTAGGTGTCGCTCTCATCGTAGAGGGAGAAGATGGCCAGCATGGAGCTTTGGCGCTTCATGGTGAAGATACCTACGCGTGTGACTTCGGCAGGCATCAAGCCCTGTGCCATAGACACACGGTTCTGCACCTTCACGGCAGCCATATCTGGGTCGGTGCCCTGCTCAAAATATATCTGAATCTGCGCAGAACCCGAGTTGGATGCGCTGGAGTTCATATACATCATGTTCTCCACACCGTTGATCTGGTTTTCCAGAGGGGCTATCACGGAGTTCAACACCGTCTGGGCGTTGGCACCTTGATAGGTGGTCATCACCATGATGGTAGGAGGCGCGATGTTAGGGTACTGCTCAATAGGAAGTGTTCCCAATCCGATGAAGCCAAGGATGACTATCAGGATGGAGATTACCGTAGAGAGTACCGGTCTGTTTATAAATCTATCTAAGTTCATAGTCTTTCAATTAACGTGTTGAAAATGCCTTCTTCCATTATTGGAAGGCGGTGGTCATATTGCCATCCTTCTGGTCTTGCAGGTTCTGCTGATAGATGTTCTCCTTCTCCTGCTCAGTGATTGGGGTGATGGCATCACCCGATCTCAGGTTCTGCACGTTCTCTATGCACAGACGGTCGCCGGCATTCAGACCTGCCAGCACGATGTAGTTCTTACCATCGTCTACATTGTGTACGGTGATTTCGGTGCTCTTCACCGTATTGTCGGGCTGTACCACGAAGACAAACTTCTTATCCTGAATCTCAGTGGTGATGTTCTGTGGGATGATGAAGATATTGCTCAGTGGGTTAGGGAACACCACGTTGGCCGTTCCACCGCTGCGGAGCAACTTACCAGGATTAGGGAAGAGGGCACGCAGGCTCACGCTACCCGTGGCGGCATCTATCACACCGCTAATGGTCTCTACCCGTCCGCTCTCGGCATACATGCTGCCATCGATTAGCTGAAGCTGGATAGGAGGCATATTGTCGATGACTTCTTTCAGGGAACTGCCACCCTTAGTGAGGTTCAGCAGTTCACGCTCTGTGAGTGAGAAGTAGGCATACATATTGGTATTGTCGCTCACGGTGGTGAGAGGCTGTGCGCTCGAAGGGCTCACCAGGGCACCCAGACGGTAGGGGATTGTGCCTACCACGCCGTCGCTTGGAGAAGTGACGGTGGTGTAAGACAGGTTCTTCTGGGCATTGGTCAGGGCAGCCTGTGCCTGTGCCAAGGCAGCCTTGGCCTGAGCCAACTGGTTGGCACTCATGGAGAGGTCATAGTCGCTTATGATTTGTTTCTGGTTCAGGCGCACCTTGTTGTCATAGGTCAGCTGAGCATTCTCCAAAGCAGCCTTAGCCGTCTCTACGGCAGCACTGGCCTGGTTGACTGCAGCCTGATACTGCACCTGGTCGATGGTGAAGAGCACCTGTCCGCGGCGTACCACAGCACCCTCGTCCACATGTAAGCGAGTGATGAAGCCGCTTACCATAGGGCGGATGTCAATGTCCTGCTTACCCTTGATAGTGGCTGGATAACTGTTTGTAAGATTAGCACTCGTAGGTTGTACGGTGATTGTTGCAATCTGAGGAGCATTTCCTCCTCCCATTTGGCCACTGCCCCCGCAACTTGCCAGGGCTACACATGAGGCCAAAATCAGTAATTTACTTTTCATAAGAATTCTTATTATAAACTTTTTGTTGTTTTCAAGTTTTATTATTAGAGCGCAAAGATACGCAAAAACACTGAAATATCTGTTACTTACGACCTTTTTTAACAATGTTTCAGATATGATTGTTCTAATTGTTTCATGCATTGTCCTAAAACTGCTTAAAAAAGCCCTGAAACCAAAGAAAAGCTGTGCAAAGGTGTTAAAAATTCTTTGAAAATAGGGATATTGAATCAGAACCCGTATCTTTGCACTACTTTTGCATCGAAAAATGAACGGAAAGTTGAACATACATCTTCGCAAGGCACTGCCCTACGTGTGCGGTGCTGCCTTGCTTTACTCTTGCGCCAGCGTGGGCAGGCTTGAGGGCGGTGAGGAGGATTTCGACCCACCCGTGATGGTGGAGTCCTCACCAAGGCTGGGGTCTGTGAATCAGAAAAATACCAAGCGCTTCACCATAGAGTTTGATGAGTATATCAAGCTCGATAAACCGGGTGAGAAGATTGTCTTTTCTCCTCCACAGAGCAAGGCACCAGAGATTAAGGCCAATGGCAAGAAGGTGGTAGTGAACATGCAGGATACCCTGCAACCGAACACAACCTATACCATCGACTTTGCAGATGCGATACAAGATAATAATGAAGGTAACCCCCTTACACAGTTTACCTATACATTCTCTACAGGCGACCAGCTGGATACACTCGCCGTGGCAGGCACGGTGCTAAACGCTTCTAACTTGGAGCCCATCAAGGGTGCTGTGGTGGGTCTCTATGCCGACCTCAGTGACACGGTGTTCCAAACCAAGCCTTTCGAGCGCATGGGGCGCAGCGACAGCCGTGGCTACTTCTCCATTCGAGGCATAGCACCGGGTAAGTACCATGTCTTCGCCCTGCAAGATACCGATCAGGACTATAAGTTCTCCCTGCCAACGGAGGAATTGGCTTATAGCGACTCACTCATCATCCCGACATCAGAGCCTCGTATGCGCCAAGATACTGTGTGGATAGACTCACTGACGGTAGATACCATCGTGCCTGTGAGCTATACTTACTATATGCCCGACAATATCATCCTGCGAAACTTCAAGCAGCTGCGTCCTAACCGCCGCTTGGCCGGATTTACCCGCGAGGAGGCACATAAGTTCAAGCTCAACTTCACCGCTCCTTCCGACAGTATGCCGGTGATTAAAGGACTGAACTTCAATGCGGAGGATGCCTTTGTGGTGGAGCTGAACAACGGAGTGCGCGATACGCTGACTTACTGGCTGAAGGATTCTACGCTGATACGCATGGATACGCTGCGAATGAGTGTGTCTTACCTCTTTACAGATTCCCTCTATCAGCTGCAGCCTCGCACGGATACGCTGCGTGTGCTCTATAGGCAGAAACCGCCCACGGAGCAAGAGCGCAAGGCTGCCGAGCAGGCGAAGAAAGAGGAGGAGCGCCGCCTGAAGCATGGAGATACGCTGGAGGTAAAGAAGCCGGAGATAAAGCCCCTGCCAATGGAGGTGTATGCCCCAGGGCAATTGGATATCTACGACTATCTGTCGCTCACCATGCAGGAACCGGTACTGCGTTTAGACACGGCAGCTATCCATCTGGAGCAGATGCAGGCAGACTCTACGTTTGTAGCCATCCCCTTTGAGCTTCAGCAGGATTCTACCGACCTGAAAGTGTATAATGTCTATGCCGATTGGGAGGTAAATGGTAACTATAAGTTGAGGGTGGACTCAGCTGCTGTGACGGGTCTTTATGGCTTGACGACCAACAAGACGGAAAACAACTTCAAGATAAAACCGCTGGAGGAGTATGGACAGATATTCTATACTATCACGGGCGTTGATACCACGGCTTTCGTGGAACTGCTGGATGAGCGCGACAATGTGGTACGCACGGTGGATTTGATAGACGGACATGCCGACTTCTACTACCTGAATCCAGCTAAGTACGGCGCACGCTTGGTGGTGGATACCAACGGCAATGGGCGCTGGGATACAGGCGAGTATGAGCAGAAATTGGCTCCTGAGATGGTGTATTACTACCACCAGTTGCTGGAATTGAAGGCCAACTTCGACATCTATCAGAACTGGGATGTACATGCGCTTCCGCTCGACAAGCAGAAACCTGATGAACTGAAGAAACAGAAACCAGATACAAGTAGCAATAGGAGGAACAGTAGAAATGCGTCAAATCAGAACAACCGTAATAGCAGCACAAGCTCGGGCATGCGCAACCAGCGTAGCAGCATGGGCTTCTAAGGTGCGCCTGCTCACTCTCATGGCACTCTGTCTGCTCACCACGGGCAGTGCATGGGCACAGTGTGGGGTGGAGAATACCGCTTTTCAGGCTGGTGAAAGCATCAGCTATGAGCTATATTTCAATTGGGGTATACTGGCCAAGAAGGTGGGAACTGCCAGCTTCCGCGTCAGCAGTACGACCTATAATAGTAAGCCTGCTTTCCGCATGGAGTTGCTGGCGAATACCAACAAGACGGCCGATTCTTTCTTCAAGATGCGCGACACGCTGACGAGCATTGTCAGTCAGCGTTTGGAGCCGCTCTACTATCGCAAAGGGGCTGAGGAGGAATCACGCTACACGGTGGAGGAAGCGCGCTACAGCTACAATGCCGGTACGGCCAACGTGAAGCAAAGCCGCTACAAGCGTGACAGTGGTACCATCTACAGCGAGAAAACCGACAGTCGCTGCATCTTCGACATGGTGAGCATCATGGGGTGGGCACGCTCCTTGAAGACCGACAATCTGAAGGCAGGCCAGCGCTTTGATTTCCCTCTGGCCAGTGGTAAGCAGGTAGAAGAGGGTACCTTAATCTTTAAGGGTAACAAGAACCTTGATGCCAAAGACGGGCATACCTACCGCGCATTAGTCTATACTTACATCACCCATCGTGATGGCAAGGATTCTGAGATCATCACCTTCTATGTGTCGGATGATCCTAACCATCTGCCGTTGCGTCTGGATTTGAGCCTGAAGTTCGGTACTGCCAGAGTGCAGTTCAAGAGTGTCAGCGGCAATCGCTATCCACTCACTTCCATGATAAAATAAAGCTGAAAAACTGATTATCTGTTTTGATAAAAAAAACTGCGCAGTTGCGCCATAAAAAATGGGCAACTGCGCAGTAAAAATATCACTTCTATTTGTTCAACTTCCATTCAGCTCCGTTCTTGCCGTCCTTGATTTCAAAACCTAGAGCGGTCAGTTGGTTGCGAATGGCATCGCTGGTGGCCCAGTCCTTGGCAGCCTTAGCTTTCTGGCGCTCTGCCAGCAGCATATCCACGGCAGCAGCATAAGCCTCTTCACGGGCAGCATTGCCAGAAGCAGCCTCTTCACGCAGACCGAGAATGTCGAAGCAGTAAAGGCTGAACGTGTCACGCAGTTCCTGCAGATTGGCAGCCGTGATGGTAGCACTGCCAGCAGCGATGCTGTTGATGGCACGGCAAGCATCAAAGAGATGGGCGATTACAATCGGTGAGTTCAGGTCATCGTTCATGGCATCGTCACACTTCTGACGCAGATCTTTTACTTCAGCGGTGGTAGTCTCTGCAGGTGTGAGCTTCTGCAAAGTATGCCAAGCATCCATCAAACGCTCCAAACCCTTCTCGGCAGCCTGCAGTGCCTCATTACTGAAGTCCACCGTGCTGCGGTAGTGTGCCTGCAAGATGAAGAAGCGGATGGTCATAGGACTGTAGGCTTGTGTCAGGTTCTTATTCTCGCCAGTGAAGAATTCAAACAGCGTGATGAAGTTGCCCAGACTCTTACCCATCTTCTGGCCGTTGATGGTGATCATATTGTTGTGCATCCAGTAGCGCACCATGTCATCGCCTTGTGAGGCGGTAGCCTGTGCGATTTCACACTCATGGTGTGGGAAAACCAAGTCCATACCACCACCATGAATGTCGAAATGGTTGCCCAGGTACTTACGTCCCATGGCCGTACACTCGCAGTGCCAACCAGGGAAGCCGTCGCTCCAAGGTGAAGGCCAGCGCATGATGTGTTCTGGCTGTGCTTTCTTCCAGAGAGCAAAGTCCACAGGATTGTGCTTCTCATCCTGTCCGTCGAGTTCGCGTGAGGTATTGATGACATCCGTGAGGTTACGGCCGCTAAGCTTACCATAGTGGTAGTGCGTGTTGTATTTCATCACATCGAAATACACAGAGCCGTCGCTCACATAGGCATAGCCATTGTCGAGGATCTGCTTCACCAGTCCTATCTGTTCGATGATATGACCGGAAGCATGAGGCTCGATGCTTGGGGGCAGCACATTCAGTGCGTCCATTGCCTGATGATAGCGGTTGGTATAGTATTGTGCCACCTCCATAGGTTCCAGTTCCTCCAGACGTGCCTTCTTGGCTATCTTGTCCTCACCCTCGTCGGCATCGTGCTCCAGATGGCCCACATCAGTGATGTTGCGTACATAGCGCACCTTATAACCTAAGTGTTTCAGATAACGGAACAGCAAGTCGAACGTGATGGCAGGGCGTGCATGTCCCAAGTGTGGATCACCATAAACCGTAGGGCCGCACACATACATGCCCACATGAGGTGCGTGCAATGGCTGGAACAATTCCTTACGGCGTGTCAGCGTATTGTAAATGAACAGGTTTGTTTCCATATTATAATTCTCAATTTTCAATCTTCAATTCATTAAGTTCGAGCATTTCCTCTATGTAATCGCGGTTGTTGCTCAGGCGTGGGATCTTGTGCTGACCGCCCAGTTTGCCCTTATGATCTAGCCAGTCATTGAACAGATGCTCACGTGCCACAATCACCTCCAGCGGTTGCAGTGCCAGATTGTTTTGGCGCTTCGCCTCATAGTCGGAGTTCACTTCTTTCAGCGTTTCATCTAGGATGGTAGCAAAGCGCTGCAGGTTGTCTGGCATCTTGGCAAACTCTATCAACCACTGATGTCTGCACTTGGCATGGGCATCCATGAACACAGGAGCAGCGGTATAGTCGGTGATCTGTGCACCAGTCTCTGCACAGGCTTTCTCCAAGCCTTTCTCAGCATTGTCCACAATCAGCTCTTCGCCAAACGCATTGATGAAGTGCTTGGTACGACCGGTAATGACGATCTTATACGGATTCTTTGAGGTGAATTTCACCGTATCGCCTATCATGTAGCGCCACAATCCTGCCGTTGTGCTGATTACCACAGCATAGTTCTTTTCCAGCTCTACATCCGTCAGAGGCACTACCTTAGGATTTGGCTTTCCAACCTCCTCCAGCGGCATGAACTCATAGAAGATGCCATAGTCTATCATCAGCAGCATGGCATGATCATTCAGGTCGTTCTGCGTAGCGAAGTAGCCTTCAGAGGCATTGTAAGTCTCCACATAGTGCATGTTTGGATTCTTTATCAGCTCTTCATATTGCTGGCGGTAAGGTGTGAAGGCCACCCCTCCGTGGAAGAATACCTCCAAGTCGGGCCAAACCTCATCCAGATACTGTTTGCCTGTCTTTTCGAGCACATGCTTGATGAGTACCAGCATCCACGAAGGCACGCCAGAAAGACTGGTGATATGCTCGTCTCGTGTGGTTTCTACCATGCGTTCTATCTTTTCCTCGAAGCGGTCCATCAAGGCAATTTCCTTCTTGGGCACACGCATGGCCATACCCACGTAAGGCATGCGTTCCATCAAAATGGCAGAGAGGTCGCCCACCAGACCCTTACCGCCATAGTTAGGTTCATGGCTACCTCCCCATATCAGGCCTTTGCCACTGAAGAAACGGCTCTTCGGATTCATCTGCAGATAGAGTGCCACAGCGTCTATGCCACCTTGGAAATGGGTATCGCGGATAGACTCACGGCTGACAGGCAGGAACTTGCTCTTGTCATTGGTAGTGCCAGACGACTTGGCAAACCAGATGATGTCTGATGGCCAGATTAGATTTTGCTCTCCATGACGGGTGCGCTCTATGTAGGGTTTCATCTCCTCGTAAGTATTCACCGGCACACGCTTGGCGAAGTCTTCATAGCTGCGAATGGTGGAGTAGCCGTATTTACGTCCCCACTCTGTATTGGCAGCACAACTTATAAGTCGCTGAAATACATGGTTCTGTATCTCTGCGGCATGGTCGGCATACCTCTCTATCTTATGATAGCGCGGAGTAAAATATAATGTATCAACTAAACTTGTGAGGTTCATTTTCAATATTTTGCGATGCAAAAATAATGCAAACTGAATACAAAAACAAAGTTTATGGCGTTTCTGATTCTATTTTTTCTGTTTTTTTTCTAATTTTACACGCAGAAAGCGTGAATTAATAAGAAAAGGCACTATGAGGATAGGAATTTTGACATCGGGAGGCGACTGCCCTGGCATCAATGCCACCATCAGGGGCGTGTGCAAAACGGCCATACACCACTATGGCATGGAGGTGACAGGTATTCACAATGGTTTTCAAGGACTGCTTACGGGGGAAGTACAACCTATCACAGAAGACATGCTGTCTGGACTGCTAATGCAAGGGGGCACCATGCTGGGGGCTTCGCGCGAGTCTGTCTTCAAGCGTGATGACATCATGCCTGGTGTGGATAAGCCTACACTCATAGCTAATAACATCAAGTCGATGGGACTGGATTGCCTGGTGTGCATTGGCGGAAACAGCACCATGACCACAGCGGCAAGGATGGCAGAGATGGGCATCAACATAGTGACCATTCCCAAGACGATAGATAATGATGTGTGGGGTACCGACTTCTCCTTTGGTTTTGACTCTGCCGTGAGCATCGCCACAGATGCTATTGACCGACTGCATTCTACGGCCAACTCGCATCGTCGCATCATGGTGATTGAGGTGATGGGGCATCGCGCAGGATGGCTGGCTCTTTATTCTGGCTTGGCTGCTGGAGGTGACATCATCTTGATTCCTGAGATTCCTTACGACATACATAACATCGGCGACTGCATCCTGCAGCGCATCAAGAAGGGTAGGCCTTACTCCATCGTCGTGGTTGGAGAGGGCATCAAGACCGAGGGAAAGAAGCGCGCGGCTACCTACATTGCTGAGGAGATAGAGTATGAAACGGGTGTGGAGACGCGTGAGACGGTATTAGGATACATTCAGCGCGGTGGCACGCCTACATCGTTCGATCGCAACTTGGCCACTATGATGGGTGGCTATGCCGCAGAGTTGATTGCTTCGGGTAGGTTTGGCCGCATGGTGGCACTGCGAGGCAACAAGATGCATTCTATCTCCCTCGACGAAGTGGCGGGGAAGGTGAAGTTGGTTACTAAAAACAATGATTTGGTGCAGCAAGCCTTGCGATTAGGCGTCTGCTTCGGTTGATTCTTGAGTAGTCTCTGGCACTGGAGTTTCCTGCGCTGGAGCATCCGGATGCAGAGGCTCAGGTTTAGGGGTTTCTGTTTCTGGGGTCTCTGTCTTAGGAGTTTCCTGCGTTTCTTCCGTAGTTTCTGTGTTCAAGCTCAGCAGCATTTGCTTGAATTCTTTGTTGTTGCGTATGCGTGTCAAGGCTTCCTTGGCAGCTTTCTGTTCCGACTCTTTCTTCGTGTATCCTGAGCCCTTGCCGCTGCTGATGCCACCTGCCAGTACTTCACTCTCGAAGGTGATGTCACTGGAGTTATTGACGGGTGTTTGGTTCACCAAGCGGAACTCAATAGGTATCTTGTATTTCTGTCCCCATTCCAGCAAGTGCGACTTGAAGTTGAGCTCTTGGTGGAACACTTTCTCTAAGTCGATGTACTTATCCATGATGCGCTCCTTGAAGAACGTCATGCACTGCTCGTACCCTCTGTCCAGATAGATAGCACCCATCAGTGCCTCGAAGGCATTGCCGTAGATGAACTTATTGTGCGTGAGGATGGGTTGTGAAGATTTCTGCAGCAGCTCTGGGATGCCTATTTTCTCGGCCAATTTGCCCAGTGTATCGCGTTGCACGATTCTCGAGCGTATGTTGGTGAGCTTGCCCTCGTGTTGCTTCTTGAAGTGCCTGAAGACGATGTCTGCCACGATGGCATCAAGCACGGCATCACCCAGAAACTCCATGCGCTCATTGTTGAGCGTGATGCCCTTACGGTTGTGGTACGACTTGTGTCGCAGGGCTACCTTGTAGTAGCTCATTCGTCGTGGATAGAATCCCAGCAGGCGATAAAAAAGAAGATAAGACTCCTTATCCTTGACGAAAAGGAGCCTTATCTTATCATATAATAACTGAAACACGACGATTACTCAGCGTACTTCCTGAAGAGCAGGCAGGCATTGTGGCCGCCGAAACCGAAGGTGTTTGACAGAGCCACGTTGATGTCTCTCTTCTGAGGTTTGTTGAACGTAAAGTTCAAGTTGTAATCGATGTTCTCGTCCTTGTCATCTTCCTCATGGTTGATGGTTGGAGGCACCACGCCGTTCTGGATAGCCATGATACAGGCAATGGCCTCTGCTGCACCGGCTGCACCCAGCATGTGTCCGGTCATGGACTTGGTAGAACTGATGTTCAACTTGTAGGCATGTTCACCAAACACTTCCTTGATGGCTCTCACTTCAGAGATGTCACCCACTGGGGTAGATGTGCCGTGAACGTTGATATAGTCCACATCTTCTGGTTTGATACCAGCATCCTCGATAGCATTCTGCATCACCAGCTTAGCTCCCAGTCCTTCAGGATGTGAAGCAGTGAGGTGATAAGCATCTGCCGACATACCCTCGCCGATGACCTCAGCGTAGATCTTGGCACCGCGAGCCTTGGCGTGCTCCAGCTCTTCCAGGATCAAGCAACCAGAACCCTCGCCCATCACGAAACCATCGCGGCTGGCACTGAAGGGGCGTGAGGCAGTTTCAGGAGAGTCGTTGCGGGTAGAGATGGCGTGCATGGCGTTGAAACCTCCCACACCGCCGGCAGAGATAGCTGCCTCTGCACCACCGGTGACGATGATATTAGCCTTGTCCAACCTGATGAGGTTGAAGGCATCGGCGATGGCGTTAGAGGAAGTGGCACATGCAGAAGCCACAGAATAATTAGGCCCATGAAAACCAAAGATGATGGATATCTGGCCTGCGGCTATGTCGGAAATCATTTTAGGGATAAAGAACGGATTGAACTTAGGTCCCTGCTCCAAGTGCTGATAGTAGTAGCCTATCTCTGCCTCGAAAGCGTGAATACCGCCAATGCCTGAGCCAAATATGACACCAATACGGTTTAGGTCTTCTTTTTCCAGATCAAGACTGGAGTCTTCCACAGCCTGCTTGGCTACTGCCACGGCATACTGGGTGTAAAGATCCATCTTGCGGGCTTCCTTGCGGTCTAAGTACTGATTGACATCAAAACCTTTCACCTCGCACGCAAAGTGAGTCTTGAAAAGGGTTGTATCAAAATAAGTAATAGGTCCTGCGCCGCTCTTACCCTGCATCAGTCCGTCCCAGAATTCCGAAACGGTGTTACCGAGCGGGGTAATGGCTCCAAGACCTGTTACCACTACTCTCTTTAATTCCATAGGGGAAACTATGTATGAATTAAAATATTAGTTTGCGTTTTCGATATAAGCGATAGCGTCAGCAACGGTAGCGATCTTCTCAGCCTGATCGTCTGGGATAGTGATACCAAACTGCTTCTCAAACTCCATAATCAACTCAACTGTATCCAGTGAATCTGCACCCAGATCGTTGGTGAAACTTGCCTCTGGAGTAACTTCGCTTTCTTCTACACCTAATTTATCTACGATAATAGCCTTAACTTTTGCTTCAATTTCTGCAGCCATAACTTCTAGTTTTTAGTTAATGATTAATTTATTTCTACATTTTGCGGTTGCAAAGGAATAAATATTTATTCTACTTAGCAAATTTTTTAATAATTTATTGCATTTCGTGGCACAAATTTCTTACATTTGTGCAGGAAATAGGCATATTATGACAAAAAATTTAGCAATTTTAGCATATGGCAGTGGAACAAATGCAGAGAACATCATCCAGCATTTCAGTGAAAAAAAGAACATCTGTGTGAAGCTGGTACTGACCAACGTTCAGAAGGCATTTGTGTTGGAGCGTTCCAGAAAGTTGGGCGTGAAGTGTGTATATTTCTCCAAGGAGTTTTGGCAGGAGGGGCAGACCTTGCTGGCATTGCTCCGTCAGGAGCAGATAGACTTCATCGTGCTGGCGGGTTTCTTGGCGCGTATCCCCGACGTGATCTTGCAGGCTTTCCCGGGCAGGATGGTGAATATACACCCGTCGCTGCTGCCTAAGTTCGGCGGTAAGGGGATGTATGGCGACAAGGTGCATCAGGCGGTGCTGGCTTCTGGCGAGAAGGAGAGCGGCATCACCATTCACTATACCAATGAGCACTATGACGAGGGGCAGATCATTGCCCAGTATCGCTGTGAGGTGAAGCCAGATGATACGTTCGTCACCTTGGCCAACAGGGTGCATGCACTGGAATATGAGTACTATCCTAAGGTAATAGAGCAGCTGGTGCTTGGAGAATAGCGAGATTTGCGCTATCTTTGCAGGGCAATGAAGAAACTACACATCATCACACCGGTCAAAGACTCTATCGACCTCACCTTGCAGACGATAGAGGCGGTGGCAGGCTCAGCACTGAGTGTGCCTTTTACCTATTTTATTTATAACGACTTCTCCACGCCTGAGAATACGGCACGTCTGGCAGAGGCGGCAGAGAAGTATGGTTTCACGCTGGTCAACCTCTCAGATCTGACCACCCATCCGTCGCCCAACTACCTGCTGACGCTCCAGACCTCGCAGGCACGTGCCATCGCTGAGGAGGCTGGCTTGCTTATCGTAGAGAGCGATGTGGTGGTGCAGAAAGACACGCTGCAGCGACTGTTCGACGGGGCTCTGGAGCAGGAGCATTGCGGCATTGCCGCTGCTGTCACGGTGGATGAGGCTGGCGTGATCAACTATCCCTACGAGCATGCCCGCGGACAGGAGAATCAGGTGCTGAAGACCTGCAAGCACTGCAGTTTCTGCTGCTCACTGCTCACGCTCGATTTCCTGCGGGCGTTCAGTTTCCAGGAGCTGAATCCGGAGAAGAACTGGTTTGATGTCACCATCTCGCATGAGGCGCTCAGTCATGGGTTCTCCAACTATCTGTTTACTTGTCTGCCCGTGCTGCACCATCCGCACAGCAGTCGCCCGTGGAAGCAACTGAAGTATAAGAATCCGCTGAAGTATTACTGGCTCAAGTTCACCAAGGGACTTGACAAGATCTGAGTTACCATGGCCGACCGCATGCAGCATCATAAGATAGAGGTTCACCCACAGCACCCCGAACTGAAGGTGTTCATAGACTCCGTGCCTTTCCGCTTCAAGCAGGGGGAGGGTGTGGTGATCTATAAGGGGCGCAACGAGCTTCGACGTATGACCTACGATGGCAAGGACTATGTGGTAAAGTCGTTCTGTCGCCCGCATTTTATCAATCGCTTAGTGTATGGCCATCTGCGCCCTTCGAAGGCAGAGCGGGCCTATCACAACGGACTGGCTCTTCTGGAGATTGGCGTGGGAAATCCGCTGCCCGTCGGCTATGTAGAGGAACGTGCTGGCTGGCTCTTTGCCGACAGCTACCTCATCACCGAGCTTTCTGCCTGTCCTTATACCTGGAAAGACCTGCTCCTGCAGCAGTTCCCCTATGCCGAGCAGGTGGTGCGTGAGGTGGGCAAGCTCACAGCCACGCTGCATGAGCATGGCTATGCGCTGAAGGACTACAGCCGTGGCAACATCCTCTTCCGTCAGGAAGGTGGGGAGGTGAAGCTGGAGGTGGTAGATCTCAACCGCATGTACCATGGCCCTGTCTCTGTGCAGATGGGCTGTAAGAACTTCGACCGACTGCCTGCCACGCCAGAGATGCACCGCTGGCTTGCCGAGGCCTATGCCGCTGCCCGTGGCTTCAGTCCCGACCTCTGTTACCAGCTCATCACCGACTATCGCCAGAAGCAGGAAGGGAAATACTGAGAGGATCGGGTTACACGGTTACATGGTTACACGGTTACATTTCATAGTGTCACGTTGAGTATTCAGAGTGTAAGTATTTCTATTCTTATATATATTATAATATATATATTATAATATATATAAGGCATAAAAACATACCTGCATCGTGACAAGTGACAACAATGGAATGTAACCATGTAACCATGTAACCGATTAACCAGCCTGCCTGAGTGTGAAGCGGGACATCGCAAAGGGTGACATGAAAAAACTGGGGGAAAAAGTGAATGTAAAGTAGGGGAAAAGTGGTGGCATTTAAAGAAACTCGACTTATCTTTGCAGCGGCTTCAGGAGAGAAGCAGGGAGCATCACCTAGGAAAGAGTAGCTCCGCTGTTCCTCCGTTGTTCCTCCGCTGTAAGTCCGCTTTTAGGGTGCACACTTAGTAGGAGCAGAGGAGAGGCAGAGCGAAGCCACAGCCTCGCAAGAGGATCATGAGAAATACCGAAAAAGACTATGGCAATTCTTAAAGGACAAAAGCGGAAACAGAAGTGTATGACTATTTCTTTTCCTGCTGCTTGCGAAAATCGGTGAGTGGCATATTCCAGGCGGCAGTGGGTGACGAATGTCGAAAGCGAGGCGTAGTCGCTGCCCTGCGCGAAAGCATTGCCAATGCGCTCCTTCGACAGGTGAAAGCGGTCGATGATGCTCTGGCGGTCGAAGGCAGGGTCGAGGAACAGATATTTTGCCATTTTGCATCCTTGCATTTTCATTTTGCCTGGCTTTTTATGGCAGCAATGGAAAATATCATTACCTTTGCAGAGTTTAATGCTCTAACTAAGCGGAATGAAAGATTTTATAGCACTTCTGAGGCGATTCATCGCCCCTTATAAGAAATATGTGGGCTGGGCAGTGATACTGAATATCCTCTCGGCCGTGTTTAATATTTTCTCCTTTACACTGATCATCCCGATGCTGAACATCCTCTTCAAGACGGGAGCTACCGACGTGACCTACGAGTTCATGGAGTGGGGCAGCGCGGGCATCAAGGATGTGGCGGTGAACAACTTCTACTACTACACCACCCAACTCATTGAAGTGTATGGGGCTTCTACCACGCTGCTCTTCCTCGGCTTGTTCTTGGCGGTGATGACGCTGCTGAAGACGTTGTGCTACTTCGGCTCTACCGCCATCATGGTGCCACTGCGCACAGGAGTGGTGCGCGACATCCGCGTGAAGCTCTATGAGAAGGTAACGCGTCTGCCTTTGGCTTTCTTTTCCGAGGAGCGCAAGGGTGACATCATTGCCCGCATGAGCGGCGATGTGGCAGAGATAGAGACCAGCATCACCAGCAGTCTTGACATGCTTGTGAAGAATCCTATCCTCATCACTTTCTATTTAGCAGCATTGATCATCACGAGTTGGCAGCTCACGCTGTTCACGGTCTTGGTGCTTCCGGGTGTGGCTTGGATTATGGGTAAGATAGGCAAAAAACTGCGCCGACAGTCGCTCTATGCGCAGAACCTGTGGAGCGACTCAATGTCGCAACTGGAAGAGACGCTGGGCGGTCTGCGCATCATCAAAGCCTTCATCGCCGAGGAGAAGATGGTGAACCGCTATAAGAAAATCACCGACGATGTGCGCCGCGCCAACAATAAGGTGGCCGTGCGACAGGCCTTGGCACACCCGATGAGCGAGTTTCTGGGCACCCTGCTCATCGTCATCGTGCTGTGGTTTGGCGGCTACCTCATTCTGGGTGAGAAATCGAGCATCGATGCCCCGACCTTCATCTTCTACATGGTAATACTCTACAGCGTGATAGAGCCACTGAAGAACTTCTCCAAGGCGAGCTACAACATCCCGAAAGGACTGGCGAGCATGGAGCGTATAGACAAGATACTGCTGGCGGAGAACCCTATCAAGGAACCTGCACAACCACAGCATCTGGAGGGACTGAAAGACCGCATCGTGTACAGGGATGTGAGCTTCAGCTACGACGGTCAGCGTGAGGTGCTGAGCCACATCGACTTGGAGATCCCGCGTGGACAGACCATCGCTCTGGTAGGACAGAGCGGATCGGGCAAATCGACACTGGTGGACCTGCTGCCACGCTATCATGACACGGGCGCTGGCGAGATTCTGATAGACGGCATAAATGTGAAGGATGTGACGCTACACAACCTCCGCGGACTGATAGGCAACGTGAACCAAGAGGCGATACTCTTCAACGATACATTCTTCAACAACATCGCCTTCGGCGTGGAGGGGGCTACGATGGAGCAGGTGGAGGAGGCTGCCAAGATAGCCAATGCACACGACTTCATCATGGCTACGGAGCAGGGCTATGACACCAACATCGGTGATCGTGGCGGTAAGCTCTCAGGCGGTCAGCGTCAGCGCATCAGCATCGCCCGTGCCATCTTGAAGAACCCGCCTATCTTGATTCTGGATGAGGCTACCTCTGCGCTCGATACGGAGAGCGAGCGCTTGGTGCAGGAGGCTTTGGAGCACCTGATGAAGACGCGTACCACCATCGCCATTGCTCATCGCCTTTCTACCATCCGCAACGCCGATGAAATCTATGTGATGCACGAGGGCAAGATTGTGGAGCGTGGCAAGCATGAGGAACTGCTGCAGCTGAATGGCTACTACAAGCGGCTGAATGATATGCAGTCGTTAGCTTAGGCTAAAATGCAAAGATGCAATAATTATAATCTGGGATGAGGCGGTTACTGTGGTGCATAGGATTGCTTTGCTGCATGGTGGTGCAGGGGCAGACGCTGGAAACGCTTCCTGCCTCTGAGGGGGTGAGTTTGGTGGTGCCTTCTTGGAAGAATCTCCGCACTTTGCTGCAGATGGATGAAAGCAGTCAGGCGGCTGTGCTGCAGGGCTATGGATATACGGCGCTGACGCCTTTGTGGGGGTATCGCAGGTATAGTAACACACAGGAGGAATATCCATCTTACATGCTGGGACAGCATTTGCTGATGTGCGATAAGGGTGAAGTGAAAAGCATCGTGTCACTGAACCTGAACAGTCTAGCAAATGCTGTGAGAGCTCTCAAAGAGGAATTGCGCAGCAACTACATTGGTGAAATGCCCGATGAAGATGGCTATCGGATAGACATGTATGCCCTGCGGTGGCAGGGGGAGAGCTATGAGGTATATATCACCAACCGTCCCATGTATTTTGAGGTCACTGTGCTGAAGGGAGACTGATTATTTCCTCCCGAAATCTGCGGGAATCTCCCCCCATTTATCCGTCTGCCACTTCATGATAGGAGTGGTGTAGGTATTCTCACGCAGCCATTTCTCAGCACGCTCTATCAGTTGGAAAATCTTTTCGGTGCGGGCATTGCGCTCCAACTTAGTGCGGCATTTCTTTGCCTTCACCCAAAGCATGGCATTACGGCTGTCGCTATAGATGGGCAAGTCCCACCCTTTCTGTTTGATAAGCGCCAATCCATGTACGATGGCCAGAAACTCTCCGATGTTATTTGTGCCATAGAGCGGTCCGAAGTGGAACATCTGCTGCTTATTTCCCACATACACCCCTTGATACTCCATCATGCCCGGGTTGCCGCTGCATGCCGCATCTACGGCCAAAGCATTAGGCACTACCTCCTCAGGATAGGCGGGCAGTTCTTCCGGGTCTCTCGGTCTCTCGGTCTCACGGTCTCTTTGCATCTTTGCAATATAGTTGTCAGGCCCAGAAGCAAAGGCCTGCTCAGCCTCCTCACGGGTGTCGAAAGCCTTATAGACAGCCCCCTTTGTCCCCTTTACCTGCGCTTCACAATCCGCCCATGTCGTATAGATTCCAGGCGTGCGACCGCTCCAAACCACGTAGAATTTCTGCTTTTTTCCCATAACGATACAAAGATACGTTTTTTTTGTTTACCTTTGTATCCAAACAACGAAAAGAAATGAAAAGGATATTCTTGACGGGCTATATGGGGGCAGGCAAGACCACCCTGGGGAAAGCGTTTGCCAAGGCGATGGAGCTACAATTCATTGATTTGGATTGGTACATCGAGTCGCGCTTCCATAAGACCATCCGTGAGATTTTTGCCGAGCGTGGGGAGGACGGTTTCCGCCAGTTGGAGCGCAACATGCTGCATGAGGTGGGTGAGTTTGACGATGTGGTGATCTCTGTGGGAGGTGGCACGCCGTGCTTCTTCGACAATATGGACTACATGAACGCGCAGGGTCAGACCGTCTTTCTGGATGTATCCATCGATGTGCTTTTCCGTCGTCTGAAGATAGGCAAGGCGAAGCGCCCGCTGCTGAAGGATAAGACCGATGACGAACTGCTCACTTTTATTCAGCAGGCCTTGGAGCAGCGTGCTCCTTACTACCTGCAAGCTCGCTATCGGTTTGATGGCGGACATCTGGAGAGCCGCAAGCAGATAGCCACTTCTGTGGAAGAACTGCGGCAGTTGCTGGAACATGATGCGTGAACAAACTTTAATACTAATACCTATGAGAAACATTTTCACTACCCTGCTGCTATTGCTCCTCACGCTGAGTGTGGGGGCGCAGAATGCGGTGCTTGACCAACTTAAGGAGACACCGAGGAAAGCCTATGGTAACGACTATCCCTACCAGTTTGAAGTGACTGAACTGACGAAAGCCCCGAAGGGCTATAAGCCGTTCTACATCAGTCACTATGCCCGCCATGGCTCTCGCTACTACTGGAACGACCAGCTGTATAACGACCTGGATACACTGCTGACAACAGCCCATGAGAAGCGCCTCCTCACTGCTGAGGGTGAGACCTTCTACGGTAAGTTCATGGCTGCTAAGCAGGAACTGAAGACGGGTGTCAGCGAACTGACACAACTGGGTTGGGAGCAGCATCAAGGCATCGCACGTACCATGTACAACCGCTTCCCCGAAGTGTTCAAGAAAGGCGGCAACGTGCTGGCCATCTCTTCACTCTCTGGCCGTTGCGTACTGAGCATGTCGGCCTTTTGCCAAGAACTGGTGCAGTGTAATCCGAAGATAGAAATCCGCGAGCAGTCGTCACGCTTCACCCTTGACGGCGTGGTGCCTACCGATGGTGAGAATCCCGTGAAGCACAACTACCCCAAGGCTACGCCGCGCTACGAGGCTAATCGCGATAAGTTCCAGAGCGACAATTCTCTGCAGGATAAGATCATCTCACGCGTGTTCGTCAGCACTGAAGGACTGCCCGGCAATGTCAGTCGTATAGCAGGCAACCTGATCAACCTCTACACCTCACTGCCCAATATCTATCACGAGGGCATGATGGGAAATATCATCATAGATGAAGAGATTGTCAACCGCTGGGAGCAGTCCAACTTAGGTTCCTACTCTTGGGTATTCTCCAGCCAATATGAGATGATTCCTATTCTGGAAGACATCATGACCAAGGCAGATGCCGCCATCAACGGCAGCAGCGACCACATCTCCGACCTGCGCTTCGGACATGATAGCTGCATAGGTCCGCTGACCGTCCTTATGGGTATCAACGGAGCAGACCTAGACCCAGAAGACCCGTATGAGGTGAAGAACGTGTACCAGAACTGGGAGACCTGCAAGGCCTGCAACATCCAGTTGGTGTTCTATCGCGGAAAGAAGTCCGCCGATGACATCTTGGTGAAATGCCTCCTCAACGGCTCTGAGGCTACCCTGCCTATGAAGACGGACAACTTCCCCTACTACAAGTGGGAGGATTTCAAGAACTTCTATTCGTCAAGAATCAACAGCGTTAAATAAATATTGTCAGCATCTATTCCCAATCATCAGAGCGGAAGGGGAATAGTGGCAGTCCTGCCATATTGGTGACATTGCCCAGTTGGAAATTGCGGAAGCAATAGCGCACAGCCACAGGGTTAGGTACTTCGGGACAGGAGATTTCTATGCCACGATTGTCCCACGTAGCATTGGCCTCTGCAGAGTGGAACACACGGTCGGCCCCTGCCACTTCAAAGCCTTCCAAGCCTATCATTCGGTTTAAGCCACCATAAGTGTCGTTCAGTTGCACGTACACCTTGCTGCCCTCTATCTTCATCTCCTTGAACGATGGGCTCTTGGCATTAATACCCTTCAGGCCATAAGTCTCGTTCAGTGCCAAGAAAGCCAAGCGCTCTCCAGCTTTCTGCTTCTGTGCAGGATGAATCTGATAGATTTCATACGGATAGACAGCATCGTTCAGGCAGATCAGATCGCTGTTGGGGATGAGGCTCAGTGCCCGGTATTGCTGCTCGCGCAGACGTGCTCCGTTGTCTGCCTCTGCATTGTCATAGTAATAAGGGGCTATCTGCACGAAGTAAAAAGGGATGTTGCCCAAGCCAAACTGCTCACGCCACTGCTTCACCAGCAAGGCCAAGCGCTCAGAATACTGGTTGGCAGGATCGCCCACGTTGGAGCAACCTTGATAGAAGAGGATGCCCTTCACCGTGTAGTTCAGGATAGGGTGGAAGGTGCCGTTGCCCCAATACAGCGGACGCACCCAGTCTGTGGGATATTTCTCAACGATTTGCAGGGTGTCCAGAGGCTCGTCTGTATAGCGCTTCAGGTTCTCTTCCGTCAGCCAACTCTCCACGCGTGAGCCTCCCTTGTTGGCCTCTATGATGCCTACGGGAGTGTCGAGCGTGCGACTCACCATGCGGGCGAAGAAATAGCCTGTGGCACTGGCTTCTGCCACCGTATTCGGATTGATTACCTCCCAGTGGCAATCGGCATCCTCCTGTGGCGTGGCACGCATGATGCTTGGGATTTTCACGTAGCGCACCCCCTTCGACAGTGCGGCATCTGCTACCACCTGATTGTAATCCTCCACGGGGCAGTTGCCAAACCCCCTGACGGGCATCTCCATGTTGCTCTGCCCTGCAGCTACCCATACCTCGCCAGAGAGGATGCCATTGAGTGTGAGTTTCTCCCCATCATCAAAGGTGATGCTCAGTTCGTCGAAGCTCGCCTTTGGCGTATGCACGGAGGTCTTCCAGTTGCCCTGTGCATCGGCCTTTGCTGTACTTACAGCCGTACTCCAAGACACCGTCACCCTGACAGTAGCGTTAGGAGCAGCCTTACCCCACAGCCGTGCATCCGTATTCTGTTGCAGAATCATGTGGTCACCCAGCAGATGAGGTAGGGTCACCTTCGCTTGTGCCATCGTAGCAGCAAGTGCCAAACCCACAAAAAATATAAATCGTTTCATAATTCTCAATTATCCATTCTCTTCAAAGTAAATCGATCAATATCCGGTGCCCAATAGTACGGATTGCTCATGCTCACCGTATTGAAGCCGGGCTCCAGGTGTACGTTCAGCTTCAGTGTCTGCACCGTCTCGCTATGCAAGTCTGTCAGCGTAGGCAGGGCATTGTCATTCACGCTCACCACCAGATCACGCGTCTTGGCCGTGCGCAGGTGCTTCGCAGTGTAGTAGACCGTCATCTCATAGTCGCCGCCCTTTTCGCTGTAGACATTGCGCCAGATGATGTCATTGCCATCCTGACCGCCTATATTCGTCACCACCATGCCACCAGAGGCCCCTTCCTCAGGCAGGAAGTTGATCATGCGGCGGCGCGTACCCAGTTCGTTGTAGAAAGGCAGGTAAGCCCATTCAGCCTCATAGGTATCTGCCTCCAAGCGCTGCGCTGCCTCTGCCCTGACGATGAGCACCCCATGAGGTTGCACCGTATAACTAAAAGTACCGTTGAAATCGCCCAAATCTGCATGATGCACCAAGTCGCGCATCTTCACGCTGCCACCCAGTTCCAGCGTCTTCAAGTCGATGTTGAAGGTGAAAGGCTCCTCCGTAGGATTATAGAAAGCCGCCGCGCGGGCATTGCCATGCAGCTGCTCGATGTCCTTCACGAACACATAGCAGTCGCCGAAGCGCTGCGCCACGTAAGCCTGCAGCCCCAGCGGGTCTTGATCCAGGGCTATCAGCTCTTGGTTCTTCAGCAGTTCGAGAGAAGAAGGGCGGATATTCGCCATGTCGCATCCTATCAGCAGCGGCGAACTCATGATGCACCAGATGCCGAAGTGCACCTCCTCCTCCGAAGGGGTGAGGCTGCGCCCTATCTCCAGCATATCCATATCGTTGTAGTGCCCATTACCCGCAAACGCAGAGAGGTAGAGGCTCTCTCCGATGATGCGCTTCACGCTGCCCCAATCGTCCTGAATATCTCCGCTCATGCGCCAAGAACGGGCGATGTTTTCTGCCCAAGTGCCCGGATAAGCCCAGCGGCAGATGTTGATAGACACGTCGTCACGCCCCGTGCGATGTATGGCATTCACGATGTTGGTGTATTGCGCCTCCTCATCCAGACCCAACTCGCTGCCTCCGCAGAAGTCTATCTTGATGAAGTCGAATCCCCACTCCTTGAGGTAGAGATCCAGGTCTATCTGTTCATGTCCATAGAGCCCAGAGCCTATGCCACGCTCGTCGTTATCACCCATAGAGCCGCAGGTATTCGTGCCAGCATCCGAGTAGATACCCGCCTTCAGTCCTAAGGAGTGGATATGATCTGCCACAGGCTTCATGCCGTTGGGGAAGCGATCGGGATGCGTGTGCATCAGTCCTGTTTCGTCACGCCACCCGAAGAAGCCGTCGTCCGTGTTGATGTAGAGATAGCCAGCATCTTTCAGGCCTGTACTCACCATGGCATCTGCCTGACTCTTGATCAGCTCCTCGCTGATATTCACGTGATAGGTGTTCCAGCTGCTCCATCCCATGAGTGGAGGCAGGAAGTGCGTTGCTTCACTGCTGGTCTGTGGTTCCTCCGTCACGGCACCGCTTTGGCAGGCAGTCAGTGTGAGGACAGATACAGCCAAGGTTAAAAGTGTTTTTTTCATGATGGTATTGATTTAAGGTCTTTTATTTATTTCAGCAGCTTAGCCTCATTGAGGATTGCCAGTACGTTGAGAGCCGATTGGCGTGAGCGCCTGTCGCCAGCTGCATTGTATTTCTCCAGCAGCGCCTTCTGATCGCCCAGCAGGTCAGGCATCAGTTGGTCGCCTATCTGCGTGATCTTGGTCTTGCCATTGCTGCCAGCCTCGCTGTCCACCACATAGCACACCTGATTGGCCAGTTGTGCTTCCGTAAGGCCGATGGCAGCTACGGAGCTCACCAAGGCAGGCGTAAATGATGCCACGCCTCCCAGCACACCAGACTCTATCAGAGTGCTCTTGCCCACCTTGCGGTTCACCACGCAGAGCTTATTGTCGACCAGGCGGAAAGCCCGTGCATAGCCAGTGCCGAAGCGCACGCCCTGATGGCGGAAGTTGCGACAGTTCACATAGAGCGCATTGTCTATCTCCACCGCAAAGGCCTTTTTGTTGAGCAACTTCTCCACGGCCTTGTCGTCAGCATTTATCTTGTAGTCGCTGCTCTGCACTATGCGCTTCATAGTCTCACTCTTGTGGCCTACAGACACATGCTCCGCCGTTTTCCATTGGTTGTTTACGAACTCCGTGTAGCTCATGCAGTATCTCACCTGCGCCTTTACCATTGTAGCCATGCTGCAAACCAGCAGCAGGGCCATCATCTTCCAGAACTTACTAATTGCGTTTTTCATCTTTTTACTTAATTTTTAATTATATACCTGCAAATGTAGGTAAAATCAGAGAAAAAAACAAAAATTTCAAATTTAATGCGTATCTTTGACCCCAATTATTCACATTATTAATATATATGAGCTAGCAAGGAAATGAGAAAATGGCGTATTGAAGATTCAGAAGAGCTCTACAACATCGGTGGTTGGGGCGCTTCGTACTTTGGTATCAATGACAAAGGTCATGTGGTGGTCACCCCTCGTAAAGACGGGGCACAGGTGGACTTGAAGGAGCTGGTAGATGAGCTTCAGCTTCGCGATCTCACGGCACCTATGCTGATACGTTTCCCAGACATTCTGGACAGCCGTATCGAGAAAATCTCCTCTTGCTTCCGCAAGGCAGCAGAAGAGTATGAGTACAAGGCCGAGAACTTTATCATCTATCCTATTAAAGTGAATCAGATGCGCCCCGTGGTGGAGGAAATCATCAGTCATGGCAAGAAGTACAATCTAGGACTGGAGGCTGGCTCCAAGCCTGAACTGCATGCGGTGATAGCCACCAACATGGATTCTGATTCCCTGATCATCTGCAACGGCTATAAGGACGAGAGCTTCATAGAACTGGCACTGCTGGCACAGAAGATGGGTAAGCGCATCTTCCTCGTGGTGGAGAAGTTCAATGAGCTGAAACTCATCGCCAAGTTGGCGCGCCAACTGAACGTAAAGCCCAACATCGGCATTCGCATCAAGCTGGCTTCATCAGGCAGCGGCAAGTGGGAAGAGAGCGGCGGCGATGGCAGTAAGTTCGGCCTCACCAGCAGCGAACTGCTTGAGGCACTCGACTTCCTGGAGGAGAAGAAGATGCGCGACTGCCTCAAGCTCATCCACTTCCACATCGGCAGTCAGGTCACCAAGATACGCCACATCAAGACCGCCCTGCGTGAAGCCTCACAGTTCTATGTGCAGCTGCGCACCTTGGGCTACAACGTCGAGTTCGTCGATATAGGCGGCGGCTTGGGCGTTGACTACGACGGCACCCGCTCTTCATCCAGTGAGGGCAGCGTGAACTACTCTATTCAGGAGTATGTCAACGATGCCGTGTCTACCATGGTAGATGCCAGCGATAAGAACAATATCCCACACCCCAACATCATCACTGAGAGCGGACGCGCGTTGGCTGCCCATCACTCCGTGCTGGTGTTCGAGGTCTATGAAACGGCTACCCTCCCTTCTTGGGACGGCAATGAGGTGGTAGGTGAGAACGAGCACGAACTGCTGCAGGAGCTTTACGAGATCTGGGATACCTTAGGACAGAGCCGCTTGCTGGAAGCATGGCATGATGCCGAGCAGATACGCTATGAGGCCCTCGACCTCTTCAGTCATGGCTTGGTAGACCTGCAGACACGCGCCAAGATAGAGCGCCTCTACTGGAGCATCATGCGTGAAGTCAACCAGATAGCCAACAGCCTGAAACATGCCCCCGATGAGTTCCGCGGCCTGCCTAAGTTGCTCGCTGATAAATACTTCTGCAACTTCTCCCTCTTCCAGTCTCTGACAGACTCTTGGGCCATCGACCAGATATTCCCCATCATGCCTATCCAGCGACTGGATGAGAAACCTGACCGCACCTGCACCATTCAGGATATGACGTGCGACTCTGATGGCAAGATAGCCAACTTCGTGGTCAATGGCCACGTGGCGCACAATCTGCCTGTGCACTCCCTGAAGGGTAAGGACTCTTATTATATAGGTGTCTTCCTCGTAGGAGCCTATCAAGAAATCCTCGGCGACCTGCACAACCTCTTTGGAGATACCAATGCCGTGCATGTGTCCGTAGATTCTAAGGGCTACAGCATCGATCAGGTGATTGATGGTGAGACGGTGGCAGATACCCTCGACTATGCCCAGTTCAGTGCCAAGAAGTTGGTACGTACGCTGGAAACTTGGGTGTCACAGTCGGTCAAGGAAGGCCGCATCACCCTCGAAGAAGGCAAGGAGTTCCTCTCCAACTACCGCTCCGGACTTTATGGGTACACTTACCTTGAATAATGGATAATTATTTAATGGATAATGGATAGTTTTTTAGTGGATAGTGGATAGTGTTCAATGCTCAATGTTTAATGTTTAACGTTTAATGTTTAATGTTTAATGTTTAAATCTCCTTTGGTAGTCATCAAGGTAGGTGGCAAGATAGTAGAAGAAGACGCTACGCTGCAGTGCCTGCTTGACGACTTTGCAGCCATTCCTGGCTATAAAGTACTGGTGCATGGCGGAGGGCGTTCGGCCACTAAGATGGCAGCTAAGCTGGGCATCGAGACGCAGATGGTGGGCGGACGTCGCATCACCGATGCTGCCATGCTGCAAGTGGTCACTATGGTCTATGGCGGACTGGTCAATAAGAACATCGTGGCAGGCCTTCAGGCACGTGGCATCAATGCCCTCGGACTCACAGGAGCCGACCTTAACGTGCTGCTTTCAGACAAGCGTCCCGTGAAGGAGATAGACTACGGCTTCGTGGGCGATGTGAAGCAAGCCAATATAGAGCACCTCAGCAGCCTTATCCGTCAGGGCATCGTGCCAGTGATGGCACCCCTGACGCACGACGGCAAGGGCCACCTCCTCAATACCAATGCCGACACCATCGCTGGAGAGACGGCAAAGGCATTTTCGCACCACTTCGATGTCACTTTGGTCTATTGCTTCGAGAAGCCAGGCGTGCTCCTTGATGAGAACGACGATGCCAGCGTCATCCCGTCGATAGACAAAGCCAAGTATCGCCAGTTGGTCGACAGTGGCATCATCAACAGCGGCATGATACCGAAAATGGACAACGCCTTCGGAGCCCTGGATGCAGGAGTGAGCCGTGTATATATCACCTCCTCCACCGCCATCGACGGCCAAGGCGGCACACTGATTATACTTTAAAGCAATTTTTTTTACTAACCCGCTGTAACTTTTCAGCACTTCAACCGTCTTTGTTAATAGAGAGATGCAGGAAATCGACTTTCAAGCAGAAATTCTCCCACTGAAAGACAAACTCTTCAGGGTGGCTTTCAGGATTACCCTTCTGAGGGAAGAGGCCGAAGACATCGTGCAAGAAACGTTGATCCGCGCATGGAAGCAGCGCACAGAGCTTGCAGGCAAGTCGTCTATCGAAGCCTTCTGCGTCACGATAGCCAGAAATCTGGCCCTCGATGCCCGCGAGAAGAAAGACGCTCAGCATGTAGAGCTCAATGAAGCGCACAATCGTGCCTCCTCCGCATCTACTCCCTACGACCAGTTGGTGGATAAAGAACGGCTTGACATGCTTCGGCATTTCATCAGCCAGTTGCCCGAGAAGCAACGTGACATCTTCCACCTGCGCGACGTAGAAGGGAAAAGTTATCAGGAAATTGCCTCGACGCTGCAGCTCACCGAAGAGCAGGTGAAAGTCTACCTCTTCCGTGCCAGGCAGAAGATCAGGCAGCAGTTTATTAAAACAGAAGGCTATGGACTCTAAACAAGCAGGACAACTCTTGGAGCGCTACTTCGCATGCCAGACCACTCTGGAAGAAGAAGCACAGCTGCGCCACTACTTCTGTGGCGAAGAGGTGCCAGCATCCCTGCTGCCCTATCGCGACTTGTTCGTCTATACGCAGAAGCAGTCGGAAGCAGGCCTCAGTGCCGACTTCGATGCCCGTGTGATGGCCCAGATCGCAGAGGCCCCTGTGGTGAAGGCTCGCCGTGTCACGCTGCTCACGCGCCTCATGCCTATGCTGAAAGCCGCTGCTGCCATCACCCTGTTGCTGCTCATGGGCAATGTCCTGAAGCACTCCTTCACGTCTGGTCAGCAAGACATTATCGCCGCCGATACCATTGGCAACCAGATCTCCGCGCCGTCGGTAGCCCTCACAGAAGAGGCCCCCATTGCCGAGAAAGACAGCCTTGAGGTGGTGAATGTGCTGAAAGAGTGACATTTTCATTTGCTTTAAACATAATGTATAGTTAGTGTATTTTTAGAAATTACCATTTTAATTCATGAAGCTGTGAAGTTTCGTTTCACAAAAAATCTCATAAGCGCTAACTAAATAAAAAGGACCTTGCGTGAGCAAAGTCCTTTTATTCTTTTTATAATGGTGTGTGCATATATTGAGTTAAACTGAGTATAAGTATGTAGGGTTGTGTTCAGAGCATGGACATGCAGCCGGTCATGCCGAGTGAGGTGCCTACGGCTGTCGAAATCGCTACTGCCAACTGAATAACGTTTTTCCAAAGTTCTTCCTTTTTTTCAAAGTAGTTAAGGTTTGGGATAGATGTATGCACAAAATAATTGAAATTGAAATTGAAATGAAGCTTTTTCAGGGAAACTGCATAAATATGCGGTTATACAAGCACAATGTATATACCCCCTCTCGTGAGGAGATTTTACTTTCCTCACGGAGAAATTTTTACGCCCTCACCTGAAAGTTTAAATTTCTGCATGGGGGAGGCCTTTTGTACCCCTCTCAGAATTGCATAAATATGCAGTTGAGCCCTCAGTTATTCATAAGCCCATTTCAATTTCAATTTCAGTTATTCTGCGTGCTTATTCTGGCTTCGGGCAGATGTGTATAGAAGTTATATTATATAATATATATATATTATATAATATAAACAATATATAGATGTACTCACAGAAGGGTAAATTTTGCCCCAAAATGGGGGGTCTGAAAAATAACTGAAATCTGAAATTGAAATGTGGGTGTCTTTAAAAGACAAATGAATTTGGCTTTTCTCCCGTTTTTTTGTATAACTTTGCAGTCGGAATCTAAGAAGCAGAAGAAAATGATAGAGAGTTTTGCCATTTATGTCATCTCGATGATTGTAGTGATCTCATTGCTCACCATGCTGGGCAGTAAACTGAAGATTGCTTATCCCGTATTGCTGGTGTTGTTCGGTCTGGTTGTGGGTCTTATCCCGGGTTTGCCTAAAATCACATTGGATCCTGAACTGATCCTTATCATATTCCTGCCGCCATTGCTCTATGAAAGTGCGATGAGCGTGTCTGTGAAGGAGATGCGCAACTGGTGGCGCATCATCTTGAGCTACGCCTTCCTGCTGGTGCTGCTCACGGCCCTGTCGGTGGCCCTGCTGGCTGTATGGCTGATACCAGGCATATCACTGTCGACGGGCTTCTTGCTGGGTGGCATCGTGGCCTCTACTGATGCTGTGAGTGCCAACGTGATAATGAAATATGTGAAGGTACCCAGCCGTGTATCTACCATCATAGAGACGGAGAGTATGCTCAACGATGCCTCCTCTCTGATAGTGTTCAGCTTCGCCCTAGTGGCTGTGGCTACGGGGTCGTTTGATGCGGGGCAGGCTTCGCTCCTTTTTCTCTGGATGGTGCTGGGTGGTGTAGGCGTGGGCTTGCTGGTGACGATGGCGCTGGTGAAGCTGATGCGCTGGCTGCGCACAGATACCAAGGTGTCTATAGTGCTGAGTCTCATAGCTCCATACATCATGTATCTGATAGGCGAGGCCATAGGGGCATCGGGCGTGCTGGCAGTGGTGAGCGGTGGCATGATGCTGGGCTATTCTAATGTGAAGATACTCGACAGTGAGACACGTATTCAGGGCCTGAACGTGTGGCGCAATTTTGCGTTCCTGCTCAACGGATTTGCCTTCCTGCTGCTGGGACTCGACCTGCCTGAGGTGGTGAGTGGCATAGAGCAGGAGGGACTCAGTCTGGTAACAGTCACGCTGTGGGGTGTGGCGCTGACAGCGTTGATCATCGTGGTGCGCTTTGGCACTTCACTGGCCATAATGGTGTTCTCCTGGCTATGCGGGAAGCTGAACGGTGACCTCAACCGTAAGTTCCTCTTCGATCTTCCTACCTGCTGCATAGTGGGTTGGAGTGGCATGCGTGGTGTGCTGGCTCTGGCTGCAGCCCTGTCTATCCCCCTAGTGGTAGAGGCTACTGGCGAACCTTTCCCACACCGCCATTTGGTGCTGTATCTCACGTTCATCATCATACTGATCACCCTGCTGCTGCAGGGTTCCACGCTCTCTGCCCTCCTGAAGCGGGTGAAGTTTCCTGAGTATAACGACCACATTCCAGAAGACACTGCCCGCAGGCTCATTCAGATGGAGCTATCGCACTGGAGCCTCGAGTACATACAGCGATACCCTGCCACCACCACAGAAGAGCAGACGCTGGTGGACTATCTGACAGAGTACTGGGAAGACGAACTGAGCCAAAAGAAGAAAATCATGCCTACTAAGGAAGAGGACAAGAAATACTTCTATAAGCTCTGTCAGAAGCAGCGCATGCTGCTCTACCACATCAATCGCGAGCACCCCGAAATCAGCGAGGAGATCATACGCCAGTTTGTACGCAATGTAGACTTGGAGGAAGAGCGCCTGAAGAATGGGTGATCAGTTCTGCCGCAGAGCTGGCAGGATATAGTCCCAGATGAGGTTGATCTCCCCCTGCATATTGCCGATGTTGGCAGTCACGGCTATCACGGCATCTTGATCGGGCAGCACGAGGATGTACTGGCCATTGGCTCCGTCGGCACGGAAGGCATTGTGACGGCAGCGCCACATCTGGTAGCCATAGCCCTGCACCCAGTCGCTGTTCTCCTTGGTGAGACCGGCCTTCTCCACTTGATCGGGCTTCATGCCTGCGGGTTGGCAAGGCACCTGTGCCGATGAGGCTTCCTTGATCCACGCTTCTGGCACCAGCTGTCGGCCGTTCCACTTACCGCCTTGGAGCAGCAGTTGCCCCATCTTAGCCAGATCTTCGGTCTTCAGGTAGAGCCCCCATCCGCCTGTATTGATGCCCTGCGGACTCTCATCCCAGTGGGGCTTCTCGATGCCCAGAGGTTGGAACAGGCGTGGGTAGAGGTAGTCTACCACCTTCTCGCCCGTGACTATCTGCACGATGGCAGAGAGCATGTAGGTGCCCAAGCTGTTGTAGCAATAGAACGTGCCAGGCTTGTGCTCCACTGGATAGGCGAGGAAAGCCTTTGCCCAGTCGTTGCCCTCCACATTGCGGATGCTGCTCGTAGGATCAGTGTCATGCCCGCAGTTCATGGTGAGCAAGTCGCGCACGGTGATGGCCTTCAGATTGTCGCTTACCACCTCTGGCAGTTTATCAGGGAAGAACGAAATCAGTTTATCCGTCAGCTTCAGCTTCCCCTCACTGATGGCCAGTCCTACGGCCGTAGAAGTGAACGTCTTACTCACAGACCATAAGGCGTGAGGCAGATTCTCCTGTCCCTCGCTGCGCCATGTGGCAGAGAGCACCTGCCCATGCTGCACCACCATGATGCTGTGCAGGTCTTGCTTCTCCTTATCTACCGCCTTGAAATACTTCTTCATGGCTTTCTTCACCACTTTAGGAGCCTCTGCGCGAGGCAATGGCTGTGCCCAAGTGACGCTGCACAGGGCAGTCATCAGCATGATGAGGCAGCTCGCCAATAGTCTTCTTGTTCTCATATCTTCTTATTATTTAGTGATCAGGGATTGGTTTGCACCACCTCACCGTCTTTCTTGGCGAAGCGGAAAGTGCCGCCATCGGTAGGCAGCTCGAAGATGGATACCTGCTCCGTGGCTTTATCTACGATGAGCAGGGAGCTCTCCTCGGCAAAGCGCTTCACTTCCAGTGCCTGCGTGCCCGCAATGGCTCCGTCGAAGAGGATGCTGTCGTTCACATAGACCGTATAGGCCCCGCTCGCGAAGCCTTCTTCCAGGGCGATGTTGTAGATTTCAGTGTAGTAGTGCGTGTCACTCTTCTGCGCCTGCATACGGAGGCTGAGGTAGATGAAAAGCACCACGACGAATATCACACCAACGAAGACGATGGTGTTGCCAAGCATGAACTGGCGGTTGGTTTGTAGATGTTTTAGTCTCATTTTTTAGTTATTTTACCCCGTAAAGGTAGTGTTTTTTTCTAATACTTTTTGTTTTTATGCAGAAAATCCCTATCTTTGCAGCGGAAAGTTTGAGTTGATGAGGGGCTGAGAGCTCCTCATTTTTATTTTTAAACAAAAAGCGAATGATAACAAAAGATCAAATCGAGCGTGTGGTAAACGAATGGCTGGAGGGTAAGGACTACTTCTTGGTGGACCTTCAGATAGGTGCCGACAACAAAATTACCGTGGAGATAGACCAGAAGGAAGGCGTATGGATAGAAGACTGCGTGGCCCTGAGTCAGTTTATCGAGTCTAAGTTGGATGGTGAAATGGACGACTACGACCTTGAGGTGGGCTCTGCCGGTATCGGGCAGCCGTTGAAAGTACAGCGACAGTTTGAGAATTGCGTAGGTCAGGAGGTGGAAGTGAAGACCCGTGACGGACGCAAGCTGACGGGAACGCTCCAGGCAGCCGATGAGAACGGCTTCACCCTGACTACATGGGTGAAGGTGAAGGAAGAAGGCATGAAGCGCCCTAAACTGGTGGAGCAGCAGCTGACATTCACCCATGCCGAGACAGATTACGTGAAACAAATAATTAAATTCAAATAGCAGAAATGGCAAAGAAACAGGAAACAGAATCCCTGATGGACATTTTCAAGACCTTCCGTCAGGACAAGGACAATCTGGACACAGCTACACTCGTGAATGTGCTGGAGGAGAGCTTCCGCAGTGTGATTGCTAAAATCTTCGGAAGTGATGAGAACTATGACGTGATAGTGAACCCTGACAAGGGCGACTTGGAGATCAGACGCAACCGTGAGGTGGTGCCTGATGGTGAGGTGACGGATACAAATACGCAGGTAGCACTCTCTGAGGCTCAGAAGGTGGACGACAGCTACGAAGTGGGTGAGGAGTTTACAGATCAGGTGGATTTCAGTAAGTTCGGCCGTCGTGCTATCCTGACTTTGCGCCAGACCTTGGCTGCAAAGATCCTGGAACTGCAGAAAGACTCCCTCTATGCCAAGTACATAGACCGCGTGGGACAGTTGGTTAGCGCCGAGGTTTACCAGATCTGGAAGAAGGAGATCTTGCTGGTAGACGATGAGAACAACGACCTGCTGCTGCCTAAGCAGGAGCAGATTCCTACCGACTTCTATCGTAAGGGCGAAACCGTGCGTGCCGTGGTGGAGCGCGTGGAGAACCAGAACAACAACCCGAAGATCATACTGAGCCGCACCAGTCCTACATTCTTGCAGCGCCTCTTCGAACTTGAAGTGCCTGAGATTAATGACGGACTGATCACTATCAAGCGCATTGCCCGCATCCCTGGTGAGCGTGCCAAGATAGCCGTGGAGAGCTATGACGATCGCATCGACCCTGTAGGTGCCTGCGTAGGTGTGAAGGGAAGCCGCATCCATGGCATCGTGCGTGAGCTGAGAAACGAGAACATCGACGTGATCAACTTCACCAATAATACCCAGCTCTTCATCCAGCGTGCACTGAGTCCTGCACAGGTAAGCAGCATCAGACTCAATGAGGAAGAGAAGCGTGCCGATGTCTATCTGAGACCTGAAGAGGTATCACTTGCCATCGGTAAGGGCGGTCTGAACATCAAGTTGGCCAGCATGCTGACGGGCTATACCATCGATGTTTACCGTGAATTGCAGGGTACCAACCCAGAAGAGGAAGACATCATGCTGGATGAATTCCGCGATGAAATCGATGACTGGATCATTGATGCATTCCAAGACATGGGCATCGAGACTGCCAAGGCAGCCCTGAATGCTCCGCGTGATATGATAATTGAGAAAACTGACCTCGAAGAAGAGACTGTGGATGAGGTGCTGAACATCTTGCGCCGTGAGTTTGAAGAGGAGTAAAAAAGAAAGGATTGCTGATGACGATTAGACTGAATAAAGTTACAAGAGATTTAAACGTGTCGATCTCTACGGCCGTAGAGTTTCTGCAGAAGAAGGGGTTTTCCGTGGAGGAGAATCCTAATACGAAAATTACCGAAGAGCAGTTCGACTTGCTGAAGAAGGAGTTCCAGAGCGACAAGGACCTGAAGCAGCAAAGCGAGCGTCTGGGGAAGACCTGGCAACGTGTACAGCAGCAACAGGAAAGCAGAACCGCACAGCAAAAGGCTGCTCCTGTGAAGGCTGCTCCTGCGAAGCCTGCAGAGCCTGCTCAGAAGGTGGAAGAGAAGAAACCTGCGTCAGTGGAGATCAAGACCGTGGTGCCCGAGGACTCAAAGCCTCGCTTTAAGCCTGTGGGGCATATAGACCTGGATAAGCTCAACCAGCGCACGGCTCCAGAGGCTAAGCCTGAAGTGAAGAAACCTGCAGATGCCCCTGTGAAAAAGGAAGAGGTTCCTGTGGAGAAGCCAGTAGAAAAGCCTGTGGAGAAACCAGCGGAGAAGGCTGAGAAGGTGGAGAAGCCAGAGCCTAAGCCTGTGGAGGCTGCTCCCGTCAAGGAAGAAGCTCCTGCAAAGCCAGCTCCCGCAGTGGAGGCTCCTAAGGAGGCCCCTGCAGTGGAAGCCCCTGCTGCTGAAGCTCCGAAGGAAGAGGTGTTCCGTCTGGAAGGTGAAGGCATCACCTCTAAGATCAATGTCATAGGACAGATAGACTTGGCTGCACTGAATCAGCAGACACGTCCTAAGAAGAAATCGAAGGAGGAGCGCAAGAAAGAGCGTGCCGAGAAAGAGAAGCAGCGCCAAGACCAGCGTAAGCAGATGAAGGAAGCCATCATGAAGGAAATCCGACATGATGACGGCAAGCGTCAGCAAGGTGAGGCTCGGGGCGGTGAGAATACGGCGAAGAAGAAGCGCAACCGCATAGGTGGCGGAAAAGTGGACATCAACAATGTGCAGAATTTCCAGAATGCGGGTAAATCCAATCGCAAGGAGGATAAGGGCCAGGGTGGTCAGAATGGCGGCAAGCGCCAGAAAGACCGCTTCAAGTCTAAGATAACTCCGCATCAGGATGTCAACGAGGAAGATGTTGCACGTCAGGTGAAGGAAACCCTTGCCCGCCTTACCAATAAGAGCAAGAGCAAGGGTGCAAAATACCGCAAGGAGAAACGCGAACTGGCAGAAACACGCCAGATGGAACTGGAAAATCAGGAGTTGGCAGAAAGCAAGACCCTGAAGCTGACCGAATTTGTGACGGCCAATGAGCTTGCCAACATGATGAACGTCTCTGTGACGCAGGTTATCGGTACCTGCATGAGCGTGGGTATCATGGTGAGCATCAACCAGCGTCTGGATGCAGAAACCATCAATCTGGTGGCCGATGAGTTTGGCTTCAAGACAGAGTACGTCAGTGCCGAGGTTTCTCAGGCCATTGTGGAAGAAGAAGACAAGGAGGAAGACCTGCGGCCACGTGCGCCTATCGTGACCGTGATGGGCCATGTAGACCATGGTAAGACCAGTTTGCTGGACTATATCCGCAAGAGTAACGTGATCGCTGGTGAGGCGGGTGGTATCACCCAGCACATCGGTGCCTACAACGTGAAAATGGACGATGGTCGCCGCATCACCTTCTTGGATACTCCAGGACACGAGGCCTTCACCGCTATGCGTGCCCGTGGTGCCAAGGTGACGGATATCGCCATCATCATCGTGGCTGCCGACGACAATGTGATGCCGCAGACGCGTGAGGCTATCAACCATGCGCAGGCTGCAGGCGTGCCTATCGTATTTGCTATCAACAAGATAGATAAGCCAGGTGCCAACCCTGACAAGATCAAGGAAGAACTGGCTGCCATGAACATGATGGTGGAAGAGTGGGGTGGTAAGTATCAGAGTCAGGACATCAGCGCCAAGAAGGGTATCGGTGTGAAGGAACTGATGGAGAAGGTACTGCTGGAGGCTGAATTGCTCGACCTCAAGGCTAATCCTAACCGCCGCGCTACAGGTTCTATCATCGAGTCTTCACTGGATCGCGGACGTGGCTATCTGGCTACAGTGCTGGTAAGCAACGGTACCCTGAAGATGGGCGACATCGTGCTGGCAGGTTCTTGCTACGGACGTGTGAAGGCCATGTTCAATGAGCGCAACCAGAAGCTGAAGCAGGCAGGTCCTTCAGAACCAGTGCTGATACTGGGCTTGAATGGTGCTCCTGCTGCCGGTGATACGTTCCATGTGTTTGAGACCGAGCAAGAAGCCCGTGAGATAGCCAACAAGCGTGAACAGCTGCAGCGTGAGCAGGGTCTGCGCACCACTAAGATGCTGACTCTCGATGAGGTAGGCCGCCGCTTGGCACTTGGCGACTTCCATGAGCTGAACATCATTGTCAAGGGCGACGTGGATGGTTCTGTGGAGGCATTGAGCGATTCACTCATCAAGCTCTCTACGGATAAGATTCAGGTGAACGTCATTCATAAGGGCGTAGGTCAGATCTCTGAGTCTGACGTCACACTGGCTGCTGCCAGTGACGCCATCATCGTGGGCTTCCAGGTGCGTCCTTCCAATGCAGCTGCTAAGTTGGCAGAGCAGGAAGGTGTGGACATCCGCAAGTATTCTATCATCTACGATGCCATCGAAGAGGTGAAGGCTGCTATGGAAGGTATGCTGGCTCCTACACTGAAGGAGCAGGTGACCGCTACCATCGAAGTGCGTGAGGTGTTCAACATCAGCAAGGTGGGCATGGTGGCAGGTGCCATGGTGAAGACTGGTAAGGTGAAGCGTTCAGACCGTGCACGCCTGATACGTGACGGTATCGTGATCTTTGCGGGAAATATCAATGCGCTGAAGCGCTACAAGGACGATGTGAAGGAAGTGGGTACCAACTTCGAGTGCGGTATCAGCTTGGTAGCATGCAACGACCTGAAGCCAGGTGACGTGATAGAGACCTACGAGGAGATTGAAGTTAAACAGACTCTTTAAGCAATTATGAATACATTGGATATTATCATTCTGATAGTGTTCCTGCTGGGTGCCGTGATAGGCATGATGAAGGGTTTCGTGAAGCAGTTGGCATCGCTGGCAGGCCTTGTTGTAGGTCTGTTGGCTGCCAAGATGCTCTACATCCCTGTAGCAGAAAAGATCTCAGGAACACTGACGGATAGTATGACCTTTGCTCAGATCATTGCTTTCATAGCCATCTGGATAGCAGTGCCCTTGGCTTTCACCATTGTGGCCTCCTTGTTTACCAAAGCCATGGAAGTGGTGTCTTTAGGTTGGCTGAATCGCTGGCTTGGCGCAGGTTTAGGAGCACTGAAGTACCTGATTCTGGCCAGTCTTTTCATCGGTGTCTTGGAATACATAGACGCCAATGGCAAGATCCTCAGCAACCAGGCCAAGGAAGAGAGTGCGTTATATTATCCTTTGGGCGACTTTGCAGGTATCTTCGTACCTGTAGCCAAAGAACTGACACATGACATCATCAATGCTGTCTAAGCGGCGGATGTCACTATTTTTGATTAGAACTGATTATGAGTGAGGGTGAGTTGAAATCTGGCAACGACTATGTGCGCCAACTGACGGAGGAGAAATACAAATACGGGTTTACCACCGATGTGCATACGGAGATTATCGACCGTGGCCTTAATGAAGATGTGGTGCGCCTGATTTCTTCGAAGAAGGGGGAGCCTGAATGGTTGCTGGATTTTAGGTTGAATGCGTTTCGGCAATGGCAGCAGATGGAGATGCCCACATGGCCGCATCTGCGTATTCCTGAGATTGACTATCAGGCCATTTCCTACTATGCAGATCCAACGAAGAGGAAGGAAGGACAGCAGTCTAAGGAACTCGATCCGGAGTTGGTGAAGACATTCGATAAGTTGGGCATTCCCTTGGAAGAGCGCATGATGCTGGGGGGCATGGCGGTAGATGCCGTGATGGACTCCGTCTCTGTGAAGACCACGTTCAAGGAGACGCTCATGGAGAAGGGCATTATTTTCTGTTCTATCAGTGAGGCCGTGCGTGAGCATCCCGATCTGGTGCGCAAGTACTTAGGATCGGTGGTGCCGCCAACCGATAATTTCTTCGCTGCCTTGAATTCGGCGGTGTTCTCCGATGGTTCCTTCGTGTATATCCCGAAAGGGGTGCGCTGCCCGATGGAGCTTTCTACCTACTTCCGCATCAATGCCCGCATGACGGGGCAGTTTGAGCGCACGCTCATCGTGGCGGATGATGATGCCTACGTGTCTTATCTGGAGGGCTGCACCGCTCCTATGCGCGATGAGAACCAACTGCATGCCGCCATCGTGGAGATCGTGGTGAATGAGCGTGCAGAGGTGAAGTACAGCACGGTGCAGAACTGGTATCCTGGCGATGCCGAGGGTAAGGGCGGCGTGTACAACTTCGTCACTAAGCGTGGGCAACTGCGTGGAAACAGCAGCAAGTTGTCTTGGACACAGGTAGAGACGGGTTCTGCCATCACGTGGAAGTATCCTTCTTGCGTCTTGCAGGGCGACAACTCCACCGCTGAGTTCTACAGCGTGGCGGTGACCAATCATTTCCAGCAAGCCGATACGGGTACCAAGATGATTCATCTGGGAAAGAATACGCGCAGCACCATCGTTAGCAAGGGTATCTCTGCAGGGCGTAGTGAGAACTCCTATCGTGGCTTGGTGCGTGTAGCTGCCAAGGCCGAAGGAGCCCGCAACTACAGCCAGTGTGATTCACTCTTGCTGGGAGATAAATGCGGGGCTCACACGTTCCCCTACATGGACATCCACAACGAGACCGCCGTGGTGGAGCATGAGGCCACTACCAGCAAGATAAACGAAGATCAGATCTTCTATTGCAACCAGCGTGGCATCAGCACCGAGGATGCCGTGGGCTTGATTGTCAATGGCTATGCCAAGGAAGTGCTCAACAAACTGCCTATGGAGTTTGCCGTAGAAGCGCAGAAGTTGCTCTCTGTCTCCCTTGAAGGCAGCGTAGGATAATGATCATTGAGCATTGAGAATTGAACATTGAGAATTAATTAAGGACATTGTGATTGGCTTTGAACTTCTTCCGCAAGGATAATGTTCAATGGTCATGTTCAATGTTCAATAAATATAAGTATGTTAGAGATTAAAGACTTACATGCCAATGTAGCTGGCAAAGAAATATTGAGAGGCATCAACCTGACGGTAAAGCCAGGTGAGGTGCATGCCATCATGGGACCGAATGGTTCTGGTAAGAGTACGCTATCTTCCGTGCTGGTGGGAAATCCTGCCTACGAAGTGACGAAGGGCAGCGTGACCTTCTATGGTAAGAATCTGCTGGAGCTTTCACCAGAAGACCGCAGCCATGAGGGACTCTTCCTGAGCTTCCAGTATCCTGTGGAGATTCCGGGCGTGAGCATGGTGAACTTCATGCGTGCTGCCGTGAATGAGAAGCGTAAGTATCAGCAACTGCCACCGCTAAGTGCCAGTGAGTTCCTGAAACTGATGCGAGAGAAGCGCGCCGTGGTGGAACTGGATAATAAGTTGGCCAATCGCTCCGTCAATGAGGGTTTCTCTGGCGGCGAGAAGAAGCGTAATGAGATTTTCCAGATGGCTATGCTGGAGCCTCGCCTCAGCATATTGGATGAAACCGACTCTGGTCTTGACATCGATGCGCTCCGCATTGTGGCAGAGGGAGTCAACAAGCTGAAGACCCCAGAAACCAGTTGCATCGTCATCACGCACTATCAGCGTCTGCTCGACTATATCAAGCCTGATGTGGTGCATGTGCTCTATAAGGGTCGCATCGTGAAGACGGCAGGTCCGGAGTTGGCCTTAGAACTGGAAAAACGTGGTTACGATTGGATCAAAGAAGAGTTGGGAGAGTAAGTATGAGTGCCGAACAGCAATATATTGACCTCTATCAGCAGCATGGGGATTTGCTGTCGAAGCACAGCACGCCTGTGTTGAATGCTTCTCGTGCGGAGGCTTTTCAGGCTTTCTGCAAGCAGGGTTTTCCTACGCGGAAGTTGGAAAAGTACAGATACACCGACATCAGCAAACTTTTCGAGCCCGACTATGGCTTGAATCTGCGCCGTGTGCCTGTGGAAGTCAATCCTTATGAGGTGTTCCGTGGTAGTGTGCCACAACTGAGCACTTCGCCTTACTTCATCGTAAACGATGGGTTTCATATCGCTTCAGAGCAGCATAAGCCTCTTCCGGAAGGGGTATTGGTGGGGAGCCTCAAGGAGATTTCCCTGCGCCATCCTGAATTGGTGAGCGCCTATTACGGCAAGTTGGCAGAGGTACAAACCGATGGCACCACCGCCTTCAATACCGCTTTCGTGCAAGACGGATTCTTCGTGTATATCCCTCGGGGGGTGGTCATGGAGCATCCGTTGCAGCTGATCAACTTGATGCGTTCGGAGATCGACATGATGGTGAATCGTCGCATTTTGGTGGTCTTGGAACCAGGGGCACAGCTCCGCCTTTTGGCATGCGACCATGCCCAGGAAGGGGCAAAGAGCCTCGCTACCCAAGTGGTGGAGGTCTTTGTTGGCGAGAATGCCGTGTTCGATTACTACGAATTGGAAGAAACCACTTCCCAGCATGTGCGCCTTAGTCAGTTGTATGTGCAGCAGGAAGCAGGCAGCCAAGTACTGCTCAATGGCATGACCCTTCTGGGCGGTGTGACGCGCAATACCACCTGCGTGCGCTTTGTGGGAGAGGGCGCTTCCCTGCGCGCCTATGGCATGGCTATAGAAGACGGAGAGCAGGTAGTTGACAATCAAGTATATGTGGAGCATGCGGTGCCTCATTGCACCAGCAATCAGCTCTTCAAATATGTGCTCGACAATCGGGCTATCGGTGCCTTTGCAGGTTTGGTGAAGGTACAGCCAGGTGCGCATCACACAGAGTCGCAGCAGACCAACCGTAATCTTTGCGCTACGCGTGAAGCCCGCATGTACACCCAGCCACAACTTGAGATCTACAACGACGATGTGATGTGTAGCCATGGTGCCACCGTGGGGCAGCTTGATGAGGCTGCGCTCTTCTACATGCGCCAGCGTGGTATCTCCGAGAAAGAAGCCCGCCTCTTGCTGATGTTTGCCTTTGTTGACGATGTCATCGATGCCGTGCAGATAGATACCCTGAAAGACCGACTTCGCCAGTTGGTGGAGCTCCGTTTCCGTGGCGAGCTTGGCAAGGCCTGTGCGTCTTGCGGCATCTGCAGGAAAGGGTGATGGTTTAGGGTTTAGGGTTTAGAGTTTAGGGTTTAGAGTTTAGAGTTAAGGGCTCTGAATGTTCAATGCTCAATGTTTAATGTTTAACGTTTAATGTTTAATGTTCGAAAGACGGTCTGATTTCCCTATTTTGGCGCAGCAAGTCTATGGCAAGCCTTTGGTTTATCTGGACAATGCCGCTACTACGCAGAAACCTCGTGCGGTGATAGATGCCATGACGGAGGAGTATTACACGGTGAATGCCAACGTGCATCGCGGTGTGCACTACCTTTCGCAGTGCGCCACCGATCTTCATGAGGCCAGCCGTGAGGCGGTGCGTCAGTTTATCCATGCGGCCAGCACCAAGGAAATCATCTTCACACGTGGCACCACGGAGAGCATCAATCTGGTGGCTGCTTGCTTTGGAGAGCAATGCATGCAGCAGGGCGATGAGGTCATTGTGTCTGTGATGGAGCATCACAGCAACATCGTGCCTTGGCAGCTTCTGGCTTCCCGCAAGGGTATTAAGCTGCGCGTCATTCCGATGACCGATAAGGGAGAGTTGGACCTTGAAGCTTACGAACAATTATTCAACGAACATACCCGTATCGTGAGCGTGGCGCATGTCTCCAACGTGCTGGGTACCGTCAATCCCGTGGAGCGCATCATCCAGACGGCCCATGCCCATGACGTGCCAGTGCTGATAGATGCCGCACAGTCGGTACCTCACATTCCTGTAGATGTGCAGCAGCTTGATGCCGATTTCTTGGCATTCTCTGGGCATAAGATCTACGGTCCTACGGGCATAGGCGTGCTTTACGGCAAGGAGAAGTGGCTCGATCGGTTGCCTCCTTATCAGGGCGGCGGCGAGATGATAGGGCACGTCAGCTTCGAGCATACCACCTTCAACGAATTGCCCTTCAAGTTCGAGGCAGGCACGCCCGACTTTGTGGGCACTACGGGCCTCACGGCAGCACTGCACTATGTAGAGCAGATCGGCATGGAGAAGATAGCTGCCTATGAGACCACACTGACCGACTATGCGTTGCAACAGCTTCGCACCATTCCTGGCATGCGCATCATCGGAGAAGCCCCAGAGCGCGGCGCCGTGATCTCATTTCTGGTAGGCGATATCCATCCGTTCGACATGGGCACCCTGCTCGATCGTCTGGGCATTGCCGTGCGCACGGGACATCACTGTGCACAGCCGTTGATGCAGCGCTTGGGCATAGAAGGCACTTTGCGCGCCTCCTTCGCCTTCTACAATACCATGGAGGAAGTCGATGCCTTGGTAGCTGCCGTGCGCCGCGTCAGTCAGATGTTCATGTAAAATGTAATAATAAAAATGAAAACTATATGGAAACAACACGTCAAAGTAAGATAGAACGACTGATACAGAAAGAGCTGAGCGAGATCTTCCAGCGTCAGACACAGGCCACCCACGGGGTGCTTATCTCTGTGACCAATGTCCGCATCAGTCCCGACCTCAGTGTGGCTACCATCCACCTGAGCATCTTCCCATCCGAGCGTGGGGAGGAATTGTTGAAAAACATCAACGCCAACGTGAAGACCGTGCGTTACGACCTTGGCAAGCGTCTGGGGAAGCAGTTGCGCATCATTCCGGAACTGCGCTTCTTCATAGACGACTCTCTGGATTACATCGAGCATATCAACCAACTGCTGAAAGGCAACTGATGCACCTTCTGGCATGAACTTGAGCCTCTACATAGCCCGCCGCTACCTCTTCTCCAAGAAAAAGCACAATGCCGTGAACATCATCTCGGCCATCTCGGTGTGTGGGGTAGCCTTGGCCACCTTGGCACTGGTTTGTACGCTCTCTGTGTTCAATGGCTTTCAGGAGATGGTGGCGAGCTTCTTCACCAGCTTCGATCCCCAACTTAAGATTACGGTCAATGAAGGCAAGGTGTTCGACCCTGATGAGATGCGCATCAAACGCATGGAGTCACTGCCGCAGGTAGCGGTGTGGATGCCCACGGTGGAGGAGAATGCCATGGTGCGCTATAAGGACCGCCAACTCATGGTGACCATCAAGGGGGTGGGGGACAATTTCGAGGAGCTCACCGAGATAGACAGCCTGCTCTACGGGGCAGGGCGTTTTATCCTGAAGGATGAAGTGGTCGATTATGGCGTGGCAGGCGCGCAGATCTTGGCGCAGCTTGGCACCGGCTTGGAGTTTGTAGATCCGCTGGAGGTCTATGCCCCTAAGCGCAACGTGCATGTCAATATCGCCAACCCCTCGGCAGCGTTCAATCGTGAATACCTCCATTCCCCAGGCCTCACCTTCCTCGTGGGGCAGGATAAGTACGATGCCCACTACATCCTCACCTCCCTCAGCTTTGCCCGCAGGCTCTTTAACTATACCAAGGAGGTCTCTGCCATCGAAGTGCGTCTGAAGCCAGGCAGCGATATCAGTCAGGTGAAGAAAGAGATGGAGCAGATAGCAGGCGATCGGTTCTCCGTGAAAAACCAGTACGAGCAGCAGGCCGATGTCTATAAGATTATGGAGATAGAGAAGTTCATCTCCTACCTGTTTCTCACGTTCATCCTCATCATCGCCAGCTTCAATGTCATAGGCTCGCTGTCCATGCTCATCATCGATAAGGAAGAGAATGTGCAGACCTTGCGAAATCTCGGTGCCGATGATAAGCTCATCACGCGCATCTTCCTCATGGAAGGCCACCTCATCACCTTCTTCGGCACCATTATCGGTATCCTCCTCGGCCTCCTGCTCTGCTACCTACAGCAGTGCTTCGGGCTCATCACCCTGGGAACTGGCGAAAACTTCCTCGTCGATGCCTATCCCGTGAGTGTTCACCTCACTGATATCCTCCTTATCTTCGTCACCGTGCTCCTCATCGGCTTCCTTGCCGTCCGCTATCCCGTGATTTATCTCAGCAAGAAACTATTGGAAAATTGAAAATTGTCAATTGTCAATTGTCAATTTCCTAATAATCGTAAGTCCGTCACGCAGCGGGAGAATCACCTTCTCCACGCGGTTGTCTGCTGCCACGAGGTCGTTGAATCGCTTGATGCCCTGCGTCTGAAGGTCGCTCTCCTTCACCTCCTCCACCACCACATGGCCGTCCCACAGCGTGTTGTCCGCCAAGATGAAGCCACCTGGGCGCAGCACAGACAGCACCAGTTCGTAGTAGTCGGTATAGTGCCGCTTATCAGCATCGATGAACGCCATGTCGAACGTCACCCCCAGCTTCGGCACCAGTTGCAAGGCATCCCCTATCAGCATCGTGATCTTGTCCGCATAGGCCGATCCCTCCAGCCACGGGCGTGTGAAGTGCTCCTGCTCATCGTTGATCTCTATGGTGTAGAGATGCCCGTCCTCAGGCAGACCCTCCGCCAGGCACAGTGCCGAGTAGCCGCTGTAAGTCCCTATCTCCAGCACCCGTTTGGGGCGCACCATCTCCGTGAGCATCTTCAGGATGCGTCCCTGCAGATGCCCCGATGCCATGCGCGGGTAGAGCAGCTCCAGATGCGTGTGGCGGTACAGTTCGTGCAGATAGTCGCCCTCAGGGTCTATGTGCGCCAGTATATACTCCTCCAGTGTCATCGCTTCAGAGCCAGCAGCGCCTCCAGCGCCAGGCGGTAAGAATCCAAGCCGAAGCCCAGTATCACCCCTTGGCAAGCCGCCGAGATCATAGACTGGTGTCTGAAAGCTTCGCGTGCGTGAACATTAGAGATATGCACCTCCACTACCGGTGAGGTGATGGAGCGAATGGCATCATGCAGCGCCACCGACGTATGCGTGTAGGCCCCAGCGTTCAGGATGATGCCGTCGGCCTCGAAGCCCACCTCTTGCAGCTTGTTGATCATTTCCCCCTCCACATTGCTCTGGAAGTAGTCTATCTGCACCTCCGGATAGCGTCCGCGCAGCTCCTTCAGATAGTCCTCAAAGCTGCTGTGACCGTAGATCGAAGGCTCGCGCACCCCCAGCAAATTCAGGTTGGGTCCGTTGATAATCTGTATTCTCATTGTCATTAATGTTACGATTCCATGACAAAGGTAATATAAAAACGTGCATGAATGCTGTTTTTTATCTTTTTTTTATAATTTTGCACCCAATAAAAAGTATGCATTTAACTCATGGACAACGAAAATCTAGAAGCCAAAGAAAAACAAGCAGCACTCATCAGGCAGTACCAACAATACCTGAAGCTGGAGAAAGGACTCTCCGAGAACACCTATGAAGCCTACATGGCCGACTTGCAGAAGTTGCTTACCTTCCTTGAGGGCGAGCACATCAGCGTCCTCGACACCAAGCTTGAAAACCTGCAGCAATTCGCCGCAGGCCTTCATGACATCGGCATCCATCCCCGCTCCCAGGCCCGCATCCTGAGCGGCATCAAGTCGTTCTACCACTTTCTCATCGTCACCGATGTGCTCGAAGCCGACCCCAGCGAACTCCTTGAGGGCCCCAAGATAGGCGTGAAGCTCCCCGAGGTGCTCACCCTCGACGAGATAGACCAACTCATCGGTGCCATCGACCTCAGCCTGCCAGAAGGGCAGCGCAACCGTGCCATCCTCGAGACCCTCTACAGCTGCGGCCTCCGTGTGTCAGAGCTCTGCCACCTCAAGCTCAGCGACCTCTACCTCGAAGAAGGCTTCATCCGTGTAGAAGGCAAAGGCAGCAAGCAGCGCCTGGTACCCATCTCCGACCGTGCCATCAAGGAGATCAACTACTGGCTTATCGACCGCAAGCGCTGGCGCTACCGCAAGGGCTTCGAAGACTACGTCTTCCTGGCACGTTGGGGCAATGCCATCTCCCGCATCATGGTGTTCCACATCATCAAGAACCTCGCCGAAGCCATCGGGCTGCAAAAGAACATCAGTCCCCACACCTTCCGCCACAGCTTCGCCACCCACCTCTTGGAAGGCGGAGCCAACCTGCGCGCCATCCAAGCCATGCTGGGACATGAGTCCATCGCCACCACCGAGATCTACACCCACATAGACCGCAGTTTACTCCGTGCCGAAATCATCGAGCACCATCCTCGAAACATTAAATATCGAGAGAAAAAATCTTAATTATGTAAAAATATGCACCTTTGAATTTGTTTGTTGTTAAGAATCGCCTATCTTTGTAAGCGTAACAGGGCATAGCCCGTAAAAAGTGTAACTATGAGTAAGAAATTATTCCTGCCATTCCTTATGGCAATCCTCGCAGTGCTGTCATCATGCAGCAGTAAGATGGGCGTATTGAGCAGTGACAACTTCACGTGCACCCCACAGGTATTAGAATCAGTAGCAGGCACCGTGCCAGCCACCATCAATGGCCGTTTCCCTGCTAAGTATTTCAATAAGAAAGCCGTCGTACAGGTAACCCCCGTCCTGCGTTGGGCAGGTGGCCAGGCCGTAGGTCAGGGCATCACCTTCCAGGGAGAGAAAGTGCTGGGCAATGGCCGCACCATCAACTATAAGAACGGCGGCACCTTCACTATGCGCACCGTGTTCGACTATGTGCCACAGATGGCCAAGAGCGAGCTCTACCTCGACTTCACCGCCCGTGTAGGCAACAAGACCATCACCATCCCCAGCGTGAAGGTAGCCGACGGTGTCATCAGCACTTCCGAGCTTCTGGGCGAGACCCTTGCAGGCGCCAATGTCTCCCTCGGTGAAGACGCCTTCCAGCGCATCATCAAGGAGAAGCTGCAGGGCGAGATCCTCTTCCTCATTCAGCAGAGCAACATCCGCAGCAGTGAGGCCAAGGCAGCCAGCGATTTCAATGCCGGCGTGAAAGACATCCAGAACACCGAGAACCGTCGCTTAGAGAACATCGAGGTCAGTGCCTACGCCTCTCCAGACGGAGCCCTCAACCTCAACCGCAGCCTGGCAGAGAAGCGCCAGGACAACACCGCCGATCTGGTGAACCGCAACCTCAAGCGCGATAAGCTCGATGTAGACGTCAACACCAGCTACACCGCCGAAGACTGGGAAGGCTTCAAGGAACTGGTAGAGCAGAGCAATATCCAAGACAAGGAACTCATCCTGCGCGTACTCTCCATGTACCAAGACCCAGAGCAGCGCGAGCGTGAGATCAAGAACATTTCCTCCGTCTATAAGAACCTCGCCGACGACATCCTGCCTAAGCTGCGCCGTTCACGCCTCACAGCCAACTACGAGATCATCGGCAAGAGCGATGAGGAAATCAGCCGCTTAGCCAGCAGCAACCCACGCGAGCTCAACCTCGAGGAACTGCTCTACGCTGCCACCCTCACCGAGAACCCAGCCCAGAAGCAAGACATCTATACCAAGGCCTCACAGCAGTACGCCACCGACTACCGCGCCCTGAACAACCTGGGTAAGCTGGCCTATGAGGCAGGCGACTACACCAAGGCCGAGGAACTCTTCCGTCAGGCAGCCCGCCTCAATGACGCTCCAGAGGTCAACAACAACCTCGCCCTCCTCGCCATGCGCAAGGGCAACCTCGAAGAGGCAGAATCCCTCATCGGCAAGGCCGCCGGAGCCAAGGAACTCAGTGAGACCATGGGCAACCTCTACGTAGCCCAAGGCCAGTACGACCGCGCCGTGAACGCCTTCGGCGATGCTAAGACCAACAGCGCCGCCCTGGCACAGATCCTTGCCAAGGACTACAACAAAGCCAAGAACACCCTCGATGCCGTGCAGCATGCCGATGCCTATACAGACTACCTGAAGGCCGTGCTTGGTGCCCGCACCAACAATGAGAACCTCGTCATCAGCAGCCTGCGCGATGCCATCAGCAAAGATGCCTCACTGGCCCGCAAGGCAGCCACCGACCTTGAGTTCTCCAAGTTCTTCGCCAACAGCAGCTTCACCAGCTTGCTCAGATAATAAAAGAAAGGTATTTAGGGACTACAGATAGATTTCAGTCATGGGACACCGCACCACACAAAACGTTAGCTTCATCTACACACAGCGGTGTCCCATGCTTTTTTTGCTCTGCCTGCTCCTCACCCTCCTCACCGGCTGCCGCCATCAGAACCCCGATGTCTGCACCCTGAGCGGTGAGATCACAGGCCTAGGCGATGATACCCTCCTCCTCTGGGGAGCCGATCACCTCTACCCCCACATAGACACCATCCCCGCCGTGGGCGGTAAGTTCCAAGCCACCCTGCCCATCGACACCCTGGCAGAGACCGTGCTCTACACCCCCGACGGCCGTCAGCACCCCCTCTACCTGGAGCGCGGCACCCAGCTCACCATCACCGGCAGCCTGGGCGACAGCCTCCTTGTCACAGGCTCCGTCAATGATACCCTCTACGCCCTGCTCCGTGCAGCGCAGCCCCTGGCCACAGACACCGTGCAGCTCCGCGCCCTGGTGACGGGCTACCTCCGTCGCCACCCCGCCGATCCCACCAGTGTCTATGTCATCCGTCACTTCTACGCCTCCGGCACCCAGATAGACGATGATGCCGCCGATGCCGCCCTCCGTGAGCTTGTGCCCCTGATGCGTGACTACTCCCTCATTGCCCAGCTCGACGACTATACCGGTAAGTACGCCAGCATCGCCGTAGGCCGCAGCATCCCCACCTTTGCCCTGCCAGACACCGCCGGCGTGGTCACCAACCGCTTCACCTACCCCGAGCAGAGCATCCTGCTCCAGTTCTGGGCCTCTTGGAGCCCCGAGAGCCGTGAGCACAGCCGTGCCCTACGCCCCCTCTATGATGCGCAGCAGAAGCTCCGCAAGAAAGAAGACCGCCTTGCCATCATCGGAGTCTCCCTCGACAGCGACCGCCGTGACTGGCTCCGTGCCATCCGTGCCGACAGCCTCCCCTGGGCGCAGCTCTGCAACTTCCGTTCTTGGGATACCGACCTCGTGCAGCGCCTCGGCATCAGTGAGCTCCCCTACAATATCCTCATCAATGATCGCGGCTACATCCGCGGCATCAACCTCACCCCCGAGCAGATAGAGCAGGAGATGAAAGTCATCCGTGAGGAATATGCTAAGCAGAAAACCAGTAGGCCGAGAGTGGTGGTGAGGTAAAGAGAAAGAAATTAGTTAAATCAATTTTTTTACACGACAATTTATGATAACAAAAGTTTTCGCAGCCGCCCTTCAGGGCATAGATGCTACCCTTATTACTATTGAGGTTAATAAGACCAGAGGTTGTTCCTTCTATATGGTAGGACTTCCCGATAGTGCAGTAAAAGAAAGTCAGCAGCGCATCCATTCTGCTTTTTCAGTTCTAAACATCAAAATGACCGTAGGGTCTATCATTGTCAACATGGCCCCTGCGGATATACGTAAGGAGGGGTCTGCTTACGATTTACCTTTGGCAATAGGTATTTTAGGAGCTTCAGAAATAATTCAGACAACGAAGTTTAATGATTATCTTCTGATGGGAGAACTGGGTTTGGATGGAAGTCTACAACCTATCAAAGGGGCGCTTCCGATAGCAATAAGAGCACGTGAGCTTGGTTTTAAAGGCATGATACTTCCAAAACAGAATGCCCGAGAAGCAGCTGTTGTCAATCAATTGGATGTCTATGGCGTAGAGCATTTGAGAGAAGTTTTGGACTTTCTTGATGATAAGGTGCAACTACAGCCCACAATTGTGCATACCCGTGAGGAATTCTTTGCTCACCAAAGCACTTATGAGGCTGATTTTAGCGAGGTAAAAGGGCAGGAGAGTGTAAAGCGGGCAATGGAAGTGGCTGCAGCAGGCAGTCATAATATTCTGCTTATTGGAGCCCCTGGTAGCGGTAAGTCTATGCTTGCTAAGCGTCTGCCTTCCATCTTGCCCCCACTTTCTCTTTACGAGAGTCTGGAAACCACTAAGATACATTCGGTAGCAGGAAGGATTAATGCCAATGGAGGGCTTATTACCACTCGTCCTTTCCGCCATCCGCATCATACCATCTCACAAGTGGCAATGACTGGAGGTGGCAGCTATCCACAGCCAGGCGAGATAAGTTTGGCACATAATGGGGTCCTTTTCCTAGATGAACTACCAGAATTCAGTCGTAGTGTTCTTGAAGTACTCCGTCAACCTCTGGAAGATAGGCATATCAGCATCAGTCGAGTGAAGAGCAATGTGGATTATCCTGCCAGCTTCATGTTAGTAGCGGCTATGAATCCATGTCCTTGTGGCTATTATAACCACCCAACACATCCTTGTACTTGCCATCCCGGACAGGTACAGAAATACCTTAATAAAATATCAGGTCCTTTACTAGATAGAATAGATTTGCATATAGAAGTTGTTCCAGTGCCTTTTGAGAAAATGTCGGAACATCGCCCTGCTGAGAGTAGTGCATCCATTCGTGAGCGTGTCATAAAGGCTCGTCATATCCAAGAAGAACGCTACCAAGATGAACCGCAGATACACTGCAATGCTCAGATGAACAAACGTCTATTAGATAAGTATGCTCTTCCCGATTCGGACGGGCTTCAACTGCTACGTACAGCAATGATGCGCCTTAATCTTTCTGCCCGTGCATATGACCGTATTTTGAAGGTAGCACGTACTATAGCCGACTTAGAAGGTAATGAAAAGGTGCTTGCAAACCATTTGGCAGAAGCCATCGGGTATCGAAGTCTTGACCGTGAAAACTGGGCGGGATAACTTATTTAAAGGAGTGATAAGCGATGAAATACGACAAACTTTGGTTGAATTCTTTGTTCCATCTATTCTATCCGCACTATTGTGCTGCATGTGGAGGACGCTTGCAAGACAATGAAGAAGTGCTTTGTTGCGAATGTTTGAAAGAACTGCCTCGTACGCCTTATCTTCTAGATAATGGTCACTTAGTAGAACGCCTTTTTTGGGGAAAATTCCCTTTGGGACGTGCTGCAGCTTTCTTTTACTATCGTCCTGGTGATCCCTATGCAGAGGTGGTTCATTTATTAAAGTATAAAGGAAGAAGCGATTTAGGATGCGCCATGGGTAGGCTCATGGGCAAAGAATTGGCAGTGCAAGGTTTCTTTGATGGAGTAGACGTGCTGGTACCAGTTCCTTTGCATGAGAAGCGACTGAAACAGAGAGGTTACAATCAGAGCGAACGCATCGCATCTGGAATCTCTGAACAGACGGGAATCCCTATATGGTCCACTGCTGTACACAGAGTTAAATATACAGAAACACAGACCCAAAAGACAGCGCAAGAGCGATTTGAGAATATGAAAGAAGTTTTTAAACTAAATATGCCAGTAGCAGAACTACAAGGTAAGCACGTGATGTTGATAGACGATGTACTCACAACCAGCGCTACGCTCACAGCTTGTGCCGATACGCTAAAAGATATTAAGGATATCAAGATTAGTATTCTGACGTTAGCATTGGCTGGGCATTAGAGATAACTGTAATGCATTTTTTTTTAGACTTCACACTTCACATGTGCACATTAAATCTCTGATAATCAGCTGTGTATAATCTACTTTTCCTTACAGAGACTTCACAAGACTTCACATAGACTTCACGCTGTTAATTCATGGTACACTATGATATGTATGTTCTATTTACTCCTTGAGGTGCAAAATAATTCTTTGTGAGGTCTGCGTGAAGTCTTGTGAAGTCTCGTTTTCTCTTTTGATCCAGATACGTGATGATAAATATGCTCTTTGTTGACTTCTGTGAAGTGTGAAGTCTATTTTTAAATTCATGCATTGTTTTTTGTCTGATAGTTATCAGCCATTTCCTGCTTAGTTGGATAATAAGTCAGTCACAGTTATGACTGACCTAAGTCTAAGTTTTGCCTGAACTCAGTCTTGCCAGTGACTGACCTATTTCAAACAGATGACTTAGCAATAGGATTATTTTTTTTGCATACTTTCATTTAGGATAGACGCAAATAGCAAAACAAAAAAGGCTTTCCAAACGGAAAGCCTTTTTGCTCTTCTTCTTGGACTTGAACCAAGGACCCTCTGATTAACAGTCAGATGCTCTAACCAACTGAGCTAAAGAAGAATTTTTTGTTTTTAATTCTTAAATGCGGTGCAAAAGTAATAGGATATTTTGAATTATGCAATATCTTTGCAGAAAAATATTTAAAAATGGATAAGATTTTAGGTCTCGGCAATGCGCTGACGGACGTGTCGGCAGCATTGAAAAAGGATGATATACTGAAGGAAATAGGACTTCCGAAGGGGGGAATGGTGCATATAGACACTGTGACCTTCGAGAGGCTGATGCAGATACTGGAACGGCTGGAACACACGGTGACACCGGGCGGATCGGTGGCGAACTCTTGCCGCGCCATGGCGAGGCTGGGCATGCCCACGGGCTTCATAGGCAAGGTGGGACGTGACCAGATGGGGCTGCTGTATGCGCAGAGCCTCACCAGCGTGGGGGTGGAGAACCGACTGATCACCTCGGAGACACTGCCATCGGGCGTGTGCTGCGCCTTCATCTCTGAGGGGGGTGAGCGCACCTTCGCCGACCACATGGCGGCTTCACTGGACCTGTGCGCGGAGGATCTGACGGAGGAGCGGATGCAGGGCTACCAGTATCTCTTCTTGGAGGGGTATCTGGTGCAGAACCATGCGCTGATAGAACGGGCGGCGGTGCTGGCCAAGGAGCTGGGCATGAAGGTGGTGATGGACATGGCGAGCTATAACATCATACTGGAGGACCTGGACTTCTCTCGCTTCTTGGTGGAGCACTACGTGGATGTGGTGTTTGCCAACGAGGAGGAGGCGAAGGCACTGACGGGCGTGGAGCCTGAGGAGGCTCTGCACGCATTGGCACAGAGGGTGGAGACGGCCGTGGTGAAGGTGGGGGCCAAGGGCTCTCTGGTGCAGCGCGGCAAGGAGGTGTGGCGCGTGCCTGCCGTAAGGGTGGAGCAGGTGGTGGACACTACCAGCGCGGGCGACCACTTCGCGGCGGGATTCCTCTGTGGGATGCTGCAGGGCAAGCCGATGGATAGGTGTGCGGAGATGGGGGCCAGGCTCTCGGCGTATGCCATTCAGGTGATGGGAACGGTGATTCCAGAAAATATATTTTCTGGAATCAGATTCAAAAATTAAAAGATGCAAAAATGCAAAATTGTGAATTGTCAATTGTGAATTGAAATATGAAGGCAAATAGTATAGTGAAGATAGGTGTGGGGGCTCTGGCGGGCGTGGCTGCGGGGGCTTGGATGGCGTTCGCGCTGAGTGATGACCATAACTTCGAGATGTCGAAGAATCTGGATATATTCAACTCGGTGATGAAGGAGCTGGACATGAACTATGTGGATACGATAGACGCTGGGAAGACGGTGCGAGAGGGGATAGATGCCATGCTCTATGGACTGGATCCCTACACGGTGTATTACCCTGAGGATGATCAGAGCGAACTGGAACAGATGGTGAGCAACTCTTATGGGGGCATAGGGTCGGTGATCTCATGGAACGCCAAGCTGCAACGGTCGGTGATCTCGGAACCGTATGAGGGCATGCCGGCAGCGGTGGCGGGCCTCAAGGCGGGCGACGTGCTGATGGAGATAGACGGAGAGGATCTGGCGGGCAAGGACAACCAGGCGGTGAGCAACTTGCTGCGCGGGGAGGTGGGCACTCAGTTCCGTCTGAAGGTGCAACGCCCAGGGGTGGAGAAGCCACTGGAGTTTGACATCGTGCGCCGACAGGTGCAGCTGCCTCTGATACCTTACTATGGCAAGCTGGGCAAGGGGGTGGGATACATCAACCTGACCACCTTCTCGGGAAATCCGTCACGCGACTTCCGCACGGCGCTGGAGGATCTGCGCAAGCAGGGCATCACCTCGCTGGTGATAGACATCCGCAGCAACGGCGGCGGACTGCTGGATGAGGCGGTGGAGATAGCCAACTTCTTCGTGCCACGGGGACAGACGCTGGTGACTACCAGGGGGCGCGACCAGCAGGTGAGGGAGACGTACAAGACGCTGCGTGAACCGACGGATCTGGACTTGCCTCTGGCGGTGCTGGTGAACAGTGGCACGGCTTCGGCCTCAGAGATTCTGGCGGGCTCGCTGCAGGATCTGGACAGGGCGGTGGTGATAGGCACACGCACGTATGGCAAGGGGCTGGTGCAGATGACGCGCTCTCTGCCTTACGGGGCGGCGATGAAGCTGACCACCTCGAAATACTACATCCCCAGCGGACGTTGCGTGCAGGCGGTGGATTATCAGCATCGCAACGAGGATGGCAGCGTGGGGCGCATTCCTGACAGCCTGACGAACGTGTTCCACACGGCGAAGGGGCGCATAGTGCGTGACGGAGGCGGCGTGACACCTGACATCACGGTGCAGCAGGACACGATGCCCAACATAGTGTATTACCTGATGAATGAGAACTTGGTGTTCGACTATGCCACGCAGTATTGCCTGAAGCACCCTACGGTGGCTCCTGCAGAGGAGTTCAAACTCACGGAGGAGGACTTCGCGGACTTCAAGGCGTATGTGAAGCAGGCGGACTTCAAGTATGACCAGCAGACGGAGCGCATGCTGAAGGATCTGAAGCGCATGGCGGAATTTGAGGGCTACCTGAAGGGGGCGGATGCGGAGTTCACGGCACTGGAGCAGAAGTTGACGCACAACCTGGACTATGATCTGGATCATGCGGCGGATCAGATCAAGATGCTGATCTCCACGGAGCTGATGAAGCGCTACTACTTCCAGCGTGGCTCTATCATAGAGCAGCTGAAGGGGGATAAGGATCTGGAGACTGCCGTGGCGGTGCTGACAGACGGAAGCAGGCTGAAGGAGATTTTGGGAGATTGAGATATTGAGAAATTGAGATATTGAGAGATGGAGTGCTCTGGGGAGTAAAAATTTCGCTGCGCTATAATAAGGCGCAGCCGTAATTCTTAATACCGTACCCCGCCGAGCTTCATGGCGAAGCCATAATCCTCAATCCTCAATATCTCAATATCTCAATGTTCAATGCTCAATGTTCAATGTTCAATGCTCAATTTCTCAATCTCTCCATCTCTCCATCTCTCAATCTCTCAATTTTCTTGAGGTCTTTGTCAATGAGTTGAAGTAGTCGTTCTACGGCTTCCTCTTCGGGGATGTTCTTCTCTATGCATTGCTTCTGCTTATAGAGGCTCACACGGTGTCTGCCGGCACCTACGTAGCCATAGTCGGCATCGGCCATCTCTCCGGGACCGTTGACAATGCACCCCATGATGCCTATCTTGAGGCCCTTGAGGTGGGAGGTGGCTGCCTTGATGCGGGCAATGGTGTCTTCGAGGTTGTAGAGCGTGCGGCCACAGCCAGGGCAGGAGATGTACTCGGTCTTGCTGATGCGGAGGCGTCCAGCTTGCAGGATGGAGAACGCGATGCTGTCTGTGACGGTGGTGGGGATCTTGCCGTTGTTGAACAGGAAGATGCCATCGCAGAACCCGTCGAAGATCAGGGGACCCATATCGGCAGCGGCACGTATCTGGAGGTCTTCTACCTCAGCCTCGGCGTAGGCCTGGATGAAGATAAGCGGATTCTGAAGTCCGGCTATCAGGAGGCGGTGCGCGATGGCACGCAGCTCTCCGAGGCGATTGGGGTGACGGCTCTGTGCCAGAAGCACGATCTCTGGATGATACTTGAGGCAGGCCAGAAGCTCAGGACCAAAGTCTGCATAATTGACAAAGAGGAACTTCAACGGGGCGGAGCAGAAGCTCAGCAGGTGCAGCATGTCTGACTTGAACACCGGCCAAGTATCGGGCTCACCGTCCCACGCACTGGCATCTACGATGTATTGCTGGCCCTCGATGAGCTTCTTGGGCAGCTTGCTACCTACGTAGAGGTAATCGGGCGTGAAGTTGTGATGGAAGTCCCAGTTGTTGGTCAGCCTACCCGAAACCACCACAGGCACGGCATTGCCACCGATATTGCGCACTTGGCGGGTGACACGGCGCGTGGGGTGCAGGTAGTCGAACTGCGGGGCAGCCTCGGCAGGAATAGAAGGCAGGCCTTCATGCAGCAGTACATAGTCGCGCAGCTTCTCCGCTACGGGAATCTCCGCCTCGGGCGCTTCACTGAGGGAGACACGGATGGTGTCACCCAAGCCATCGGCCAGCAAGGCACCGATGCCCAAGGCCGACTTGATGCGTCCGTCTTCACCCTCACCAGCTTCCGTCACACCGAGGTGCAGCGGGAAGTGCATGCCTTCCTGCTCCATAGTATGGGCCAGCAGACGCACGGTCTTCACCATGACCACGGGGTTGGAGGCCTTGATGGAGATCACCACATCGGTGAAGTCTTCTGCCACGCAGATGCGCAGGAACTCCATGCAGCTCTCCACCATGCCCTCTGGGGTGTCGCCGTAGCGGCTCATGATGCGGTCTGACAGCGAGCCGTGGTTGACACCGATACGTATGGCAGTGTGATGCTCCTTGCAGATCTGCAGGAACGGCACGAAGCGGCGGCGGATCTTCTCTATCTCCTGTGCATACTCCTCGTTGCTGTATTCCAAGTGCTTGAAGAGGCGGGCAGGATCAACGTAGTTGCCCGGATTGATGCGCACCTTGTCGGCTATGCCCGCAGCCACATCGGCCACGATGGGGTTGAAGTGCACATCGGCCACCAGAGGCACCTGGCAACCAGCACTACGCAGGCCTTCCTTGATGGGGCGCAGGTTCTCGGCCTCCTTGGTGCCCTGCGTGGTGAGGCGCACATACTCGCCTCCTGCAGCTACGATGCGCTTGGTCTGCGCGACGCATCCCTCTGTATCGAGCGTAGAGGTGTTGGTCATGCTCTGCAGGCGTATAGGGTTGTTGCCGCCCAGGGGTGTCTGACCCACGTGTACCTCTATGGTTTTGCGACGTTGGTAGTTAAACAAGTCCATCAGTCCACTTTATACGTGTATTTCACTTCTTTTAGTTCGGCGTTTGCCTTCACGATCTTCGACTTCAAGCCCTCCTTGTAGGCTGCCAGGGAGGCGGCCAACTCAGCATCCGACAGTGCCAACATCTGCACGGCCAAGATGGCGGCGTTCATGGCACCGTTGATGGCTACGGTGGCTACAGGGATGCCCGGAGGCATCTGCAAGATGGAGTAAAGCGCATCTACACCGTCGAGCGCAGAGCCCTTGATGGGCACGCCGATGACGGGCAGGGTGGTGCTGGCGGCAATCACGCCAGGCAGTGCAGCAGCCATGCCGGCACCTGCGATGATGACCTTGATGCCGCGTGCCTGTGCACCCGTGGCGAAGGCTTCCACCTCCTTAGGGGTGCGGTGTGCAGAGAGGGCGTTCATCTCGAAGGGAACGTGCATCTCATCGAGCAACTTGGCGGCTTTCTCCATGACGGGCAGGTCGGAAGTGCTGCCCATGATGATACTAACTACGGGAGTCATGAATTTAAGCGTTTATCAGTTTCTTGTAGTCTTCGGCACTCAGGAGGCTGTCGAAGTCGGCATCAGCAGCAGGCTTGATTTTTACCAGCCAACCCTCACCGTATGGGTCTTGATTCACCAGCTCAGGCTGATCGGCCAAAGCCTCATTCTGCTCCAGCACCTCACCGCCTACAGGGAGGAAGATATCTGAGATGGTCTTTACAACCTCGATGGTACCGAACACATCACCTGCGTTCAGGGTCTCGCCAACGGTCTGGATGTCAACAAACACGATGTCGCCAAGCTGGTCTTGTGCATAGTCTGTGATACCTACATAGGCTACATCGCCCTCTATGCGAATCCACTCATGTTCACTGGTGTACTTGATGTTCTCTGGGAAATTCATAGTTTAAAAAATTAAAGGTTTGACATATACCTGCAAAGGTAAGCAATTATTTCCAATTAACCACCCTCTCTGCCGAAATTCTTAGAAGAGCAGGAAGCTGAAGGGCATGCCTAAGTAGGGGTGCAGCACCACCAGCGTGCAGATGAGGCCGATGGCAAAGCCACCCAACACCTCGCTTAAGTTGTGATGTCCCAAGGAGATACGTGCCGAGCCAAGCATGCCGGCGATGAAGATGATGAGGCAGAGCCACCAGATGGGGTTGTAGCCGAAGAGCTCACTGAAGGCGATCAAGCCGCCCACGATGGCCCCCGCACCCGCCATGTGCTCGCTGACCTTCCAGAAGAGGTTGAGCACTATGCACACCACCTGTGAGAGCAACGCCGCCAAGATGATGCCCGTCATATACCACGGTATGTTCATTTGCCGCATGAGCAGGAGGCAGCAGACATACGACATGATGGTGAGCAGGAAGGGCAGGTAGCGATGCTGCTTCTGCGTGAGGTCCTTGGTGCTCAGCTTATTGATCTTGCAATAGGCTAAGATGGCCAGCGAAGGCGTGAGGATGGTAAACGTGTAGACAATGCCCAAGATGATGAGCTTGTAGGTGATGGGGAGCATGCGCAGGTAAGAAACCAAGAGCAGCAGTAGGAATGCAAGGAACGGGATGCTGAAGGGCGTGAACACCGTAGACACGATCTTCGCCATGCGCTGCTCTATGCCTATATTGGGGGCAGCGGGTGCCGTAGTAGGCTCCACGCTCTCTGCTGCCACTGTCACTTTCTCTTCGTCCATTTCCCCCAAAAAAATCTAAACTCTAACCCTAAACCAAATCACCTTCTCAGACGCGCCACGGGGATATTGAGGTTCTGGCGGTACTTCGCCACCGTGCGTCGTGCCAGCTGGAACCCCTTCTCATTCAGCATGGCCGTAAGTTCGTCATCCGTCAGCGGGTGCTCCTTATCCTCCTTGTCGATGGCCTCCTGTATCACCTTCAGGATCTGTCGGGTAGTGAGCTCCGTGCCATCCTCGGTGGTATAGCCATCGCTGAAGAAGTGCTTCAGGCGATAGATGCCGAAATTGGTCTGCACATACTTGCTGTTGCTCACACGTGATACGGTGGAGATGTCGAGCTTGGCATGCTCCGCCACATCCTTCAGGATCATGGGATGCAGCTGTGCCTCGTCGCCCGTAAGGAAGAAGTCGCGCTGCAATTCTATGATGGCCTTCATGGTGGTGAGCAACGTCTGCTGGCGCTGACGGATGGCATCGATGAAGTTCTGCGCCTTGTCGATATAGTCGCGCAGGTATTTCACCGTATCCCGTGATTGCGGTGTCTTCAGCTTCCCTTGCTGCTCAGCCAACTGCTTGTATTCCCGACTGATATGCAGCTCCGGCACGTTCTTATCGTTCAGAGAGAGCGTGATGTCACCGTTATCGCCGGTCTCCACGATGAAGTCGGGCACTATCTGCTGGAAATTCTTGTCGATAGACTCCCCCAGCGAAGACCCTGGGCGTGGATTCAGGCGCGTGAGCTCCTTGAACACCTGCTCGAAGTACTCCTTCTCCAGCCCCATGCGTTGCTGAATCTTATCCTTATGCTTATGTGTGAACTCCTCGAAATACTTGGAGATGATAGTCTCCTCGTCTTGCAGCAGCGCCAGTGCCTCTTGGTTGCCCCGTGCCTGCTGCTTCTTGCGGCGTATCTGTATGAGCAGACACTCCTGCAGGCTCCGTGCCCCGATGCCCGCAGGATCGAACTCCTGCACCACACGCAGCACCTCCAGCACCTCCTCCTCGCTTACCTCGATGCCCTCATAGACAAACAGATCATCTATCAGGCCGTCCATCGGCTTGCGCAGCAGTCCGTCATCATCCAGCGACCCTATCAGATACTCGGCAATCTGCTTCTGCTGTGGGGTGAAGTAATGCTCCGCTATCTGTGCCCGCACGCTCTCATAGAAAGAGGTGGAATCGCTGAAAGGAATCTCGCGCACCTGCTCCCCCGCACTGCGGTTGTGCGTCTGAAGTTGGTAGGCCGGAATCTCATCGTCATCATTCAGCAGATAGTCGTTCATCTCCTGATCATCATGCAGTCTCTCCTCGCTGCCCTCATGCTCCTCATAGTCCTGCTCCTCCTCATGGTCATCGGCACTTACCTCACGGCCTTCCTCAAGGGCAGGATTGTCTATCAGCTCATCATGGATGCGCTCCTCGAACTCCACTGTAGGCAGTTCCAGCAGCTTCACCACCATGATCTGCTGTGCAGAGAGCTTCTGCACCTGCGCCTGCGTCTGCATTTGGACGTTGGTTGTCTTCGAATTCTGGGGCATAGTGATAGGGTGTTATAAATTTTAGGGCAAAGATAGTGCAAACCATTTTTTATTCCTATCTTTGCCGTAAATAAAAACAAAAAAATTATCACTATGTTTCCTAAAGAGACCTATATACAACGCCGTGCAGAGCTGAAGAAACAAGTAGGCTCAGGCGTTTTGCTTTTCTTGGGCAACGATGACATGGGACTCAACTATGAGGACAATGCCTACCGCTATCGCCAAGATTCATCATTCCTCTACTATTTCGGCATCTCAAACGCCGGACTTTCTGCCGTTATCGACATCGATGAAGACCGTGAGATCATCTTCGGCGATGAGTTGAGCATCGACATGATCGTGTGGACAGGCATACTGCCTACCCTGCATGCACAGGCGCTGGAAGTTGGCGTATCTGATACCCGCCCTGCACTGGAAGTGGCAGACTATCTGAAGAAGGCGCAGGAAGGCGGTCGTGCCATACACTACCTGCCTCCATACCGCCCTGAGCACCGCATCAAACTGCTGGAGTGGCTGGGTGTGCCTTTCGCAGCGCAGAAAGGCTCCATTCCTTTCATCCGCGCCATCGTGAAGCAGCGCAACCATAAGACAGCCGAGGAAGTGGTGGAGATAGAGAAGGCCTGCGACGTGACGGCAGAGATGCACATTGCCGCCATCAAGTGCCTGCGCCCTGATATGTATGAGTATCAGGTGCGTGCAGAGATAGAGCGCGTGGCTATGGAGCATGGCATGGAACTCTCATTCCCTACTATTGCCACGAAGAACGGTCAGACGCTGCACAACCACTCCTATGATAATAAGGTGGAACCGGGCGACCTCTTCCTGATAGATGCTGGTGCCGAAACCCCGATGGGCTATGCAGGCGACATGTCGTCTACCTTCCCTGCCGACAAGACCTTCACCACCAAGCAGCGTGAGGTTTATGAAATCCAGAATGCCATGCATCTGGAATCTGTGAAGGCCCTGCGCCCAGGCATCCCATACATGCAGGTGTATGAGCTTTCTGCCCGCGTGATGGTAGAAGGCATGAAGCAACTGGGCTTGATGAAGGGCAATGCCGAGGATGCCGTGCGTGAAGGTGCTCATGCCCTGTTCTATCCACACGGATTAGGCCACATGATGGGACTTGATGTGCATGATATGGAGAATCTCGGTGAGATCTGGGTAGGCTACGACGGTCAGCCTAAGAGCACCCAATTCGGCCGTAAGAGTCAGCGCCTTGCCATCCCATTGGAGCCAGGCTTTGTGCATACCGTAGAGCCAGGCATCTACTTCATTCCAGAGCTGATAGATCTGTGGAAAGGCCAGAAGAAGTTCACCGACTTCATCAATTACGACAAGGTGGAGGAGTACCGTCACTTCGGCGGCATCCGAAACGAGGAAGACTACCTCATCACCGAAACCGGTGCCCGCCGTCTTGGCAAGAAGATTCCTTTGACACCAGAAGAGGTGGAAGCTTTGAGGTAATGAAATGCGGTTATAATCTGCGGTAAGTGGTAAAAAAAACGACTTACCGCAGGTTTTATTTAATAACTTTATTATCTTTGCATCATTCAATAAATAATAGTACGTGATGATTGGCAGAGAAAAAGAGCAACAGCAATTGAGGCAGGCTTACGACTCAGAAGCATCTGAGTTTGTCGCAGTATATGGTCGTAGGCGTGTAGGTAAGACTTTCCTGATTCGGGAAGTGTTTAACTATTCGTTCACTTTCCAGCATGCAGGATTGGCCAACTCTATGATGAATGACCAACTCATAGCTTGGCACTCATCACTCCAAGATGTAGGGTATCAAGGAAAAGTGGCCAAAAGTTGGTTAGAAGCTTTTGACCAGTTGAAAGATGTCGTAAGGCTATCCAAGGAGAAGAAGAAAGTGATTTTCATTGATGAGATGCCTTGGATGGATACCCCTCGTTCTAAATTTGTTGCAGCCCTAGAGCATTTCTGGAATAGCTTTGCTTCTGCCCGTAGGGATGTCTTGTTGATAGTATGCGGATCGGCTACTTCATGGATTATAAACAATGTATTCAAAAATCACGGAGGATTACACAACAGAGTCACCTGTCGCATCCATCTTATGCCTTTTACACTCAATGAATGTGAGCGTTTCGTCGCAGAGCGTAAGCTCGACTTTTCTAAGCATCAGTTGTTGATAGGCTATATGGTCATGGGAGGTGTGCCTTTCTATTGGTCATTGTTGCAGCGTGGACTCAGCCTTGATCAGAATATCGATGAATTGTTCTTTTCGGCAGATGGCGCTTTGCGTCATGAGTTCAATGAGTTGTATGCCTCCCTGTTTAAGCATCCAGAATCATACGTCAAGGTGATTGCTGCTTTGGGAAAGAAGAACGCTGGCATGACGCGTGAGGAAATCTTGGCCTCAGATAGTGATTTGTCGGACAATGGGAAACTGACGCAGGTGTTGGAGGACTTGGAGTATAATGGCTTTATCCGCCGATATAATGTCATTGGAAAGAAACTGCGCAGTGCAGTTTCCCAGTTGATAGATAATTTCACCTTGTTCTATTTTCGCTTTCTGCAGGATAATGTTGAAAATGATTCACATTTCTGGACACATCACATAGATACACCTATTTATAACACATGGTGCGGGCTGGCATTTGAGCGCGTTTGTTTCATGCACATCCGTCAGATTAAGCAGGCGTTGGGTATCGAGGGAATAGCCTCTAATGTCTATGCTTGGCAAGTAAAAGCCAGTGAGGAGACAGGGCCTGGTGCCCAGATAGATATGCTTATAGACAGAGCTGATCAGGTCATCAACCTCTGTGAAATAAAGTTTTCTACCCGTGAGTTCAGCATAGACAGGGTTCTGTCAGATGCACTGCGTATGAAAAAAGCCCGCTTTGCGGAAAGTACGAAGAATCGAAAAGCTCTGCACCTCACTATGATTACTACCTACGGATTAGTGCATAACATGTACTGGGGTGATATCCAAAAAGAGGTTACTGCCAGTGATCTCTTTAAAGAGTGAAAAACATCTTCCACATCTTCCATCTTCCACGGCGGCATATAAATCATGGATTATCTTGTGGAAGATGTGTGGAAGATGTGGAAGATGATGTCCAAAAAGGGTGATTTTCGCGTGCATTCGTGCACAAAATGCTCCGTTTTGCTGCTTTGATATGGGCCAGAATCCGGCTGTTATCATTGAATCATAACACGATTACGTAGTAAGCGTAAAGGTATTACGTCGGCTGCATAAAGGTTTTACGCCCGTTGCGTAATACTTTTACGCAAGCCACGTAATGGGGCGTAATAGATAATACATAAGAATCATATAACAAGCATTTCGTGGAGTATGAGGAGTAAAAACTTATCAAAGTTCTTTCTGATATAGGGCTTCATGCATTCATGAATCAGAATGAACTGGAAAGTATCACCATTTTGGCTGTTAATCCCCCAGCAATTTCATCTGAAACCTTGGTTAATACAAATGATTGTCCTATATATGTTCCTGCAAGTAGTTTAGCAGCATATCAGACTGCCTTCAATTGGACATATTATAGCGATAGGATTCATGCTATTGAATAGCGTGTCTGTTCTAAAATTTGGGATACTATTGCCCCACTAGGGATCATCCTAGCGGGGCAAAATATTTACTTATATGAGGCATTATAGGTGATTACAGATGTCATGAGACCGTGGGACCTGAGATCATGAGTCGCGTGGATGCCTCTGCCCTTCCTCCGTTGTATCTCCGCTGTTCCTCCGTTGTGACTCCGCTTTTTTTAACAGAATAATGGTGATGCATGGGGGGAGAGAATAGGAGATAAATCTATGAATACTGTGCAAAAACAGGGGGAGAAGAGAAATTATTTTTTTTCGGTAATTTTTTTTCGGTAAAATTTTGCATGGATGAATAAAGTCACTATTTTTGCGAAAAAGTAGGCTTATGACAAGAACTATCAATCCGTTTGTTGTTACAGGTAAGATTCCGTCTGCCTATTTCTGTGACAGGGTAGAGGAATCAAAGGTGTTGCTAAATGCGCTGACTAATCAGATGAATGTGGTGCTGACGGCAGAAAGGCGTATGGGGAAAACGTCTTTGGTGGATTTCGTATTCGAAAAGCCAGAGATTAGAACTGAATATGTCACTATTGCAGTAGATATCTTGCATACTACAACTTTCAAAGAGTTTATTCTGGCATTAGGCAGTGCTGTGTTTGAACGATTGGCTACTCGAAGTGACAAGCTGATGCGTCTATTTGCATCCACCCTGCGGTCTTTAAGTGCCAGCTTCGGCTATGACCCTGTGCAAAACTCACCCACATTTGATTTGAAGATTGGTGACATCGTCAATCCTGCTTACTCTTTAGGAGAGATTTTTCAGTATTTAGAAAATGCAGACACGCATTGTCTGATTATCATAGACGAATTTCAGCAAGTGACCAAATATCCAGAAAAGAATGTAGAGGCATTGCTGCGCACGCACATCCAAAAACTACAAAATGCCAACTTCGTTTTTTCTGGAAGTCAGCGAAGGATCATGGAAGAGATGTTCTTTTCTAACAAGCGACCTTTCTATCAGAGCGCAAAGTCTATAAGGCTTGAGCCTATAGAGAAAGCAGTCTATTGTGATTTTGCCATTTCCCTATTCAAACAAGGGACGAAGAATATAGCGGCTGATGCTTTCGAATACGTTTATGATATTTTTCACGGGGTAACACTTTATGTACAACGTATCATGAAGGATGCGTATTCTGAAACTCCTAAAGGAGCTACTTGCAGCATAGAATTGGTGAAAGAGCTCGTGGAACGCTATATAGCAGAGAATGACGAACGACTTCGTGAGCAGATGGCGTTTATCTCTGAAGCGCAAAAAGAGCTGCTTTATGCCATCCATTCAGAAGGTAAGGTGAAGAGCATTACGTCTGCAGCCTTCATAAAAAAGCATCGCCTTAAATCTGCCAGCTCATCACAAAGTGCAGCCCTGAAACTGTTGGAATATGATTTCATAACGCGTAAAGAGCAAATATATAGCATCTCTGACCCTCTGCTTGATCTCTGGTTAAGCAGAATGAATCTTCAGCCTTAGCGTATCACTTGATCTCATTGTCTCACGGTCTCAGGTTTCATCGCTTTGCCGGCCTTGTAGTAAGCTGATTGATGCGGTAAAGGGCAGCGGAGGCTTGCTCGGCAGTTATGCTGAGGTAGGCACGGGTGCCTCCCTGACGCGGGGTAAAGGTGGTGTAGCCTTCGTCATCTACATGGACATCGCCCCAAGGACTGAGGGTGAAGTAAGTAGGAGAGGGTTCCACGGCATAGAGGGTGGCTACAGCATCCCAGATTTCACTGTCGTAAGGCATGGCTTGATAGCGTTCATAGGCTTCCTTCAAAGGATGAAGGCTGGCCCAATGTAACCCTTGCTCCACGGTAGTGGCTTGGTATTTCACTTGGGCACCTACCTCGAAAGGCGTATAGACAATAGGCGAAGGCCATTCATGCGCAATCATCTGCGCAGAAGGGATGTCCTTGATGACATTGTACTCGGCGATAGGGTAAGGACCGAAGCTGCCTGCCATTATGGAAAGTAGGCGCACCTTCTGACGGATAAGCTCCTTGCCTGTCAGTGGGGAAATGTCATCGGCAGGAGATTGGAGCAGTTTCACGATGTTGATGGAGAATCCCACAGAGATCAGTATCACCGAACTATCGGGTTGTGCGGCCAGCGTCTTACGGTAAAGCGCTACGGCCTCTGGGATACTGTCATTCTGGAAGTCGGGACGCTGAAACAGCAGATTGCCTTGCGCATCGGACATCTGGCAAATAGCTTCCGCATAGTTGGGAGCATCAAAATTGCTGCTGATGCCTTGCTCTGCCCGCCCGATAGGGATATCTGGATAGCCATACCAATGATTGGTAAGGTGTAGGAACTCGGCAGCATAGGGGCTGTCGGTATTAACGCACTCTGCTGCCAGATTGATCTGCCCATCATCTACATATTTATAAAGCATGTCGAGTGCCACTACATCGTCGATATAGTTGCCTATATCGGTTTCGAGGATAACAGAAGGCAGGGGCTGCTCCTCCGGAGAGGAACAGCCTGCTGCCATCAAACACAGTGTTAATAGGCCTAAGTAGTATTTCTGAATAATGCGTTTCAAAACGGCGTTCTCCCAGCGTTATTTGAAACAAAGTGGAGCCAAGTCGCGCAGATTCTGGGTCCATACATACCAAGTATGTCCGCCAGGGATTTCGCTATATTCATGCTTGATGCCGAACTTATCGAAAGAAGCACGTGTAGCGATGCAGTTCTTGTAAGCGATGTCTTCTTCACCGCCCATATAGAAGCGATAAAGCTTGAATGCCTTGTTCATCTCGGCAGCATGCTCCTTGAGGTAAGGCTCCCATTGTGCATAGAGGTCGGAACCCTCAAACCAACCCGTTGAAAGTGGAAATACATAAGCGAAGCTGTTGTAATGACGCAGAGATACGTTCAGAGTCTCCAAACCACCCATGGACAGACCTGCCAACGCACGGTGCTGAGCATCAGCAATCACGCGGTAGTTGTTCTCGATGTAAGGAATCAGGTCGTTCATCATGTCATCGGTGAACTTGTCGGTATCTACGCTGCCATCAGGCATCACCACAATCATAGGCACAATCTTACCCTCGGCAAGCAGGTTGTCCATGATGAAGTTGGCACGACCCACATTAGGCCAAGCATAGTCATTGTCGCCACCGCCATGAATCAGATAAAGCACTGGCAGCTTGTCGGTGCTCTTCTCATAGCCAGCAGGTGTCCAGACATGCGCACGGCGGGTAGTGTTGAATGTAGACGACTTGTAGTAAATCTCAGCAGTAGCTCCGTGAGGCACATCCTTCATCTGCCAAAAAGCATCCCCTGCAGGGTCAACATCCAGCAATGGCTTGAGGCTATTGGTGTAAAGAGCCTTAGGATCATCCACTTGCAGGCCATCCACTACGAAATTATAGCGGAATGTGCCGATTCTGTCGTTCTCAATCTTACATTCCCACACCCCATTGTCTTGGCGGGTGAATACAGCTGGCTTGCCCCAAGGAGCGATGTCGCCGCCTACGCCAACAGTCTTAGCTTCAGGAGCATAGATGCGCAGAGTGACGGTTCTATCAGGATTAACAGTCACAGAATGCAGGGTGTCGTTTGGTGTAGGTGTGCGTTGGAACTGTGCACTGACGCTACCTGCCATCAGTAAGCAAGTGCCCAATAATAAAGCTTTTGTTCTCATGGGATTAAAATATTAGTTCTCAATTAATAGTTAAAACTGCTCCCTCCGAAAAACTCACGCAGCAGTGAGGTTGGAGGAATATCCTTGTCTTTCACAGGGTGGAAGTAGCGTAGGAACTTCAGCAAGCGGTGAGCCTCTGCATAAGCCTCGCAATTCTGGGGAACTTCCCTCAACACGGGTTCTACATGCGGGCGAAGCACGGCCATCTCGAAGAGCAAGGCAGAGTTGAACGTAGCATCGGCATTCTCCTGGAATGGGAAAATCCACTTATCCTCTCCCTGTCGTACACTTGGCCAGCGCATGATGGTCTGTTCAGCCGAGTATCCACGATAGAGATAGTCGCGCAAGATGCGGCGTATCAAGCGGTTGTCTGTGGTAGGTATCCAGTTGTGATCATCCAGAGAGATGGTGGTCAGTGCCGAGACATACACCTTATACTTATTAGCCTCAGGGATGTGTGGCGTGAGGTCAGGATTCAAGGCATGATTACCCTCCATCACCAAGATCATGTTGGGCGTCAGTTTCAGCTTTTCGCCCCTGTATTCCCGCTTTCCTGTGTTGAAATTATAAGTTGGCAGTGACACCTCTTCCCCTTCCAGCAAAGCCTTCATCTGCGTATTGAACAAATACAGATCAAGCGCATAAAGGCTCTCAAAGTCGTAATCTCCATGCTCATCGTGGGGTGTATCCACACGGTTAAGGAAGTAATTATCCAGTGAAATAGGGTAAGGAATCAAGCCATTCGCCATCAGTTGCACACTCAGTCGTTTGCTAAAAGTGGTTTTTCCCGAAGACGAAGGACCGGAGATGAGGACCAGCTTCACAGGCTCACTGCTATGGCTACGTCGGAAAATCTCCTCGGCAATGTGAGCAATTTGCTTCTCTTGCAGAGCCTCCACCACATTGATGAGCATCGTGGCATGCCCTTCCATGCATGCATGATTCAAATCGCCTACATTCCCCATGCCACCAATCTCTTCCAGACGGAGATGCTCCTTGAATGCGGCAAACATCTTCTCTTGGCGGATAGGAGAGCGCAGTTGCTCCGGATGCAGCATATCAGGCACAAGCAAAAGCAATCCGTCTTCGTATTTCAAAAGTCCGAATAGATGGATATAACCTGTGCTTGGAAGTAAACTGCCATAGTAATTGTCGATGGTATCCCCCAGTTTGTAGTAATGCGTATAGAGCATCCCAGACGTTTCTAGCAGTCGCACCTTGTCAATGCGATTCTGACTACGAAACAGGGCGATGGCATCTTCCGTGTGGCACTCCACCTGTTCAAAGGCGATATCGGCACTGATGATATCCTGCATTTTCTGTTTGATAGCCTCCACATCATCTTCGGTCACTGCCCTGCCTAAGCGAAGGTCGCAGAAATAGCCGTTGGAAACGGGATGCTCCATCAGAATCTTCCCGTTGGGGTATAGTTCCGTCACAGCCTTGTAGAGTACGAAGCATAATGAGCGTACATAGGTGCGCATGCCGTCGGGAGATGAAAGGTCCAGAAACTCAATGTCCTTATTGGTATAGACCTTATAGTTAAGCTCCTTCGTGGTATTGTTCACACGGGCACACGCCACTTGGTGAGGCAGCTTGCAACCTATCTGATGATAAATACCAAGCAGCGAACTGCCGTTCTCTACATCGTAGTAAGTATGATTATTCTTACAGTAAATCTCTAACATAGCAATTAGCGTATGAAAAATAAAGCCCCCAAACAGAGGGCTTTATGGCTTTCAGGAATGTGTAATTATGCTTCTTTCTCAAAGTCTTCTTTACCAACACCACAGAGAGGGCAAACCCAATCTTCAGGAAGAGCTTCAAAAGGAGTTCCTGGCTCGATGCCATTATCTGGATCACCTACTTCAGGATCATACACATAGCCACATACGGTGCAAACAAATTTGTCCATAATCTGATTTTTTTAATTAGTTAGCGTTACGTAAGCAAAGGAACGAAAAATATTTGAGGAAAGCATCAAGAATGGGAAATTATTTTTACGATTTGATGAAAAAAAACTTTTCATTGGGTTAGAATGATTAATTGTAGTATTTTTGTGCTCGTATAAAAGATTGAAAGAAAAATGACAGAGACGAATCTCTATTTACGGGGACTGACCGATGCCGAAGTGCAGGAGAGTAGGACACAGCATGGCGTGAACCTGCTCACTCCGCCTGTGCGCCCTTCGATGTGGAAGCTCTATCTGGAGAAGTTCCAAGACCCCGTGATTCAGATATTGCTGGTGGCTGCCTGCCTTTCCTTGGTGATTTCCGTCATCCAGAATGAATACGCAGAAACCATCGGCATCATTGTGGCTATTTTGCTGGCTACAGGCATAGGCTTCCTCTTCGAGTATGATGCCAATAAGAAATTCGACCTCCTAAATCAAGTCAATGAAGATACGTTGGTGAAGGTGCGCCGTAATGGCGGTGTGTGCGAGATTCCGCGTAAGGATTTGGTAGTGGGTGATGTGGTGTTGCTGGAAACGGGAGAGGAGATTCCTGCCGATGGCAATTTAGTGGAATCTATGAACCTGCAGGTGAATGAATCTAACCTCACGGGAGAGCCAATGGTGAACAAGTCCGCAGATCCGGCACATTTCGATGATGAGGCGACCTATCCCAGCAACCGACTGCTGCGTGGCACGATGGTGATGGATGGACATGCGGGATATATCATTGATAAGGTGGGCGATGCCACGGAGATAGGCAAGGTGGCACGGCAAAGTACCGAAACCAACATGGAGCCTACACCGCTGAACCTGCAGCTGGATCGCTTGGCAAAACTGATCGGCCATGTAGGCTTTACGGTGGCAGCACTGGCCTTTGGTGTCTTCTTTGTAAAAGATGTGCTGCTGCATTACGATTTCTCCACGTTCCATACCTTCGGCGACTGGATGCCTGCGCTGCAAGACACCCTGCAATATTTCATGATGGCAGTGACGCTTATCGTCGTGGCTGTGCCAGAAGGACTACCCATGAGTGTGACGCTGAGCTTGGCTCTGAATATGCGTCGCATGCTGAAGACCAATAACCTAGTGCGCAAGATGCATGCCTCCGAAACTATGGGTGCTGTAACTGTGATTTGTACCGATAAGACCGGCACCCTCACACAGAACCTGATGCAGGTGCAGGAGATGGTAAACCTGGCTTCTGAAGTTGCTCCAGATGCGTTGTTCTATGAGGGCATCGCAGTCAATTCTACCGCTTTCTTAGAGAAAGCCGAGAAAGGGAAGCCCCATGGTGTGGGCAATCCTACAGAAGTGGCCCTGCTGCTTTGGCTATACGAGAAAGGTATAGATTATTTACAACTGCGTGAAGAGGCAGAGATAATAGACCAACTCACGTTCTCTACGGAACGAAAGTATATGGCTACGTTGGTGCACTCCAAAGTGAACGGCAAGCTTATGCTTTATGTCAAAGGTGCGCCAGAGATAGTGCTCTCTCTTTGTCATGAGCCTGTGCTGGAAGCTGGCAGCCCAGCGATAGAAGCACAGTTGCTTGCATTCCAAGAGCGAGGTATGCGTACCTTAGGTTTTGCTTGCAGGGAAGTGCAGGCAGAGGAATCTCAAGACTGCAAGGAACTTTTACAGAAACAAGACCTCGCTTTCACGGCTATCACAGCCATCAGCGATCCTGTACGTGCCGATGTGTCTGCCGCAGTAAGGAATTGTCAGCAGGCAGGCATTGATGTAAAGATTGTCACAGGAGATACGCCTGCCACTGCCCGAGAGATAGGACGTCAGATAGGTTTGTGGAAAGACACGGATACAGAAGGCAATGCTATTACTGGTGCGGAATTTGCCAACTTGTCGGATGCAGAGGCATTGGAGCGGGTGATGGATGTCAAGATTATGAGCCGTGCACGTCCGACGGATAAGCAGCGCTTGGTGCAGCTCTTGCAGAAGTGTGGGGCTGTAGTGGCAGTGACGGGTGATGGTACCAATGATGCGCCTGCACTGAATCAGGCCCAGGTAGGACTCTCCATGGGCGATGGTACTTCTGTAGCGAAAGAAGCCAGTGACATCACGTTGCTTGACAACTCCTTCCATAGCATTGGTACGGCTGTGATGTGGGGACGCTCGCTCTATAAGAACATCCAGCGTTTCATTCTTTTCCAACTCACCATCAACTTCGTGGCACTGTTTGCCGTATTGATAGGTGCTTTTATCGGAACCGAATTGCCATTGACTGTGACGCAGATGCTCTGGGTAAACCTTATCATGGATACTTTTGCCGCCTTGGCTCTGGCATCCATCCCTCCGAGTGAAGATGTGATGATGGAAAAACCGCGTAAGTCGTCTGATTTTATCATCTCTCGCACCATGTGGGCAAATATCATAGGCGTAGGTGTCTGCTTCTTAGCTTTATTGCTGGGTATGCTCATGGCCTTCGACGAGATGCCAGGCGGAATGACCGTGCGTCGCCTTACCATTTTCTTCACCACATTTGTGATGCTACAGTTCTGGAATCTCTTTAATGCCCGTGCCTTCGGAGGTAAGGCTTCCGCTTTCAGTCATCTTGGAGAGTCGTATGGCTTAGAATTGGTGGCTGTCATCATTCTGGTGGGACAGTTCCTTATCGTGCAGTTTGGCGGAGAGGTGTTCCGCACCGAACCACTTGATTGGCAGATGTGGGGACTTATTATAGGAGGAACGTCTGTGGTGCTATGGATAGGTGAGGCTGTGAGATGCGTAAAACGATTAATAAAATAAGTAATGTGTAAAATTAAGGATAATGGAATCATACTTTGCAACGGTAGGTTTTTTCGATGGTGTGCATAGGGGGCATAGGGACCTTATCAAACAACTGATAAAAGTATCCAAGAAGCGGAAAATGAAATCGGCTGTGGTGACGTTCAGGCAGCATCCCCGCAGGGTATTGAATCAAGAGTACCAGCCTCAGTTACTCACAACATGTGAAGAGAAAGAATGGCTCTTAAAGAACACATGCGATATGGATGAATGCTTTATGCTCGATTTCACCGTGGAGCTGGCATCCTTCAGTGCTAAAGAGTTTATGCAGTTCTTGAGAGATGAATATAATGTGAGAGGACTGCTGATTGGCTATGACCATAAGTTTGGGCATAATCGTTCTGAAGGTTATGAAGATTATGTACGCTACGGAGAAGAGCTTGGCATCGAGGTGTTGCAGGCTGTACCTTTTCAGACTAAGGAAGGCTTAATCATTAGTTCTTCCATAATACGGCAGTATGTAACGGAAGGCAAGATGGCAAAAGCTGCTTATCTTTTAGGTTGTGGCCTTTTTGTCAGTGGTACGGTAGTACTTGGGCATCAGATAGGGCGTACCATCGGTTTCCCTACAGCCAATATTAAACTCGATGAGGAAAACAAGCTATTGCCTCCTGATGGTGTCTATGCAGTGTTTGTAATGGTGGATGGTATCATGCATCCTGGAATGATGAATATAGGAAAGCGTCCTACGATGGACAATGGTAATGATCTCAGTATAGAGATTCATGTCATCCATTATAAAAAGGATCTTTATGGAAAGTATCTCATGGCTATGGTAATAAACCGTGTGCGTGATGAGAAAAGATTCAGTTCTAAAGAAGAGCTTGCCACTCAGTTAGAAGAAGACAAGGGGAAAATAGAAGGAATTTTGAAAGAGTCTGATAAATAGTAAGTGAATATGAAAAAAGCGATTATTCTGGTTTTGATTTATTTCTTGGTACAAGTGGCGGCTGCCCTGCTTTGTATGGGGGCAATGATTATTTACCAATATGCTACCACGGGAAGTTTTGTTACCACTGACATGACCTCTGACATCATGGCTCCCATGATGGTTCTTGGCTTTGTGCTGATGTCGCTCATTTTATGGAAGGGTGGGTATCTGCGCCCCTTCAATGAAGTGTGGAATGTGCTTACTCCTTCTTATCTGGGATGGACAGCCTTGCTGGGATGTGCATTGATTTTCTTGATAGACAGTCTGCTCAGTTTGTTTGATTTCCTTCCAGATATATTGAAAAATGAGTTCGAGGCCCTCGAATCTGGTTGGCTTGGCATTTTTGCGGTTTCCGTGCTTGGTCCTATCCTTGAGGAGATGCTCTTCCGTGGTGCCATCACGCGAGAGTTGCTGAAGCGTTATAAACCCCAGCATGCCATTTTGTTTTCAGGTTTGATATTCGGACTTTTCCACATCAATCCTGCACAGGTTGTGCCTGCTATGCTGATTGGTTTTGTATTGGCCTGGTTGTATTGGCGCACCAAGAGTATTATTCCTGGCATTATCATTCACATCATCAATAACTCACTTTCGTGCTACATTACTGTTGTCCATCCTGAAGCAGAGAGCCTTACAGACTTGTTTGGTGGCAGGGCACCAGTAGCCTTTGGCATTCTGATTGCCATTGCCCTTTGTTATGTCTGCGTGATGAAGCTTAATAATGTTGAAGAGAAAGTCAATCCAGATGATTCTCCTTTGTCTTGAATGCCAAGGCATACATGCGAATCTGCTTCACCATTGACAGCAAGCCATTGCTGCGGGTAGGAGAGAGGTGCTCATGCAACCCGATGCGGTCGATAAAGTAGAGGTCTGCATTCAGGATCTCTTCTGGAGTATGGCCTGAAAGTACCTTGACGAGCAATGCAATGATGCCTTTCACGATGAGGGCATCACTCTCTGCTTGGAAGACGATGTTCCCATCGACATAGTCGGCATGAAGCCATACCCGACTTTGGCAACCTTCTATCAGGTTGCTTTCTGTCTTGTACTTTTCATCCAGCGGAGCTTGCTCGTTGCCTAAGTCGATAAGCAGCTGATAGCGGTCCATCCAATCGTCAAAGTCGCTGAACTCAGCGATAATCTCATCTTGTATTTCGTTGATAGTCATAATCTCTGTAAATAAAATCCAATTGATTATTTCTCACTATAAATCACCTGCAGCAAAGTCTGACCAACGGCTTGCAGGGTTTGGCGGTCTATGGCATCCATGTCATCCTTCACCGTATGCCAATGCTCGAAGAAACTATATTGGTCGCTTGTGGCAATGATGTCGATGGTAGGAATGTGTGCCAGTCTGTTTACGAACAAATGGTCGTCAGTGGCACCACCGCCGTCTTGTTTCTTGAAATACTTGCCAAAACCCAACTTATCAGCAGTACGCCACACTTTGCGGTTGACATCCTTGGCAAACATCTCTGAGTAGTATTCATACTTGAAAGTGGCATCCTTACCACCTACCATGTCGAGCAGAATGCCATATCGAGCACCATAGCCCTGAATGTGTGGATTACGCGCCCAGTATTGTGAACCTAAGCACCAATGCTCTTCAACGTGTTCACCTTTATAATCTCTGTGTGTGCCGTAATCCTCAGCATCGAAGAAGATGATGTCAATGCCTATCGAAGGCGCTTGTTGCTGAAGCTGTCTGGCCACCTCCAGTAAGATACCTACACCACTGGCACCATCGTTGGCACCGAGAATGGGCGTGTAGTGCTTCTGAGGATCAGGGTCGTTATCTGCCCAAGGGCGACTGTCCCAATGTGAGAAGAGTGCGATGCGCTTCTTGCTCTCAGGGTTGAATGCGCCAACGATGTTGCGGGCATTCAGAAGTTTGCCATCATAGCTGGAGACAGAAGCCTGTTGTACGTAGAGCTTGGCACCGAATTGTTCCAACTGGTGGATAAGATAGTCGCCACAAGCCTGATGTGCTTCCGTATTAGGAACACGAGGACCGAAGTCCGCTTGGCTCTTCACATAGTGGTAGGCACTGTCAGCATTGAATACAGGCACATTTTCTGTACTAAAAGTCTCTTCCTCGGCATATCCGGCTTGTTGACTGCTGCCACAGGCAACCATATTAAGCATCAGCCATGCTGCGAGCATGGAGAAGGTATAAGGGATGTTCATTTCAGTATTGTAAGTTTAGTTTGTTTTCCGACTTCAAGTTTCACACGGCTCCCTTCGATGAGCGGATAGTTTGCCGTGACATGTCCCACAGGGAATCCGAAGCAAATAGGGATGTGGTATTCTTTTACCACATCTGCCAAAGCACCATAGAGATCCTTGCCGAGTCCCATGTTCTCAGTATATTCAGTGAACTGTCCGATGATAAGTCCGCTGATACGTTCCAGAACGCCACCGATCTTCAGATTATAGAGCATACGCTCCACGGCATGTGGACGTTCTCCCACATCTTCCAGAAAGAGGATGGTGCCATCAGCAGGGATGTCGTAAGGCGTGCCACGAAGTCCGTAATACACGGCAAAGTTGCCACCACGCAAAATGCCCTCTGCCTTTCCCTTGTGGTTGAGACGGTTGGCCTCACAGGTATAGGTAATGAGGCTCTTGCGGTCTTGATATTCTCCGAAGAGTATGCGTCGCATAGCTTCTGCAGCAAAGTCATCGGCAGGTTCTTCTGCCAGATGACGTGCCATAGGGCCATGCAGAGAAGCGAAGCCTTGCTGCTGAAAATAGCAGTGCAGGGCAGTGATATCACTGAATCCTATCAACCACTTGGGGTGTTCGCGAAACTTGGTAAAGTCCAGTTTCCCTATAAGGTGCTGTGCTCCATAGCCACCTCGGCTGCAAAGGATGACCTTCGCAGTTTCATCGTCCATAGCTGCCTGCAGGTCTTTCAGGCGTACGCGGATGGTTCCTGCGAAAGAGGCATAGCTATCGGCATAGTGGGGAGCCACCTTCACATGGAGTCCCCATGATGCCAATCGTTTCCATGCAGAGGCCACTATCTCACGTTCCATCTTTCCAGATGGGGAGATGATGATAACTTTATCGCCTTTCTCCAAGAAGGGAGGGAATATCAGTGAATCCATTCTTCGTTCTGTTTTATTATTAAAGAAGGAAGAGAACAGTGGGCTCTCTTCCTTCCATATTATATATAAGGTAGACTATCAGTCGTTATGCTCACGACGTGGGCGATCGTTGTACTCACGGCGTGGACGGTCATTATGCTCACGGCGGTCGTCACGACGATCATCACGTCGGTTGTTGTCGCGATTGTTCTCACGGCGTGGACGCTCTGGGCGCTCCTGATAACCTTCTGGTTTTGGTAACAACACACGGTGAGAGAGTTTGAACTTACCCGTCTTGTCATCGATGTCGAGCAACTTCACTTCGATCTCGTCACCCTCATGGATACCAGCTTCCTCAACGGTCTCCAGACGCTTCCAATCGATCTCGGAGATGTGGAGCAAACCATCCTTGTTAGGCAGGAACTCTACGAAGCAACCATAAGGCATGATGCTCTTCACCTTACCAGTGTAAGTTTCACCAATCTCAGGAACAGCTACGATAGCCTTGATCATATTGACTGCAGCATCGATGCTGGCCTTGTTGCTGGCTGCAATCTCGATCTGTCCGCCCTGCTCGTCTTCCTCGATGGTGATGGTAGCACCAGTCTCTTCCTGCATACCCTGAATAATCTTTCCGCCCGGGCCAATCACTGCACCGATGAATTCCTTAGGAATAGTCATGGTGAAGATGCGTGGAGCATGAGGCTTCAAGTCTTCACGAGGTTCTGCGATGGTATCAGTGATCTTACCGAGAATGAACTCGCGGCCTTGCTTTGCCTGCATGAGGGCCTTCTCCAGAATCTCGTAAGAAAGGCCGTCAACCTTGATATCCATCTGAGTAGCGGTGATACCGTCGCGGGTACCAGTTACCTTGAAGTCCATATCGCCCAGGTGATCCTCATCACCTAAGATATCAGAAAGCACTACGTACTTGTCGCTCTCAGAATCCTTGATCAGACCCATGGCGATACCAGATACAGGCTTCTTGATCTTCACTCCAGCATCCATCAGTGCCAATGTACCTGCACAGACAGTTGCCATAGATGAAGAACCATTAGACTCCAGAATATCTGAAACGATGCGGATTACGTAAGGATAGTCGGCAGGAATCTGACCCTTCAGGGCGCGCCATGCCAAGTGGCCGTGACCAATCTCACGACGGCCTACACCGCGCTGAGCCTTAGCCTCACCAGTTGAGAATGGAGGGAAGTTGTAGTGGAGCAGGAAGCGCATCTTGCTGCGATCCAGCACGTCGTCAACAATCTTCTCGTCGAGCTTCGTACCCAGTGTACAGGTAGAGAGTGACTGCGTTTCACCACGGGTGAAGATAGCAGATCCGTGAGGACCGGGCAGTGGGCTGACCTCACACCAGATGGGACGAATCTCTGTAGGAACACGGCCATCCAGACGCTTGCCCTCATCGAGCACGCAACGACGCATAGCATCGCGCATCACGTCATGGTAGTAGCGATCCATCATGGCTTCTTTCTCTGCCAGTTCGTCTTCTGTCAGATCGCTATGAGCAGCAGCATACTGCTCCTTGAAGTCTGCCAGGATCTTATCGAATGCCTCAGCACGTGCGTGCTTGTCGAGTGCCTGCTTGGTGATGTCGAAAGCAGGCTGATACAGCTCTTTCTTCATCTGCTCACGCAGTTCTTCGTCATTGGTCTCATGGCAATATTCACGCTTCACGGTAGAACCAACCTCCTCGGCCAGTTCCATCTGAGCCTTGCACATCACCTTGATGGCCTCATGGCCAGCCTTCAGCGCACCGAGCAGGTCTTGCTCAGAAACCTCGCTCATCTCACCTTCTACCATCATGATATTCTCATAAGTGGCACCCACCATGATGTCCATGTCGGCATTCTTCAGTTGCTCGAAGGTTGGGTCAATCACATACTCACCATCGACGCGAGCCACGCGAACCTCAGAGATAGGACCACCGAAAGGTATGTCAGAAACAGCCAGAGCTGCAGAGGCAGCCAGGCCAGCCAATGCGTCAGGCATGTCTACGCCATCGGCAGAGAAGAGGATGATGTTCACATAAACTTCTGCATGGTAATTGTCTGGGAACAGAGGGCGAAGTGCGCGGTCCACCAGACGGCAGGTCAGAATCTCATAGTCTGAAGCCTTACCTTCACGTTTTGTAAATCCGCCAGGGAAACGGCCGAATGCAGAAAACTTCTCCTTATACTCTACCTGCAACGGCATAAAATCTGTTCCGGGAACTGCATCTTTTGCGGCACAAACAGTAGCCAACAGCATGGTGTTTCCCATGCGCAGCATCACAGCACCATCTGCCTGTTTTGCCAGCTTTCCCGTTTCGAGCGTGATGGTTCTTCCATCAGGCAGCTCGATTGTCTTAACGATTGGATTCATAAATAGTTTTTCTAAAATTTCTTTTTTTAATACTTCAAAAATTCGTGCAAAGATACATAATTAATTGTTTCTATGAGTGTAAAAGGCTGAAAATCTTTAGCATTATTACATATTTTATACTTTTCTTGGCTTGGAAAGTTAGAAAATAGACAAAAAGCACTATCTTTGTCGCGCAAAAATGGAAATGAATATGAAGAAACTGTTTATTATGGCGCTTGTCTTGACGGCACTGAGCGCTTGCAATAATCAAACCGCTACTACGCAAGGTGGTTTCCGCATCGAGGGCGAAGTTAGCGGTGCAGAAGGAAAGACACTGGTATTCGAGCATTCAGGCTTGCAGGGCATCATCCCCTTGGATTCTGTGAAGTTGGGTACCGATGGTAAGTTCCGCTTCTCATGGGCACGCCCAGAAGCTCCAGATTTCTATCGACTGCGTCTGGACAGAGATGTCATCAATCTGGCGGTAGATTCCACGGAAACTGTGCAAGTGAAGGCTTCTGCTTCTCAGTTTGCCACTGCTTACGAGTTAGAGGGCTCTGAAGATTCACAGAAGATCAAGGAACTCACACTGAAGCAGATAGAGATGCAGAACCGTGTGGATGCGTTGGTTGATGCTCTGCAGAATGATCGTATTCCTGCTGGCGTTTATCAAGACAGCCTTCAGAAGGTGGTCAATCGTTACAAAGACGAACTGAAGAACAAATACATCTTCGAGGCACCTAATAAGCCATACGCTTATTTCGCACTCTTCCAGCAAGTTGGACAATATACGCTCTTCGATCCGCTGGCCAGTCGTGAAGATATGCGTGTGTTTGCTGCAGTGGCTACCAGCCTCCATGCTGCTTATCCTAATGCAGCACGCTCACAGAATCTGTATAACATTGTCATCAAGGGTATGCAGAACGACCGTCGCAGTCAGGGACAGGACATCGAGCTGCCTGCAGAGGCTTATACAGAGTCGGGTTTGATAGACATCACTCTGCGCGACTTGCATGGAAATGCGCATAAGCTCTCCGAACTTACAGGCAAGGTGGTGCTGCTGGATTTCACTGTATATCAGAGCGATTTCTCTGCGGAGCACAACTATATGCTGCGTGATATCTATGACAAGTACCATGATCGAGGTTTCGAGATCTATCAGATTTCCTTGGACACCAATGAGCATTTTTGGAAGCTCACTGCCGACAATCTGCCCTGGATTTGTGTGCGCGATCCGCAGAGCACCAGTTCTGTGAATGTCTCTTCCTACAACGTGCAGTCAGTCCCCACCATTTACCTTATCAATCGTGCGGGAGAATTGCATGCCAGTCAGGAGACCACGCTTGATGCAGCTGTTAAGAGTCTGCTATAAAGGCGCTTAAACGAAAGGAAAAACGCAAATTGTGTTTTAAAGCATCTTTTTTTATTTGATTGGATGTTTTTTTACACTTATCTTTGCAACGTAAAAGTCTGGAAAGAGGGTTCCAACATGTGAGGCATGTTGGAATTCTTTTTGTTTTATTTTGATTTTGAAGGTAATAATAAAAAAGGAGGAATTATATGGCTTATATGTCACAAGAGGGCTATGACAAACTGGTAGCCCAATTAAGGCGAATGGAGGCGGTGGACCGTCCCCGCGTCATCGAAGCTATCCGAGAGGCACGTGATAAGGGCGACCTTTCTGAGAATGCCGAGTATGATGCTGCCAAGGAAGAGCAAGGTCTTCTGGAAGGTAAGATCAATGAGCTGAAGCAAATCATTGCCGATGCCAAGATTATCGATGCTTCTAAGTTGAAGACCGACTCTGTGCAGATATTGAACAAGGTGGAGCTGAAGAACCTGAAGAATGGCATGGAGATGAGCTATACCATCGTGTCAGACACAGAGGCTAATCTGAAGCAGGGCAAGATTTCTGTGAATACACCTATCGCACAGGGCTTGCTGGGTAAGAAGGTTGGCGATCAGGTGGCTATCAAGGTGCCAAGTGGTATCATCAACTTAGAGATTCTGAGTATTTCATTCTAATTTTTGAGTCTTATGGCAACTATTTTCAGTAGAATCGTAGCAGGTGAGATTCCTTGCTACAAGATAGCAGAAAACGAGAAGTTTTTCTCTTTCCTTGACATCAATCCTCTGGTAAAGGGACATACGCTGGTGATTCCCAAGCAGGAAGTTGACTATATCTTCGACTTAAGCGATGAAGACCTCGCAGAGATGACCGTTTTTGCGAAGAAGATAGCTGTAGCCGTAAAGAAAGCGTTCCCTTGCCGTAAGGTGGGCATGGCTGTGCTGGGCTTGGAAGTGCCTCATGCACATATTCATCTGGTACCTATGCAGACAGAGAAAGACCTGATTCTTTCTAATCCGAAACTCTCGCTCCCTGCAGAGGAGATGGAACAGATTGCAGCGGCCATCCGCGCACAACTCTAATAAAAAAGGTGGGAAGCAAATCCCACCTTTTTCTTTTATCTAAGCTCTAAACTCTAGACTCTAAACTCTAAACTCTAACCCCTAAACCCTAAACAAACTCCTCTCCCATCTTAATCTGGGTATCGTTCACGTATTTTCGGATGGCACTCTCATTGTCCTTCTTGCAAATCAGCAGCACATTGTCGCTTTCTGCCACCAGATAGCCTTCTAAGCCATCTATTACAGCCAACTTGCCTTTCGGCATCACCACAATGTTGTTCTTGCTGTTGTATAATTCCGACTTCCCCTTCAGTGTCACATTCTTAGAAGCATCTTTTGGAGAGAGGTCGTAGAGTGATCCCCAAGTGCCGAGGTCCGACCATCCGAAATCACCAAGTGCCACTATGACATTGCTCACCTTGCTGGCTTTCTCCATCACACCATAGTCGATAGATACGTTCGGACATGCAGAGAAAATCCCGTCGATGAAAGCCTGCTCTTTGTCGGTGCCATAGACTTCTGGCTTCGCACAGAGTATGTTGGTCAGTTCTGGGAGACTGGTTTCCAGTGCCTTGATGATGCTTTGTACGTTCCACATGAAGAGGCCCGAGTTCCAATAATACTCTCCGCTCTCCAGGAACACCTTTGCCAGTTCCAGCTCTGGTTTTTCCGTGAAAGTCTTCACCTTATAATATTTATCACGCACGTGTTCTGCTATCTGAATATAGCCGTAGCCCGTTTCAGGGCGGTTAGGCCTGATGCCCAGTGTGATAAGCTTATCCGTTGAGGCAGCCATCTCCAGTCCGCTGCTGATGGCTTCCAGGAACTCCTGCTCTTTCAGTATCAGGTGGTCGCTTGGAGCCACTACGGTATTGGCGTCAGGATTCAGTGCGCGGATATGGTAAGATGCCCAGGCTATACAAGGAGCCGTATTCCTACGCATAGGCTCCAGCAATATCTGTGACTTGCTGATTTCAGGCAGCTGTTCGCAAATCAAGTCAGCATAAGCCTCATTGGTCACAAAGAAGATGTTCTCTGTAGGGATCACCTTACAGAATCTGTCGAATGTCTGTTGGAGGAGTGAGCGTCCTGTTCCGAAGAAATCCAGGAACTGTTTAGGAAGTGTCTTGCGACTGATAGGCCAAAAACGGCTGCCAATGCCGCCACACATCACTACACAGAAGTTATTTTTGTTTTCCATAGTTGTTCTTTTCTTAAAGTTTGATGCTAATATAAATCATGTTTTTCTTATAAAAAAACTTTTTATGATAAATTTCGAAAATTATTATTTTTTATGCCAAAGTGTTGTAGTTTCAGAAAAAAGCCTTATCTTTGCATCCGCATTAGCAGAATGCCCAGATGGCGGAATCGGTAGACGCGCTGGTCTCAAACACCAGTGGGGCAACCCATCCCGGTTCGACCCCGGGTCTGGGTACAAGAAACGGAGAGTTTTGCTCTCCGTTTTTTTTATTCAATGATTTCCCAAAAGCCGCCTTTATCTGGACCTACTCGGCGGAGATATTTGCCACGCATTATTTCTATATTACTGCTGATAGCTGCTATGCTTATACCAACATATTTTGATAAATCAGATTTGGAGATATAAGGATCGTCAGCCATAAATCGAAGTATGGCAATTCTGTTTTCTGTTAATCTATCTCCATTGGCAGATGCTTTTTCTATCAACTTTTCTATCAACTTTTCTTTTTTTTCTGTCAACCCTATAGTATTATCTGGGAACTCTTCTGTCAACTTTACAGTCACCTTTTCTGCTACCTTTGGCACTGTAATCTTCAAGATGAACTCATCAGTTCTGAAGGATGGAACATTTGCAAATTTACTTTATGTAATTGTTAATCAATTTATTTATAACTAATTCAAATTGCCAACCCATAAATGGCTTTTACATAGTTATCGACTTCCGTTTTCGACTTTAATGCCAACAAATGATTCTTTTGCTCTTCAGTAAATGGGTAGACACCGAACGACTTAACATAGTTTTTTGCGTATGAATAATAACCTGTCGAATAGGGCTTGCTGGTATGTCTCATATAATAATCGAACACAGTGGATTCCAGAACCCGTTTTAGGAACAGAAGTTCTGTTTCTGATTCGCTGTAAATTGCATAACCACAATAAATCATCATGTCCTTCTGTGGCATATAGACGAAATGTGGCTGGTCACTCATATATGGAAAGAGCAATTTCTTACCGCTATCAGCAATAGCTTGTGTACGTCCGAATGCATACCAAGCACCATAGTCTCCTTCACCTTTATCGCGAGCATCCAAAACATCTTTACATGACTGCAAATAGGCGTATGCATGGGGATAATTACTAATAAAGAAATCTTCTGCTATGACACTAGAATTGTTGTCATATGGAGTGATGATTTTTTCTTCCTTTTCGTCTATCTCTGCCTCAGTCTTCAGAATGTTGGGCTTTATTATATCGCGGCAAATGCCTTTTTCAATAGGGAATTCGCGTCCATTGCGAATATGATAATAGAAATTCTCGTCAGTTCTCGAGGGACGGAAGATGAAAACATCATTAGCCAATGTTGCTATTCCGTTCTTAATGACGTACAAATCTCCAAGAGCTTCACCTGCATTCTCTATCAGACGGATATTATTTAGAACCTCACTGCGATTCAGATTCCACCCTCTATGGTCATCTAAGATATTGTAGCTGATACGATTATAGACAAAATTATTCTGAGTCTCTACCTCAGACAATCCAGCTTTGGCATAAAGTAGCAAATCACTTTTCGCCTTAGAAAGGAAAGCCAGGCAGGTGTAAGCCAATTTTTTCTTGAAAACTAATTGTTCGCCAAAGTCGATGATACTAAGGCTCACTTGGTTCTCGTGGAAATATCTGCGCAGGGCTCGTGCATTCACACTCTTGAAGAACGTGTTGACGGTGATGTAGCCTAAAATACCATCATCACAAAGCACAGACATACCTATCTCAAAGAAAGGAATATATAAATCTGAATTACCCACTCGTGACGTTTGCCAACGAGACAGCAACTGCTTGGTGTCGGTATCAATATGTTTAGAACGCACATATGGTGGATTTCCAACGACGGCGTCGAAGCCGCCATTCTCTTGAACGTTTGGCAAACTAAAGAAATCGAATGTCAGAGAATTGCCGCAATACAAATTGAAATCCTCTTCCGTTATTATTTCTCCATGAAGTAATGCCACCAGCGAGAGCAGTATTTTCGCTCTAGTTATGCTCATTTCGCTGATGTCCACACCGTAGAGGTGATGGTATATGGTAGCAAATGGAACCTGAGTTCGTTCGTGGAAGATCTCAGCCAAAGTATAGAGAAATGCACCACAACCACATGCTATGTCTGCACACAAGCATTCATCAAGAGGCTTTGCAATTGAGTGAAGAACTTGTCCAACAATATAATTACGGATATAACTCGGAGTGTATACAGCACCATTAGTAGTTCGTTCTGCTCCAGGAATAGCAAGTTCGAAGATTGTGATAACATCTTCGAGTGAGATACTACATGGAAGTGCTTCCACATCAGGATCTAAATCTACAAACTGAGCAAGAAAACCTGTCCCAGCCTCCAGATGATGACATCTGAGGAAGGCTGTCACGACAAGGCTATTCATCAGGTTGGCCTTATCGGAGTATTTCTTGATTATTGTGTTAATATTCTTGTCCATTTGATATGCGGTCAGTTCGAGTAGTCTGATAAATAAGTGCTCTATCTGTTCTTGACAAGCCATAAAGCCTATCGCAGATTTGGTCAAGTTCCGACCAGAGGGCGCGTAATGCGCTTAATAATCCTGATGTTTGACCTCCTGCGGCATTGCGTAGTTGTTCGTTTGTCTGCTCAATGCGCCGGGCTATGCTTGCCAGCCGTGATATCCTCCTGTCATTTCCAAGTAGAGCATCTCTCGGAACAGGAACAGGATCGAGGAATTGCTTGTTGAATTTATAGTAGCCACCCTGCTGAGGATTGGCAATTGAGCGGGCAAAGGTGTTGAAAATCGTTGAATTGATGATGGCTGCAAGCGCATAGAGATGTGTCTCGTCTATGTTACGCAATTGTATGAAGAACATGTTGGCATTGTCGCAATAGATATGTTTGTCGAGTACGACAGATGCCTGCGGATACTGAGCTGTCATGGGAACGCAAAGCTTTTGGTAAACAGCCCCATGATTATTGGCACGGGTAAAAAGGTGCCAATGCTCTGTCATGTTATAATTCCCATTCAATATTGGCAGCGTTTCTACTGTTTCACAAATCTGTTGTTTGTGTCTTTCGAGGTAGGCACCAGCCAAGGGGTATCTTGCTGTGTAGTCAGCAATAGTCAGCTCGGTCACCTCGCCTTCATCTGTTACTGCATACGGGAAGATGGCATAAGTCGTATAGTCGCGCTTGGTAAGAGGCGAAAAATGCTCATTACACAGCAGAGGACGGCATGCTGTCTGCTCAACTACGACATCGTCATCAATGACTGAACGACCATATATTATTCCATTGGCAATTCTGTTGACCTTTATCTGGTAGGCATCATTCCAAAGGGTCTGAACGCCAACTTTTACATGACACACTTCGCCTAACGTTCCCAATGTCTCTGACAAGCGCAATCTCAACTCACTCAGCGCAGAAATTTCAAAACTCCAAGGAAGCTCACTAAAAGCATTTGCAGGTAGTAAACGATGATCGTTCTGAGCAGAGTTGGCATACCATACGAAATTGCCAGGTTGCCTGTCACATACAAGAATGGCTACGTAGGTAATGCGGTTGGCAAATAAATCTGTCTCTTCGTAGTCGTAAATGCCATTGAGCAAATGCTGTGAGGTCAGCAACCTACGAATGCCTTTACCATATTCGGCTTTGAAGAATCTTTTTTGAACGATATACCCCAGGCGCCCATGCTCATTCAACAAGCTAACGCCTTTCTCTATAAATGGAACTGCCAAATCTATTTTTCCATTTCTTGATGATTTATACATTCTTTTAATGTAGGCCGCCATATGGGGAAGCGAAACATTGTAATTTTTTACCTCAACGTAAGGAGGGTTGCCTACAACATAGTCAAAACCTCCACCTTCAAAAACTTCAGGAAAAGCAGTTTGCCAGTCGAAAGCATTGGTAGTCTGCAATTGAACAGCATTTTCAAGTATCGAGGGTGCAAAAGTCTGTATGTCCTCACCTACAAGTGAATTTCCACATCGAATGTTCTCACCTACACCTTTCAGTATTTGTGAACCAAGAATGCCAACAGCTCCGAAGTCTGAGGGCAAATAATTGTCAATTAGCTTTAGTGAGAGTGACATTTTGGCCACTTCAACAGCCTCAGGATTGATATCAACGCCATAGATGCAGTGATTCAGAAGCGCCCGACGACCCTCTAACGTCAATACGAAACGGTTGGCAATACAAGCCACATATTCGGGGGCAATCTCCTCTCCAAGGTTAATGCGTCTCTCTACCTCTTTTATTAACTTTTCGAATGCACCAATGAGAAAGACACCACTGCCACAAGCAATATCAGCAATCTTTAAATTAAGAAGTTCTGGTGTGCTGAGATTTCGGAGAGTAGTATCAGAAATCGTACAATCAATGACCCTATTCACAATATGTGCGGGTGTTGTTACAGCACCATTGCTCTTTTGGAACTCAGAACGCAACGCATCAGTAACATTACCGTTCTCAACAATCAATTCATAACCAAGGAACAGGTCATAAATGTCGCTGAGTGTCTTCAGCGGAATCACATCGAAACGGTAGGGGGAAGGATAGTAGAGGTTGTTCAAGAAACGCTCAAACACATCGTTGTCGATGCATATAGATTGAAGCGGCTGAATACGCTTAAACATCGGGCCATCATACCGCTCATAGAACTCAGCGTATGAACTTGTTTTAAAGGCATCCCAAAAGCCCTGAGATGCAAAGTGTTTTAAAAGCCCTTCTTGTTCCAAATCGCGAGATTCACATACACGGATAAAAAGTACCCGGTTAATAATTGTCTGAACGTAATAACTTAATGCAACAGTGCTCCTAATGTTATTATGGAGAAGAATGGCTTTTGCTAAAGCTTTACGAACTTCACCAAGCATCGTTGAGAATTTTTCGTCAAGAGCATTACCTTTCCCGTGAACGAAAATGGTATGTCCACTGATGACATTACCTCTATCCAAAAATGCCTCCAATGTCTCGGCCTTTTCCACATACTGATCATATCGCAGTAAATATGGGCGGGCAAAACTGGCATCATCATTGACATCTGGCATAACCGAACAATCATAAATTGCCAGTTGCTCGAAGTTCGTTACAACTGAGAAAGGAGCACCAATTGACCAACCATAGGATCGGATCTGAAATGCAACACTTTTGTCATTCTCAATGTTCACATCCAAACTCTTTGCATCGACAAATGCCAACTTAACTCTTCCATTCACCAATGTATAATCAGGGCGGGTATTAGTCGAACCAATCTCATTCAGATGAGCACGCTCAGTTCTATTCAAAGTGTGTTCAGTAAGAACTTGTTGAGTATTCTGTACATCCCAACCAAACAAGGATAGCAACTCGTCAATCCATGCTCTCATAGTCGCCTCAGAAGCATTCTGAAGCTGTCCTCTTTCCTTCGCATTTTGAAATCTCAGAATCAATGCTTTTAGTTCGTCTTTTCTCATAAAAACTATCTAAAAATTAAGCATTATTTTACGTGGTTTTATAGATACAGACGTATTTTCGTTTAACAATTCTGTATTAATCTCATCTGGCATTAACCCAACTATGTCTGTTAATTCTTCTATTGAGTATTTGAGCTCTGAAATGTGTAAATCAAACATTCTATTTACAATCTTAGGGCTGTCTATCGGGACCTGAACAGACTCAGCCTTTCTTTCTCCATATCGGCCAAGAGTTACATATAGGTATCTTGATGTTTGCTCTGAAATGCATTTTAATTCTTTGGCTCTGTAAATAATAGCAGCTTTAGAAACCTTCCAGTAATATTTTTTCATCCCTAAATCTTTGTATTTAAGATTGTAAAGATCTTCTTTGCATTGACTTTCTGGCATTAAGAATTCTCCTGCAAATTCATTAGCTTCTATTTCTTTCTGATCTTCAGGCTTCTCTAAATTCTCAGAACGCAAATGCATTACAAGATGACCTAACTCATGAGCAAGGCTAAATCGTTTTCTATCATTAGGTATATTACGATTTATCCAAATTACTGGAGCTTGATTTGTTGTGAACATTGTTAGGCCATCAAATTTATCCATATCATCAACGTCCAAGAACATTACGATAATGCCATTCTTTTCGAGCAATGAAACTATATTGTCTATTGGGCCTGCAGGGACACCTAAATAATTCCTAATCTTATAAGCTATTTCTTGTGGACTATTATCTACTGTCGGTTCAACCGAAGGAATTCTCAATTCGGGAATATTTATTGACTCCAGCATCTCATCTATACTTTTGCTCAAAATACTAATTTTACTTTCAAGAATAGAGAGATCCCTTACCGTCATTGACGCCCTTTTTCTATAAAAGAGACTAGTTTCGCCTGCAATTCGGATGTCTTTTTCAAAAAAGGATGCAGGATAATTGAGTGCCTGAGCTATTTTAGAGACAAATTCAGGGGCAACGGTTAGCACACCCTTTTCAAATCTTGAAAGGGTAGCCTGAGTAACACCCAACAATTCGGATAACTTACTTTGAGAAAGACCACGGCTTTCTCTTGCAAGTTTAATGCTTTTTCCGTTAATCATATTATACGGCCTCCCTGCCTCTTTGTTTTTCTGGCTTCACTGTTACTATTGGTTCATCGCCAGAAGTATTTGTTATCATAGAGATTTGGTTAGAAGCAGCAATGTCACCAATATCTATAGGTGCCCAAAGATGTTGGCCTCCTTCCAAGTATAATATATAAATATGTGAAACCCTTTCGATTTCATCTAACTGATATCCCAAGATTAACATGGGCAAGGTGTCTTCACCTTCAGCCTTTTGGTATATTCTCTTAGTGGAGGATTTCGTAATATTTACCCATGGCATTCCATTATCATCAAGTTTTTTTATCCAGACTTTATAACTCCCTATCTCTAAAATAGAGTTCCCTTTGCAGATTTGAACTATCCGGACACCTTCTAATTGGGAAAGATGCTCAATTATCAATCCATGCATATTACTTGCACAGAACGTGTTTTCACGACGGGCGATTGCATGTCCTTCCGCATATTGCAAATAGCAGTCTCCTGCTTCAAGGATTTTAGCAACGATATTATTGGCTAAAGGGGTGAAAAAACTCAAAACTTCGTCCCGATTAGCATCCTGACGAGGATTCATTTCCTCGTCTGTAAAGAGAAATAACGAGCGATTTCTCAATTGTGAAATACTATTTCTGGTCATGATAAAATAAATTTTGGTGCAAAGATACTCAAAATTTTTAATGTGCGCATAATATTTTAAAAAAAATGCGCATATTTTACTATTTTTTTTGTGTGAACGAGGCTGAGAAATGATTTCGCCCATTAGAATAATAGATTGGTACGCATCCTTGCTATATATGCGCAACATGGACTAAACTTATTCTTCTTTCACCAGAACAATGATGTTTACTGGCGAAAGGGAAAAATCATTATATATCAATTACTTTATTAATTTTTCTTTCCTTTGTTTGAGGTGGTTATGTTCCGGCTCTGGGTACAAGAAACGGAGAGTTTTGCTCTTCGTTTTTTTGTTTTTATCCAAAAAAGATATAATGAGAAAAGCGATTAGCACCGCTTGCAGGATGATAATAGCAGGAATGCCATACCTGAACTTCTTATGCTGCGTCTTGTGATGCCACACTTTCATGCCCAGCCAGGCTCCGATGCTGCCGCCAAGCACGGCAAGCATGAGCAGGGCGGCCTCTGTGATGCGCCACTTGGAACGCTTGGCTTTCCATTTGTCTAAGCCATACGTGAAGAAAGTTGCCACGTTGATGACGGCGAAGTAGAGCAGGATGATCTGTGTGAGGGTGAGGTCTGCCATAGTATTCATTTTCTTAACTACCAAAAATTATTTCCCAAACTCCCGCGCAATCCTGTCAAGTGCTTCATCAAGCAGGGAGGTGGGGCATCCGAGGTTCATGCGGACGAAGCCTTCGCCGCCAGGGCCGTAAGAAGCACCATTGCTGAGGATGACCTTGGCACCGTCTTTGAAACGGTTCATCAGGTCCGTTTGGGGCATTTCCAATGAACGACAGTCGATCCATAGCAGGAATGAAGCACCAGGGCGGAAGGCCGTCATGTCCATCTGATGCTCTGCGAAGAAATCACGTGCGCGCTGCACATTGCCTTCGATGTAATGCTTCAAGGCTTCCAGCCAACGCATGTCGTTTCGGTAGGCAGCGATGGTGGCCACGATGGTTGGGATAGATGCCTCTTCCATCTTGCAATTCTCCAAGGTTGCCATATAGCGCTCACGCAATTCTTGGTTGGGAATCAGGCAATAAGCAGTGCCCGTGAGACCAGCTAAGTTGAACGACTTAGTAGGACCTGCGAAGATCAGTCCCACACGAGCAGCAGCCTCGCTCACGCTGCAGAATGGCACGTGCTTTACCCCATAAAGGGTAAGGTCGGCATGAATCTCATCAGATACCACGATGACTCCGTGACGGTGGCAGATGTCTGCCAGTTGCACCAGAGTTTCACGCTCCCAATGGATGCCACAAGGGTTGCTGGGGTTGCACAGCACCAGCATCTTAGTGCGGTCGTCAATGAGTTGCTCCAGAGCCTCCAGATCCATCTTGTAGTGCCCATCTTCCAATAGCATGGGGTTATCTACTGCCACGCGCCCCAGCCGTTCGATGTAGAGCTTGAAATGGTCATACACAGGAGGCTGAACGATGATTTTATCACCAGGTTGCGTGAAAGTTAGGTAGGCTTGATTCATGCCCGTTATCACCCCAGGTACATAGTTGATCCACTCACGCTCCACCTGATAGCCATAATAGTTCTTCTGCCATCCCGCAATGGCATCGTAGAACTCAGGCGGTATGTTGGTATAGCCCAGCACATTGCGGTCGATGCGGGCTTGGAGGGCAGCCTTCACGAACGGATCCGTTTCAAAATCCATATCCGCTATCCATAGAGGTATCTCACCATTGGTGGCTCTGCCGTATTTGATGCTCCAAGTGCCAGAGCGGTCGATGCGCTTGTCGAAATCGAACGGCTCGTTTGAGGTGGCAGAGGCGCATGAGGCCAGCACCATTCCCAGCGAACTGGTAGGCAGCACGGTAGTGATGCCTGCCGATGCCAATCCCTTGATGAAGCTGCGTCTTTTCATAAGTCAGTCGGTATTTCTTCCAGGGCTCCCGTTTCAGAATCTATGATGAAGCCACGCACCGTGATGTCCTTTGGTATCAGGGGATGCGTCTTGATGGTTTCCACCGTCTTCCTGACAGACTCAGGTGTGTCTTTGAAGCCCTCCAACCAGTGGTTGAGGTCGATGCCGCACTTACGGATGGTGTCCAGCGTTTCTTCAGATACGCCACGGGCTATCATCTCATGGTGGAAGTGGTCGTAGCTCATGTGGCAGGCCCCGCAGTGAGAGTGTGCCACCACCATGATCTCCTCCACACCCAGTTCGTAGATGGCCACGATGAGGCTGCGCATGGCAGAGTCGAAGGCCGAGATGACCAGTCCTCCAGCGTTTTTGATGATCTTGGCATCGCCGTTCTTCAGTCCCAATGCTGCGGGGAGCAACTCCGTGAGGCGCGTGTCCATGCAGCTCAGCACCGCCAGTTTCTTGTCAGGATACTTGTCCGTCAGGTATGGCTCGTAGCCCTTCCGAGCCACGAAAGCCTTGTTATACTCTAAAATCTTGTCTATCATAATCTTTCGTATTTAGTGCATAATTCCTCACAAAGATAGTCCTTTTTCTGAGACTATCTCTATTTGTGGCCAATTTATCTCATCAGAATATCTCAGTCATAAGGGTGACGGTAGTCAGTCATCCTTATGACTGAGCTCGTTCATGCTTAGGATTTAGCTCAGTCATCACCTTGACTGAGCGGAAGGGATAGTTAGTTGGGAGTGGAAGATGATTGTGTCTGATGCAAAAGTATGGGCATACATCAAAAAAGACCTCACACTTCACACTCAGGTTCTATCCTGCTGATTATCTTCACATTATCTTGTGAACTCTCGTCTTGAGACTTCACAAGACTTCACGCAGGCCTCACACTCCCATTCAAGCAGTTTTTTAGGAATCAGTTGATACATATACTCTTTTCTTCCATGCTGTGAAGAGCACCTCATGAACTTCAGCGCATTGCCAAGTTTCTGCGAAACTCATAATTCTCTTTAACGAAGGTCTTTATTTCTAAGACGGCTTCCTGCATCTGATCAATGTTTTCCATAACCATAATATTAATAAAGGTCTTAAAATCATGCTTTTTCTTTCCATCAAAGCGTGAAGTCTGTGTGAAGTCTCGTGAAGTCTCAGGGGAGTATCTTGCGCTCCAAGCATGTGTTTTTCAGCCACTTATGCGTCATCTGTGAAGTGTGAAGTCTATTTTTTTAATTTGACTCACATTTTTCACACTACTTCTGGAGGCCGAAAAACCCAATCCACAAGATTGTGTTACACAACTTTGTGTTACACATGTTTGTGTATTCGGAAAAATTTTCATAAAGCCAATAAACAAAGCAGGGCTTTTCATCCCGAAAAACCCTGCCTTTATTTTGCTTATGTTGCGTAAATAGAGAGATTTCTTTATACATTAGACGCAAAGGGAGGCGAAAATGTTGCATGGGAGGAGGCTTTTTTCACATTTTTTGAAGGAATTATTACAATTTTATTGCAAAAGCCCCAAAAACATCTTACCTTTGACCCAAATCGTTTATTTGTTTGACACTTTAAAATTTTATACAATCATGACGAATAGAAGAGACTTTCTGAAGCGCGCCTCTGCTTTGACATTGGGCGCTCTGTTTATGGATGGCATGGTTTCTAAGGCCAATGCTGCTGAGAATAATGTGATGGCTGGCGGTCCTCTGGGCTTGCAGACTTACTCACTGGGACGTGAACTCTCTGCCGATGTTCCTGCTGGTCTGAAGAAGATCAAGGAATGTGGCTATAGCTATGTGGAGCTGGCAGGTTATCGAGAAGGTAACATCGGTCAGATTCCTGTAGCAGACTATAAGAAGATGGCCGACGATGCCGGCCTTCAGATCATCAGCTCACACCTTACCCCTACCGTACGCGGGCAGTACACTAAGGATAACATCGAGCAGATAAAGGACTTCTGGAAGAAGGCTACCGAGGATCACAACAAGCTGGGCGTGCAGTACATGGTACAGCCATCTCTGCCACAGTGCAACAGCCAGGAAGATGCTCAGTATGTAGGTGAAGTATTCAACGCAGCTGGTGAGATTAGCAAGGCAGGCGGCATCCAGTTCGGTTATCACAACCATAACTATGAGTTCAACCGCCTGACTCCAGGTGGCACTGAGCCTATCACCTTTGCTATACGTAACTATCGCCCACCACAGGGAGAGCCTATGCCTAAGACCGTAGAGGAAATCTTCATTGAGAGCACCGATCCAAGCAAGGTGATCTTCGAGCTCGATTGCTACTGGACCGTGATGGGTGGCCAGGATCCTGTAGAGTGGATCAACAAGTATGCAGACCGCATCCAGATGCTGCACATCAAGGATCGCCTCATCCTGGGCGACAGCGGTATGATGAACTTCGAGCAGATCTTCAAGGCATTCTACAGCCACAACCATAAGTATTTCTTTGTAGAAATAGAAGATATAAACAGTGGCAAGCAGTTCGAGCGCATCAAGGCCAGTGCTGACTACCTGAATGCTCGTGGCTTCGTGAAATAAGTTCCTTTTTGTGGGGTAAAAATGAAAAAAGCAGGACTTTCTCCTGCTTTTTTTTCGTTTTCTTGAGAAGATTTATCCTTTTTTTTGAAGATTTATAAGAAAATGTTTATCTTTGTCCCTCAAATACATTAACTTTTAAAAGATTATGGCAAATAGAAGAGATTTTTTGAAGGGTGCATCTTTGTTGACACTGGGTACACTCGCTGCATGTAATGCTAATGGTGGCGCAGCTGCTAAACAGCCTGCTGCTCCTGGTTCTAAGTACATCGGACTCCAGACTTACACACTGGGCGGTGAGTTGTATAACGATACAGCTAATGTGATCAAGAAGTTGGCAGAGGGTGGCTACACTGGCTTTGAGCTGGCAGGTTACAACCCACAGGCACGTGGCTTCCGTAGCTTCGGTCAGGATGCTGCTACTATTCCTGCAGGTGATTTCAAAAAGATGTGCGATGACGCTGGTATCACTATCGTTAGCTCTCACCTGACTCCTAACAACCTGGAGCGTGGCGCTAAGTATGACGCTTCTACTAAGGACACTATCCTGGAGTACTGGAAGACTGTTATTGAGGATCATAAGACTTTCGGTGTAGAGGCTATCGTTCAGCCTTCTCTGCCTTCTATCAACAATAAGGAAGACGCTCTCAATGTTTGCGAGGTATTCAACGCAGTAGGTGAGCTGCTTGGTCAGAACGGTATCAAGTTCGGTTACCACAACCACAGCAATGAGTTCAATAAGGTTATCCCTGGCGGTGAGGCCGTAACTCCTTACTATCAGCGTGGTTTCCGTCGTCCAGATGACGATACTCCAGAACCTGAGACTATCGAGAAAGTATTCATTGAGAACACTGATCCTTCTAAGGTATTCTTTGAGATGGACTGCTACTGGACTGTTATGGGACAGCAGGATCCTGTGGCTTGGATGAAGCAGTATCCTAGCCGCATTAAGATGCTGCACGTGAAGGACTTCGTGGTAATCGGTGACTCTGGTGCAATGAACTGGGAGAATATCTTCACTCAGCACTATGCTAATGGCAACAAGTACTGGTTCGTAGAGATTGAAGGTACCAACAGCGGTCATCAGCTGGAATATGCTCTTGAGAGTGCTAAGTACTTGCTGGCTCATGACTTTGCGTAATTATTACGTTAACCTAATAGTAAGGTGGGGTTGCCAATTTTGGCAACCCCATTTCTTTTTCGTCTCTAATTTGCGCAAAATCATCACATTAAGTTCAAAATATTAGGAAAAAACGTGAAGATTTCAAATTTTGTTCCTAACTTTGGGGTCAGATTATAAATTTTTTTAAATAACTTAGTATAATTATGGATAGAAGAAATTTCCTGAAAGGTGCTTCAATGCTCTCACTGGGCGCATTGGCAGCTTGCAACAATGAAAAGGCCGCTGCTCCTGCAGTAGCAGCTGAGGTGAACAATCCTGACAAGAACTTTGGTATTCAGATCTACTCTCTGGGTAATGAGCTGTATGCTGGTAACCTGGCCGACAACTTCAAGCGTCTGCATGACATGGGCTTCAAGTACATGGAGCTGGCAGGCTATGATGTAAACACCAACAAGGTGGGTGGCGTAGACTTCACAGAGTTCAAGAAGATGGCTACAGACGCAGGTCTGGCTATCCCAAGCTCACACGTGAACGCTCCTGCTCTGTTCTCTGGCGTAGCTGGTCGTGAGAGCCGTGACGGTAGCGACGGTCAGTTCAACCGCTCTATGATCGACAAGGTTGCTGAGTCATTCAAGAAGGTAGCCGAGGATCACGCTAAGCAGGGCATCGAGTACGTGATTCACCCAATGCTCGCTTACCTGAACAACGAGGACGATGTGAAGGGCTTCGCAGAGATGCTGAACAAGAGTGGTGAGGTGTTCAAGGCTGCTGGCATCAAGTTCGGTTTCCACAACCACAACATGGAGTTCGCTCGTATGGTGAAGGGTGTGGCTGGCTTCCGTCTGCCAACCGTTCTTACTCCGCTGACTGCAGCTGATGGTCCTATGATCATGGATCTGCTGATGGACAACACTGATCCTTCAAGCGTATGCTTCGAGATGGACCTCTACTGGACCGTTATGGGTCAGCAGGATCCTGTGGTTTGGTTGAAGAACCGTGCTAACCGCATCGAGATGCTGCATGTTAAGGACTTCGTAGTTCTGGGTGAGTCTGGTGCTATGAACTTCAAGAACATCTTCAACCAGTTCTATGCAAATGGTAAGAAGTATATGTATGCCGAGATTGAAGATATCGACAGTGGCAAGCAGTTCGAGCGCATGGAGGCTTCTATGAAGTTCATCACTTCTCAGCCTTATGTGAAGTAATTGGGGATATCTTTCGCTAAAGATATTTTGAGAAAGGCATGGCGTTTGTCATGCCTTTTTCTTTAATCTTTCTTCGGCTTGAAGCCGAAGGGAAGTTACTCATTCTTTTCTTCGGCACGGCCCGAAGAAAAGAACCAAAAGAAGGGCCGCCGTCTGCACATCTTCCGCTAAAAATCACTCACGTTTTCCTAAAGCGCGAAAACTCGCAAGCTGCACTTGCTCAAACAGCCCGCGCTTTTTAACGGAAAACGTTCCTGATTTTCTTCACGCTCCAGATGTGAGGACGGACCTGTATGAATCAAATGATTGTATATTAACTACTAGCAATTATATCTCTATTTAAATAAATTACTTATCTTTGCAATGTGAAAGTGCTAAATGCAATTTCACAAGACATCGTTGGTTATCAAAAGAAGCGTTATGCTTGTCTTGCAACTGGAAATCTGGTAAATTAAAAGTATACAAGAGATGGCATAATGGTTCTCACGCTATGCGTGGGGCTGTTATTACTATATCTTTCCTCTATAAAACCGAAAAGAAATCTCCGCAGAAGTAACTAAAAATGGGAGAGTATGAAAGATTCTTC
>ERZ842401.111-NODE-111-length-103345-cov-13.906061_pt1 | contig 103345 bp, 93 predicted proteins | sample MGYA00521270_ERZ842401 | MGnify/ENA primary metagenome ERZ842401 (study PRJEB31892, sample SAMEA3878208) | bioreactor metagenome | biome: Moose rumen | place: Sweden | collected 2011-10 | study: EMG produced TPA metagenomics assembly of the PRJEB12797 data set... | reverse complement strand
GTGAAAGCCTTGGTGCCGACCACTTTGTTCTTGTCAGTTGCGCTGACAGTGAAGGAATAGCTACCCGCCTTGGTCGGTGTTCCTGTAATCTTGCCCGTAGACTTGTTGAGCGTCAGCCCGGTTGGAAGAGTTCCCTTGCTTATGCTCCAAGTGTAAGGAGCAGTACCACCGCTCGCTGTAAGTGTTCCAGTGTAAGCAGCTTTGACTACGCCGTTAGGAAGTGTTCCTGATACTGTCGTCGTGGTGATCTTGACCGTGAAAGCCTTGGTGCCGACCACTTTGTTCTTGTCAGTTGCGCTGACAGTGAAGGAATAGCTACCCGCCTTGGTCGGTGTTCCTGTAATCTTGCCCGTAGACTTGTTGAGCGTCAGCCCGGTTGGAAGAGTTCCCTTGCTTATGCTCCAAGTGTAAGGAGCAGTACCACCGCTCGCTGTAAGTGTTCCAGTGTAAGCAGCTTTGATTACGCCGTTAGGAAGTGTTCCTGATACTGTCGTCGTGGTGATCTTGACAGTAAAGCCTTTGCTAACAGGATTACCGCTAGCATCCTTGGCAGTGAGAGTGAACGTATAAGTACCAGCCTTTGTTGGTTTACCAGTCAGAGTCACTTTAGCGCCTGAGGCTTTGTATGTTAAGCCTGTAGGAATACTGCCGCTCTTGGTCCAAGTATAAGAAGCTTTGCCACCACTGACTGTTGCATTTCCGCTATATGCATTGTTAATTACGCCAGTAGTTGGGAAGGAAGGAGTAAGTACGGGCTGCGTAACCTTTATGGTAAAGGTTTTAGAAGCCGTCTTTATCTGAAGTGGTTTTGACATTACATTTTCAGAGCCAGCTGCAACTTCCATTGTAAAGGTGTATGTACCTACTTTTGTAGGTTTACCACTTATTGTTGCAATACGTGAACCCGTAAGACTCGATTTTTGACAATTTTCATCAAGTTTAAGCCCTGGAGGCAGCGTACCAGATTTCAATCTCCATGACATACCCATTTTTGATCCATTCGCAGTGAGACTTACATTATACGATGTATTAATAACGCCGCTAGAAAGTGTACTACCTGTAGTTATTTGAGGTGTCTGCCATACGTCAATTTTAATTTCTTGAGGAATAGACGATCCACCTGAATTTGTTGCTGTAACGTATAAGCTATAGTGTCTGCCTGTGTAACACTCATCTAAGTCGCCTTCTGCCGTACGCGTTGGTGTGCCGCTGATTACACCCGTAGACGTATTAAAGTTTAGGCCTGGCGGTAACGAACCACTCGAAATTTTCCATGAAGTAGGAATGTTAGTCGCTGATAGAGCCTGGTAGAAAGATTGACCTGTAATTGTCTGGAAAGTCGGTTGCGCCTTAATTACAGGGACAGGCTGAGTAACCTTAATCGTGAAGGTCTTGGTAGTTGTCATTCCTGTAACTGGCGTTGAAAATCCTAAATTCTCATAGCCAGCTGCTACTTTTATAGTAAACGTATACGTACCTGCTTGTGTAGGTGTGCCGCTTATCGTTGCAGTACGTCTTCCAACAAGCGTAGTTTTTTGACTTTCTTTATCAAGTGAAAGCCCTGGAGGTAAACTTCCTGCTATCAATTTCCATGACATGCCATACTTTGAGCCATTCGAGTAAAGTTGTGTGCTATACGGTGTCGTGAGATAAGCGTTAGGAAGTGTACTATTTGTGGTTATTTGGGGCGTTTGCCATACTGTAATTTTGATTTCCTTAGGATCAGAAGTTCCGCCAGAGTTTGTTGCCGTAGCGTATAAGCTATAGCTTTTGCCCTTATAGTGCTGATCTAAATCACCCTCTTCCGTACGCGTCGGAGTGCCGTATATTACGCCTGTAGACGTGTTAAATTTCAAGCCTGATGGTAAGGAAGCTGTTGAAATTGACCAAGACGTAGGATTATTTGTCGCTGATAGAGCCTTAGAGAAATACTGACCTGTAATAACCTCTAATGATGTCGTATCTTGAATTACAGGTGGATTAACCGTGATAGGCTTTTTTGTTATTTCGTCGTATTTACTACGAGTCAGCCATGCTATTCTGCGTCCACCATTATCGCCGCTGTCCCAGAAGAGAACCTGCACCCATTGAGCATCTTTATACAAAGGGAATATTGCTCCGTCCTTAACCCTAGCCCAATAGCTAGTGTCTTTTCCGCTCCCTCGTCTACGGTAGAAATCATTGCAATCTTTGTAGATAGGTACATATTCGCTTAACCAACCAGCTGCAAAGACTTCACGTAATTTTACATAACCAGTCTTAGGACCGTTCTGCGTTGGAGTAGGATATACGTGCATAGTAAGCACCCTCACTGTTTTTGCCAACTCCAAGTATCCAATCTTCGTCATCTTCTCCTGTCCACGCCGTATCTGAGAGCTTATACCTAAAATATTTGTCTGCGTAAACAGTGTATCTCTTATACTCCAGTGTATAAGTCTTAATTTGATCTTCGCCTGTGTTTGTGAGAATAGCAGGTCCGTCCCATGCTAAATCAGGATCAGGAGGAACTGGATCACCAAAACGGTAGATGGAGAAGCCTGCGTTTGAATCCTCAAACCAGTTTGCTAATGTAGCATAAGTGAATCTCTTGTTTTCGATAGAGTCATATTCGTTCCATCCACCATGAAGTACATCAATGCCATCTTCGTAAAAACCAGAGATAATGAAAGTATGCTCTCCTCCCTTGCCAATTGATGAGGACCTGTAAAATTGAACCAAATCACCGACACGAGCCTTGGAAAATTCAGCCATAACTTGCTCTTTATTAGAGGCCCCCAAACGCTGTCCAACAAGCGTTACGATCTCATTAACGCTTTTTCCTGCGAGAGATCCTACGCCTTTGACGTGGCTGAAATCTATTTCTCTTTTGCCATTGCATTGTCGGTTAAAGTCTACCTCATTCACCTTGTATATAATCAGCCTGGCAGTCATGAAACATTGACAGTGGGCTCCAAAACGACGCGAATCCCCTGACCAATCACTAAAGATTGTGTCAATTCTTACACCTACCCAGTCTTGCCAATTGCTTTCATCATAAATTCCTCGGTCAAGTGCCCACCCAGTCGATGCGAAGCTCCCCAACAGCATCATCGCACACAAAATCAGTGCAAAAATGCTAATAACTTTTCTGTTTCTCATTAGAATCATCCTCCTTAATGCATTGAGACGAGAAACGAATCTTTTCTTCCTTTTGTTTTTTACCAGCGCATTTTGAAGAAACTCATCAATATCTCGTTAAGGAGGCCTTTTGTCTCGTACTAATTCATGGGGGGGGGGTAATTGTTGATAACAATGCTTGCCTATGTACCTAAACATTTTTCTCATCTCCTCATCTATAAATTTTTCTTGAAACTTATTGTGAAATGTACGTTGTAATGTAGTTAATACCTTGTTCATTATATAATTTCAGCTGCACAACTTCAATTCTTAAAGTGCTATGTATAAAAAATCCCCCCTGCTGCTATCAACAAGGAGGACTAGATTATTTATGCTTCGTTCAAAACATGTGCGCAACGTTTGCAAAGTCCATGCTCGTTTGGGTGTTCGTCATATTTCCAACAACGTGGACATTTCGTACCGGGGGCAAACTCTCCAGCAACTTCAAAGCCTGTTTCAGCATCGTTAAACTTTCGTTCAAGCGTCAACTCGTCAACCCATTCGAATTTTGACACGATAACTATATCCGCTAACTCTTCAACCGTGAATGACTCCGCCAACTTTTTAAGCGCATCAGATTTCTTGACCTGCACACTTGCTTCAAGGGAAGTACCGATAACTTTATCCGCCCTCATTGTTTCAAGCATACGGCTAACTGCACTCTTTAGACTCTCTGCTTTGCTCCATAAGCTATTAAGCTCGTCATTAAGTCGTGAAGAATCCTGTTTCGGGAAGTCCGACAAGAATACACTTTCCGGCAAAGTTTCATCAATTCCGCGCATTTCTTGCCAAATTTCCTCGGCTGTGAAGCTCAATAACGGTGCTAACATTCGAGTCAAGCATGAAAGAATTTCCCACATTGCTGTTTGTGCACTGCGACGAGTCTTGGAGTCCTTGGCCTCAACGTATAATCTATCCTTGCTTATATCCAGATAGAACGCGCTTAACTCATTCACGCAGAACGAATGAATCAATGATACTGGCACATGGAATTCATAAGCTTCGAATGCCTCGTAGACTCTCGCAATGATCCTGTGAAGGCGGTCAAGAATCCATTTATCCATTGAGAATAATTCATCGTAGCTCAAAGAGTTTTTGCCGGGTTTGAAGTCGTGAAGGTTGCCTAATAAGAATCGCGCTGTGTTTCTGATTCGCCTATAGGTCTCGGATAACGTTTTGAGAATCTGCTTTGAGATCCTTACGTCGTTGCGATAATCAGTTGACGCTGCCCACAATCTCAATATATCCGCGCCGAACTCGTTAATAACTTCCTGAGGGGCTGTGGTGTTGCCTAGAGACTTTGACATTTTGCGGCCTTCTCCGTCTAATGTGAACCCGTGAGTCAAAACTTGCTTATATGGAGCTTGGCCCTTGATAGCTATTGCTGTGAGTAATGAAGACTGGAACCACCCGCGGTGTTGGTCGCTTCCCTCAAGATACATATCGCACGGCCATTGTAATCCGAAACGCTCATTCAAGACCGACATATGAGACACGCCGGAGTCAAACCAAACGTCAAGAATATTGCTATCCTTCTCAACGTTATGTGAGCCACAATGATCGCAGCACGCCTTATCCCCGAACAAACTTTCAAGGCTTTCACGCCACCATATGCTTGTTCCGTCGGGAGAGTCTTTGACTTTTTCGGCTAACGTTCTGATTCTGTCTGGAGTGAGTGTGAATTGTCCGCAATCCTTACAGTGAATCGCAGGCACAGGAACGCCCCAGACTCTTTGACGGCTTATGCACCAATCTGAACGCGAGCTTACCATGTTAAATATTCTGTCGTGGCCCCATTCCGGAATCCATTTAATCTCGTTGTCTATCGCGTTTAGTGCTTTGTCCTTGAATTTCGCTACGTTGATGAACCATTGATCAGTTGCACGGAAGATTACGGGCTTCTTACACCTCCAACAATGCGGATAACTGTGTTTGATTTTCCCGAGGCCAAGCAGTCTCCCCTTCTCCTTGATTAACTCAAGAGCTTTTTTGCCGCCTTCGTCCAACGACATTCCGCCGACTAACGCTAAATCTTTATCGAAATAGCCTGCATGATCAACAGAGCTGTAAACTTTGAGGCCATACCTAACGCCTGTTTCATAGTCTTCAACTCCATGCCCTGGGGAAGTGTGTACGCAACCGGTTCCTGTTTCGAGTTCAACGTAATCAGCCAACACTACGAGTAATTCATGCTCAAAGAATGGGTGAAGAGGCTTTAAGTTTTCGAGGTCAGCTCCCTTTACGATCTTGAAGGCATCACCGAAATTCAAGCCAGTCTCTTTTGCTACGGAGTCTTTGAGAGCATTAGCCATTATGTATACTTTTCCGTCAATCTCATAGAATCCGTAATCATAGCGTGGGTGAACAGCTACAGCAGCACTTGAAGGCAAGGTCCAAGGAGTCGTTGTCCAAATTACAATGTACGTGTCTTTGCCAGCAAGTTCAGGGAATTTATCAGCGATTTTCGGCAACGGGTAAGCAACATAAACCGAAGGTGAATCCTCGTCCCAATATTCAATCTCTCCGGCGGCTAAGGCTGTCTGACAATCCGTACACCAATAAACCGGCTTTAATCCCCTGTAAATTAAATCCTGGTTTACCATGTCTGCAAACGCGTGTAACTCTAAATGCTCAAACGCTGGATCAAGAGTTATATACGGATGTTCCCATTCGCCAAGGACTCCCAAACGCTTAAACTCTTCACGCTGAACATCAAGGTAATGTAAAGCTGTCTCCTTACATTTTTTGCGAAGCTCAACAGGATCGACGCCCGTACCATGTTTCGATAAGCCACCGTCTTTCAAAGCTCTTAACTCAATCGGAAGTCCGTGTGTATCCCAACCAGGAACATAAGGTGTATAACGCCCGGTCATGGTCTTTGATTTAACGATGAAGTCCTTCAGAATTTTGTTGAAAGCTGTGCCAATGTGAATATCTCCGTTTGCATAAGGTGGGCCATCATGAAGTTCGAAGCGTTCTTGTGAGTCTTTTCGTGCGTGTAAAGCTTTGTGATAAATGTCGTGTGAGTGCCAGAACTCAAGAAAACCTGGTTCACGTTTAGCAAGGTTAGCACGCATAGGGAAATTAGTTACGGGTAAATTCAAAGTGTCCTTATAATCTTTGCTATCCATTAAAAGTTTTAGCCTCCTGTTAAAATATTCTGGTTATACTATCACAAATTCATAAAGGAGAATGTTTTGCGTGAGAAAAATTTTGCTGGCATTAATGATTCTTGCTGTTGCCTGTGGAGTAGCTTATGCTGTTTCAAATAGTGCTGATGCCTTTATGTCATTGCCATGGGGGCATACATTCGCGAGAACTCAAAAGCGTATGGAGAACAGCGGAGCGACGACTGTAACTCCCCGTAAAGAATCGCTAACTATGCAGGGCTATTTTGAGGGCTATCAAGCTACATTCATATTCGGCTTTTACAAGAATAAATTACTCAACGCTAAATCAGTTTATCTCAAGAGCATGGGAGATTTGGAGAAAGATAGACAATTCTACGAGGCACTCCGAAAAGCTTATAATGTTGAATATGGTTCAACTGGCGAAACTCCAACAGCAAGCACAAGGTATTCAGGCAAGATAGCTTTGCAAAACGTCTGGACTCCGAACAGATACACGACTATAACATTAGCTTACAATCCCGAAGCCTCAAAACGATTCCCTGGAAATTCTTTGAGCGATCGATTTGTGCAGATTATATACAAGTACAACAAATGGGACTGATAAAATGAAGCGCTTAATTTTACTCGTGGTATTACTTTGCTTACAATCAAGACAAGCCCAAGCATTCCTCACTGACTCGAAGACTATCAAATTCACGTTTGAGATCATTAACATTGCTGACTATTGGGACAACGCTTCCGGCGACAAGGATAACCCTTTTATAATTCAGGATAGCGCGGGCCTTGACTTAATCCGTAAATACTTGTTCATGTTAAATAGTGATGACATAGAGCAAAAATATTTCAAGTTATCGGGAGATATTGAGTACGAGAGCGAGGACAATTTCATTCCCATAGGCACAGAAGAACAACCATTTCGCGGCGTGTTCGACGGGAATAATTACAGGATCAATGGCATAAACTACAGCGGCGATTCTCAATATGTTGGGCTATTCGGCTACGTCAGTGAAGGCTCAATACAAAATATCAGGCTTGAAAATTTCGCGTTTGAGAGCAATTCTGATGGCGCATTCGTTGGAAGCATAGCAGGTTTTATTTCAGGGGATAACATTCTTGATTGTGTTGTAATTAGCGGAAGTGTGCGAGCTCCAGAAGGAACCGCAGGAGAACTCGTAGGCGCGGCGGGGGAAAATGTGTTGCTTGAAAATTGCTCTTGCTTTGACGTAGACGTATCAGGCGCAATAATCGAACAATACGAAGACACTATTGACGTTATAAGCGAGGACTTAACAAGTGACGATAGGACTATCAATTTCGGGAATACATTCACCATTTCTTCAGATGAAGACGTAAAGGAAATCACCGAAACTCATTCATCAATCAGGACTCTTAGAATCAGAGACAACAAATTTTTGACAAGGCTTAATCTCTCTGGGAGCACTGTTGAAATAATCGATGTGGGCGGCTGTGAAAATCTTGAAGAAGTGAACGTTGAAGAGTGTAAATTACTTGAATATCTCGACGTTAGCAATACTAAGCTTAAAACTTTGAATTTACAAGGCTGCGAAAGGCTACGAGTATTAATTTGTTCTTCATGCGATTTAGTGGATTTGAATGTAAATGGTTGCGAGTTGCTTGAGAATGTTGACTTCACTAATAATAGCTTAACACGATTCGATGCCTCAATGCTTACACACCTTGAGAGCCTTGACTACGAGAATCAGCACTTGGAAATTATGTTAAGGGCCAAAGAATTTAACGTACTTGATATATTGTTCAGCAGTTCCAGTGACGTCGATATAAATGAAGTGGCAAACGTGAAAGAGCTTAAAGCCTTTGATGAAAACGGTAACGAGCTTGAAGTTAGCTATGACGATGAAACAGGCGATGTAATACTATCTGAAGAGCCTAGCGAGATTAGCTACAAGTACATAACAGGTTTCAAAAATATCAGCATGAACGTGAAAGTTTCAATGAGTAACGGAGGCTGTAATATAAACTCTTTGCCGTTCTTAGTTGTAGTCAGTTTTTGTTTAATAAATTTTTTGCGAGCGCGATATTTCCGAAAAAGTTCACATGTAAGTAAGAAGCTAGTATATTTCCGTTAGCGTATCCACCGAAATATTTAGATCCTGTTTTAGGTCGAGTTAATTCAAACGCGCAAGTGTTTTCATGAAATTCAGGTTCGACTCGTGAGTAATGGAACTCGTGTCCACGAATCAACGTATCTTTCCCGCAAATTATGTTGTCTCGCAGAGCTCTTGCCTCAATATAGCCTATAACGGGTTTGTCTGTCATTGTGAACGTGAACGGAATAACCCCGGCCAAGTTCTTACACAAGTACATAAGGCCTCCGCATTCAGCGTAAATTTTTTTGTTGCAATGTCTAACGCTTTTAATCATGGATAAGTTTTCACGAAGTTGACTTTCAAATATCTCTGGAAACCCTCCGCCAAATATATATATGTCAGCTTCAGGCAATACCTTATCGTGAAGAGGGCTGAAGAACTCCAACGACGCGCCTAAATTTTTTAGAGCCTCCAGGCTTTCAGGGTAATAAAATGAGAATGCCTCGTCACGTGCAACTGCAACATGATAAGCCGCGCCGCAGGAAAACTTCATAAGGGCGGGTGGGTGGGGATCATAAAAGCTTTGGGGCGCGGCCCGCTGGATTAACTCGTCTAAATCGATTCGTGCCTCAATCTCGAGCGCAAGGCTCTCAAAGTCAAACGCTTTATTCTCGATCGAAGTTATAAGCCCTAAATGACGTTCAGGAATTGCAAATTCATCATTTCTTCTCAGAGCCCCGAAACATTTCACGCCGACTCGATTCAAAGCTTCAGTAATGATTTTCTCGTGCGAATCAGAGCCAACGTTATTTAGGATAACCCCGGCCAAGTTTATATCTTTATCGTACTCACGAAAGCCATAAGCCAAGGCCGCCGCACTCTCCCCGATCGATTTAGCATTGATGACGAGAACGACAGGGACTCCCAAAAGTTTTGCTATAGATGCAGTGCTGTTAGTGTCACCGTCGTAGAGTCCCATTGCTCCTTCGATAATGACCAAGTCTTTATCATATGAAGTCGTTGCAAAAAGTTCACGCGTTGAATCCTCATTCATCAGCCATGTGTCCAGATTGTAAGCTTCACATTTTCCTGCCTGCCTTAAATATTCGGTGTCAATATAATCAGGCCCCGTCTTGTATGCACAAAAGCTCAAGCCCCGGTTATTCAACGCTCTAAGCAATCCGCAAGCTATTGTAGTTTTCCCGGAACTGCTAGACGCTCCAGAGATTACTAACGCACGGGGAGTTCTCTCTCCAAAGCTTTCCATAAGATCAACGCGACTACCCAAGAGAGCAAATACTTCATGCCTAGAACAGGTGCATTATAGAAGAAAGAATAAACCCAAGGATTTTGACCTTCAGGAGCATATTCAGCAAAGAAGTACGCACCTGAAACTATACTACAAAGAATTTGACCGCAAGCCGCGATTATGAAGCCTATGATTTTCGGGTGAATTGCACAAAGTCCCACGCACATGAAAGCCAATGGATAATCCAGAAACGCCTGCACAGGGTTAAGCACATAGCCGCCCAGCAAAATTTTCACGACGCCGATTAATGCTCCAGTGAATAAGCCCCACTTAAGCCCACGACGATAAGCCAGGATCATTAACGGGACGAGCTCAAAGTCAATTGTTCCGCCTTGAGGCATTCTGAATAAATCGAAGTGTGAAAGAACTATGGAAAGAGCTACGCATAAAGCGCCTTCTACCATGATAACGATTTTATTGTGTTGTGATGGCATAATAAAATATCCTCCTGTAAAATTTTCAGAGGGGTGTTAATGTTTCAGAGCTTCTTCCTTCGTCGGCATTATCCGAATCAGGTTCAAAGGGTCGATAAAAATTTATCCTCTCAGCAAAAAAGCTCCCCTGAATTGTTTGTGGTCAATTATACACGCAAGCCCAATCTATCTCTACATAAGATTTCCATTAAGTTTGTGATAGAATACTCGAAACTAAATTTTGGATTAAGGAGGTCTTCTTAGTTGAAGAGAAATTTTTCATTGATAGCGTATTTACTTATCGTGGCTATGTTTGTTCTTCCTATGTCGGGTTGCGATCTTGATGACGATGACGACGACAACGCGGCAACTACGGCCAGGGAAGCACGTACAGCCGCTGCTAACAAAGTCTTAGTAGTTAGTTCAAACGCCTTTGAAGAGGGTGAGGAGTATAACATTTTCACAGGTAATCCTAAATTAGTTGGGGCTGTTGAAAACGTAAGATATTATGTAGGACAGAAGAAAAGTGAGACACCTGTAGTACTTCAGCTGGAATTTAACGATGCTGTAAGCAATGATACAGGTTTTGTCATTACAAAGAAAGATAGTTATGAAGCTGTATTTGCCTATGATCCTAACGGAACAGTTGATGATACTAATACCGCTAGCGTAGGAACTGCAAATACTGGCAAAAAAAGTTATTCAGGCCTTGAACTTTCCGACGCGTTGACAACGAGTTCTATCACAGCAAGCACAATTGAGATTGATTCCAGTGATGAAATCGTTATCTCGCTCAGTGGTACAAGTGCAACGCTTTCAGGAGCAGCAAGCGGAACTCTTTCAGCGCAGGATTATGTGTGGCATGTATCCCCAGATCATGATGGAGAGTACTGGACTTACGGAGGAACTGAATATGATGAAGATGATGTCCTTTCAAGCGTTACGTCAACTGATGGTGTATATATTGCACGTGATGTTCGTTACGTACCTGGTTATCTTGAATTCTCAAGTTCACAGACTGCAACCAAAGCAAATGGTACTTCCGAAGGCGACAGCGATACGCTCTATGTAGCTTACTATGATGAAAGTATTGCTGGTTCTGCTAATAAGTACATTCTTGCAGCACTTCCTTCTGCGATGGGTGCAGCTATGGGTGGCGGTACTCCTGGTGGGCCTGGTGGCGGTATGGACGGTGGCCGAGGTGGCCCTGGTGGTGCTATGACTCCGGCAGCAGTAACAGACTTTAACTCAATTGTTGAGGCTATGACGCATTCAGAATCAGAAGCTTACAGCAATCCTGTACTTCACATTACAAGACCTGGTACATACAGACTTAAAGGAACATGGCACGGACAAATTTGGGTTGATATTCCTGACAAGAGCGTTAATAGTTCAATCAAGACAAAGAAAGATCCGGAGGCTAAAGTGGCTTTAATTCTTGATGGCATAGAAGTAAGCTGTGATGTTGCTCCAGCACTTGTATTCAAGAAAGTTTATGAAGCTACAAATGACATTGGATTAGATAGTGAGACAGCTGTATCAACAAGCGATGCTTGGAAGACCTTAGCTAGCGAATTGTATGATCATGATGAAGGCGATATTTTCGCTGGAGCTCTTGTTGTTATAGCAAGTGGAAGCACGAACACTTTATCAGGTACAAATGTTGCGAGACTCAATGAACTTACAATCAACGAAGACGACGGCTATAGTGCTACACATGTCGGAACTTATGTCAAAGCTCAGGAGAAAATGTACAAGCTTGATGCAGCTTTCCATTCGAGAATGACAATGATGATAGGGCTTGAGGATGGCGCTTCTAGTGGTACTCTTAACATAATTTCTGATTATGAAGGTCTTGACTCCGAAATGCATATGTTAATTGACAGTGGCACTATTAACGTAACTGCTGACGATGATGGAATTAATGTCAACGAGGACAATGTATCAATCTTTGACATGGAAGATGGTAATCTCACAATACAATCATCAGGCGGAGACGGAATTGACTCTAACGGCTATGTAGTCATTAATGGCGGTACTCTCACAATTGCAGCAGGAAGTTCACGTCAAAATTCAGCTGGTGAATCTGGTATTGATGCTGACAAGAGCGTATATATTTACAATGAGTCAGCGTATACTTGGTCGGAAGCAGCGAATGCAGTCGGTGGTGGCGAAGACGGTGGCTCTGGAAGCGAACCCCCAACGGAGTCCGAAGAAGCTATTGAAACTCACACAGACACAATCACCCGAAGCGACGGAATAGAAGCCGGCGTTGTCACCTTCAAGACCGCGACTGTTCAGAGCCCGGACCATACACCTGAAGAAAGAATAGCAAACGGTGTAGCAGAATCAGGCCCTGTCTTCAAAATTTTTGGCACGGTCAATAACTTCAGCGGCATTAAATAGTCAAATTTAATTACACAGCGAACACTAAAGTCTCCTCTGTAACAAGGGGAGGCTTTTTTCATGTCATTTCCTAAATTTTGTGGCATAATTTCACGAAAATAATTACAAAGGAGTGTTGACTATGGCTTCACAAAATAATTCATTAGGCTATATCATGATTGAGGGATCAGAAATTCAGATTAGGGGAGCTGCTTTGATAACTGACTCTAAAGGCTTTCCGTTGGATTTCGTGAGAACTGACCCTTTACGACCGGAACACTTAGCACGGATTCTTTACGGTGATTCGTTCGGAAAATATGCTAAGGAAAAATTGATCCTTGAAAGTTTACTTGACGCTTTGGAAATTGCCCCGCAATTATGGATCTGTAATGATGATGAATTACTTGTGCCTTTACGCGACAAAAGCAGAGTGAAATCCGTATTGCTTGAAGTTTCGCCTCACGTATCGCTTGAAGCAGCAGGCAGCATTGAGACTACAGCAGACCCCGGAGTGTTTCTTATTCAGGCTGAACCTACAGGCGCGCCGTTAAGAGCAGAATTTCCCGCTGCCACTCGTCCCGAAGAGATACAGCAAGTTGGAGCAACGTTGACGGAATTTTCTCAAACTATGAACATACTTGAGCCATTCACGAGACTTGAAAAGGCATTAAATTTCTTGGCTACAGGGAGAAGTTAAATGGCACTGTCCGCAATGCGCGATTTCTTGGCCCGTCATATTATGAGGCGTATAGACGTTTATCAGATTGATGACTTCAACATGGACGCACCGGAAATTATCAGATTAAAGCAACGTGTTGACACTCATAGCGTAAAGCCTGAAGTTCAAATTAATGTGACAAGACCATTCGATTTCGACCAAGAGATTCCATGCAAAACCACGAGATTAAATTTTGCTGCGAATGAAACAGTTAAGACCAGGAAACATAAGATTAAGAAATACACAAAAAAGGACGTCAAGACTCATAATATATCGTTCAACAAAAAAATACGCACGTGGAAATTGTTAAAACAGATTCAAGCATTGCCTCAAGAACGCAAGAATCTACTGAAACTTCAAAAGAAACGTATCAACGTAGCCAGCAACGAAATGATTCTCGCGTGGTATTGGCCCATAGTTGATAAGGCCGTGTTAAAATTAGCGCTAAACAAACAGCGTGGCACTCTCTTAGTCTGGTACACCCCCGGAAGCCGTCATAACAAAGCTAGAGGTGTGTATTTAATTCGTAGACTAGGATTGGGCGAAAAACCCGAGTGGCGTTGGGTGTAGTAAAAATTTTTTATAATTCAAGGGAGTTAAAGTTTACACAATGGCTATGGCTAACAATTCAGATTTTTCGGCCGGCGCAAATGTAGGACTAGAAGTAGGAGAAATTGTCGAGTGCACAGTTGAGCAGATTATGCCTTATGGAGCATTCGTGAGAATAGCAAAAACTGGACGTAAGGGAATGATTCACATTTCCGAAGTTTCTTACAGTTTCGTGAAGGATATTAGTGAGGTCTTGAAAGTTTCTGACAAGATTAACGCAAAAGTCATCAGGATCGACGACAGAGGTAGAATAGATTTATCACTGAAGCAAACAACTGAACCCCCTGCACCTAAGCCACAACAGAAATTTGCTAGACAACAGCCAACTGTAAGACGTGAAGGACGCGAAAATTTTAGGCAGCCTCGAGAATTTCGTGAACGCACTCCCAGAGAAGCTCCCAAGGAAAATCAAGAGAACAATGAACATGGATTTCAACCTTGGCAAAATAATCGTCAACAAACTAGAGATTTTCATGAAATGCGCGAAGCTTACTTAGAGGCTAACCCGGACGAGGCTAACACGTTTGAACAAAAAATGGCGTCATTCTTGAAGACTAGTGAGGCAAAAATCACAGATCTTAACACTAGAAATTCAGCACGTTCAGGACGTAGCACACGACGAAGAAGCAATAGCAACCGCGATTATTAATTCATGCGCATAAAGTTTTGTGACGGGAGATATTTTCAACAAGCGAAAGCGTCTCCCGTTTTTAGCAAGCGTAGATTTGATCAATCGCTGATAATTTCGGCCAAGTGTTGCAAGCTCGGTTATGCAAAAGTCATCGTGTGTAAGCCGCTGTCAAATAAATTACGTCCATTTCCAACTAGTTTTTGGCTCACGTGTCCTCACTTAATAAAACTCGCTGGCACAATCGAGTCACAAGGCGGGATTGATGAGCTTGAAACTTACATGAAGGACAACAAGCTTTATCACGAATGGCAAAATTATAATTATCTGCATCAGGTTATAAGATTAAGCTTATTTGACAAAAATTTGCGCGCGTTCATGAGAAAATACCACAATAAAATTTTTAGAGCGTTGATACATTCAGGAATTGGCGGAATGATTTACGGGCGCGATGATATTAACGTTAAGTGCCTTCATTTACAAACAGCCTCGTTCTTGGGATTAGGTTTTCACCCGGCTGATAAATGGCTCAAAGCTAAAGGCCTATGCGGAGATTGTATAATGTGCTAGTATCTCAAAATTTCAAACAACTAGAAGGGATTGTGTGATCATGAAAATCAAGTTCACTATCATCGTTTTAGCAATGTTGATCGTAACGACAACGACATCGTGGGGAGCAACAGATCCGATAGATTTGGGAAAAGATGCGGACAATATGCAATGGTACCTAATGAAGTACGGTTATGACATAGAAATACCTTATGCTATTGCGAGAGCGTATTACACGAACGAAACCATAAAGGATCAAACTATAAAATTTCTCACAACTAAAGGAATAGACGCCAGCGATCTATATTTTACTGAATACAGGTACGAATATACGAACGACGGAAAACAATTCTCCATGATAAATTTGAAACACTGCGACGAACAGGGCCATGAAATTATCACTTCAGAATACATAGATAAAACTTTTGAAGACGTTCCAGAAAATTCAATCCCTGCCAAATGTGCAGCGTATGTTTTTAGGACAAATGAACCAATAGGCAAAAACGGTGGCGGTTGTGTAACTGCTACAGGTTCTCTTGCAATGCTTGGTGCATTGGTCGTGTTCACGAGGTCAAGAAAACATTAAGCAGCTGTAGATATTTCGGACTCCTCTCCAGGAAGAAATTCTTGGGGAGGTTTTTTTATGCGTTAAAGAAAGATTTTCAGTTCGCCGAAATTCACTATAAGAAATACTAAGTCAGCAAAATCTTTACAGAAGGAGGAGCGTAAATAAATGATTGGCAAAATATCAGGGCAGTATAACCTCGATGCTCTGAACAGGAAAAAATCCAGGCAGAGTATTAATTACAACAATGGCTCATCAACTGAAGCAGATAACGCAAAATTTAGCTCGTTTGGGACGCTGTTATCAAGAGCTACTGCCGAGATGAAGAATATTCCCGATGTTCGCGAAGACGTCGTAGCAAAATTCAAGACTCAAATTGAACAGGGAACTTACAATCCCCCGCTGGATAAGCTGGCGAACTCTTTACTAGTAGCCGGAATGTTAGACGTCGTGGAAGATTAATATACCATGTGTGCTGAAGTTGAGAAACTGATTAACACAGTTCTTGACGAGGCGGACTCCATAAGCGATTTGGTCGTAGTCATGCGTGAACAACGTGATGCTATGCGTGACCGAGATACTGAAACTGTAAACGAGTTGATGAATGAGACTCGTGATATTTCGTTCGAAGTACAAAAGTATGAAACTCTACGCAATGATCTAGCCAGAAAGTTAGCCACAAAATTCTCGTGTGAACCTAGAGTGAGTTCGCTGGTGTCTATCATGTCGGAAGATGAACAGGAAAAGTTTGACGAGGCTGCCGAAAATTTGAAGCAGTCCGTTTTTGCATTAAAGTCAGAAATTATGATATTAAGCGGCCTTATTGACCAGAACGAAAAATATACTTCGATGCTGCTTTCAGAATGGCGCAGGCTTAACGGAGATGAAATAGCAAAGTCTGGTTCGGCTGATTTTAGGGGGTAGCAATTATGAGTAGCACATTCGGCGCTTTTGAAATGGGTAGATCTGCTCTCAACGCTTTTAGATTGGGTATGCAGACAGTCGGCCACAATATCTCTAACATGAACACAGAGGGATATTCCCGTCAACGCGTAAACTTTGCAACAGTAACACCAGAGGACATCGTAAACGTCGGGCAACTTGGCCAAGGCATGTACGCCAGCAGTATTGAGCGTATTCGTGATGAATTTCTAGATTTCCAGTTTAGAGACAATCAGGCAGATTTAGGCTATTGGGAGAAAATCAATGACCTTTACGACGCGATTCAAAACTATATCGCAGAGCCTAACGCAACTGGAATACGTTCAGCAATAGATACTTTTTACACCAACATGCAAGCCCTTCAGCAAGCCCCAGAAGACACAAGCGCAAGACGCGCCCTCGTTGAAAGTGCCAACTCCATTGGCAATATGTTAAATAACCTCATCAACAGTTTCAATACCTACAACGAAAGCGTCAACATGGAACTGAAACAACAAGTAACTGAAGCTAACGGAATGTTACACAATATAGCCGCATTGAACACCGAAATCTATAACGCTGAAGCATTGGGACAAAATGCCAACGATTTAAGAGATCAACGCGATGTGCTCATAGATAAGCTCTCGAAAATGATGGATATTTCCTACAATGAACCACTTGAACGCAACGGAATCAAAGGCGAATTTTTCCTGTCAGTAAACGGTCGTGTACTCATTCAAGGTCAACATGTAAGAGAACTCAAGGCACATGCTTTTATGTGGGATAATCAAGTTTATTACGATGTTCAAGTTGCTGAAAACGAGTTTGACATAGTTTCTAATCCAGCAGTGGCAGAAGCCCTCGCAACAGGTCCGGAAGGTACGTACCAATTAGTTGTTGACAGAGTAGCAAACGGTGTTGAATGGACGGTAGGTGGCGGAAATGCTCACTGCCTTGAAACTATAGCTGCCAGGACTTCAGAATTTGATAATGGGGTGTTGTTGAATGAGAACTCCGAAGATTTTGCACGTAAGCTCTCGTTCAGAGTTTACTGTGAAGAAAATTATGATGTTATAGAAAATGGAGAGAGCAAAACAATAACAGCCAACGTTCCTCACGAAGTAACAATCAAAATAGACGCCATTACCGACGATACAGGCGCAATAACAGACTGGAAGCTCCGCGGAATACTTGATGGCGATGATGAAGACGAAGAGTATGACAAAGTCGATAGTTCAGAATTAACGCTCAAAGATCTACAGGATTTCATCAATGATAACTACGGAGACGATTTCATAACGGTTGAGGCTAATAAATATATTCCTCCTGAAGACGAAGATAATGATGATTACGATGAAGACGATCCCAAATACGTTCAGTCATTAACTTTTAAGGCTGTCAACGAAAATTCTTCCATAGAGATAACTGACTATAGCGGAATGTTAGGGCCGTTGACGGAAGTTAGGCATGAATTAGATGATGTTGACATGAGGGTTAATCCCCTAAACGTTACGGATGCTTTGAATATTTCCGGCTCATTCAGGATTCAGGTAGGCACACAGGGAACTCGCATAACTTCATCGAACTTTGGCAAAACTTCCGATCTTAAAGAGGGCGAAATTCTTGGCGCTGGAGAAGCCGGCGAGCGTCATACGTTTAGAGTAGGAGTATCTGGCGATCAAGTTGACTTCACAGTAACATGGAATGACTCTACCGGTAATTGGGTGTTAAGCACTGACCTTGGCTTGAGTAAAACAGTCGGCGAAACTTTAACCGTTGAGGACTTAACTAGCTTCATGACTCAGACCTTTGCTAAAGCCGATAGAACTGACAATCCCGCGCTTGTAAATTTAAGCGTAACAACTGGAAAATCCTCTTCAGGAGTAAAAACTCAATTCTACATTGATTCACGCGACACGCATTTATTATCTATCTCCGACGTTGAAGGCAACTTGGCCGAACGTATGGGAATGGTCAATGAAAATCCGGTAATAACTATTGACGTAGAGAACTCCGACAGCTTGGTTACAATTCGTAACAAGATCAACGAGAAATATCAAGAAGAGTTTGGCCTAACACAGCCGGAACAATGGGTACACGCGTCAGTTGATAATGGCTATCTCGAAATTTTTGCTGACGTCGCCGGGGAAGCACAGCGCATTACGTTAATGGGAGCTGAAGACGGAAATATGCAGGTGTTGCGACGACTTGGCCTAACCAGAAATCAAGAAATCGAATCTGACATCAAAGACGACGAGGGAGAATACATGAAAACTTACAGGGAAGTGGCATTTATTCCTGACTCTGGTATTGCTCAAGATGCCTCGTTTGCTCTAAATGGCGTGCGTTATCTCTCGAGCGATAATAAATTCAACATGGCCAGAAAGATTCCAGACCTATCCGGAACTGTCGGCGAACGATACAGTGCTACTAATTTGAGTGAAGTTGAAACAGGTATGTGGCTTAACCTCAAGAACGCAGGTACAACTACAATTAACGTGAAACATCATATACGTAATGGCTCTATGAAAGGCCTTGAAGAAGCTCGCGACGAAATGATCCCTAACTTGAAATCTGAACTTGATGAAATGGCTTACGAAATGGCCAAACAGATTAACGCTTATCAGTATTCGGGCTATGGTGTTGCAGGTGATATTACTACAACAGGCGTTGCATTCTTTAACCCTCTGGCTAGCAAGTCCGGAGCGTCTGAATTATTGAGAGCCTCTGACAGAGTTAGCCGCGATCCTTCGCTGATTGGGGCTGCAATGGGAATTAAGGACGAAAACGGAAAAGCCACCAAGGGAGTCAGCGCTGGTTCAGGTGATGGCACAAACGCTTCACGCATGAATGACTTAAACTTCGCTAAAGTCCTTGAGAATGGCACAATGACAATCGGCGGAATTTACGACGCTATGCTCTCACAAATAGGCACGGAAGCCGCTCACACTAAATCAATGTATAACACTCAAGCTACAGTCAGTGAACAAATTGACGGACAAAGGCAAGCTGTATCAGGCGTAAACCTCGACGAAGAATTAATGGACATGGTGATATTAAATCGCGCGTTCGGGGCAATGTCTCGTTACGTTACAGCCATGGACGAAATGTTGAACACTATCATTAACGGATTTGGATTAGTGGGCCGATAGTTTAAGTAAACAAAAATTTTCAGGAGAGATTAACTAGGGGAGATAATTATGTATAGTCGTTTAACCACAGCAACAATGTACGGGAGCTTGATGAATTCTTTGCAGGAGAGTCAACGAAAGATTCAAGACCTTCAGCAGCAAATAGCCTCGGGAAATAAATACCTGAACTTGGCCGAAAATCCCGCCGCTATTTCGCGTTCTCTAACAATACAGTCTGCAATCAATGCCAACAATCAATATCAATCAAATACTCAAAACGCTGTTACTATGTTGAAACATGCTGATAGCGCATTGAACAACGTACTTGACGCTGCACAGGCTATACGAGATTTAGTAATAAGTGCTGGAACTGCTCTCCCTGAAGACCAATTAAAGGACATAAGCGCGCAAATTGAAGCTAACAAAAAAATCATGCTCGACAACCTCAACACTAAGGTAGCCGGGCAATATATTTTTGGAGGCACTGACTCTTCCAAGCCACCATTCGTTGAGACTTCCGACGGCAATATAATTTATCAAGGCACTGACGACAGAATCAAGTATGCTTTGAGCGAAAGTTTGTTGGGCGACATTTCATTCACTGGCAACGATATAATCCCGGAAGACGAGGACAGCTATTTTATTTGCTCACATTATGTGCCGCTTGACTGGAAATGGACAGGACGCGAGGAAAAAGTTCAGATTACCGTCGGAAACAGAACGCTTTCAGTATTCATTCCAGAGAACTGGAGCGACAACGACATAAACAAGACAAATAAATTAACCAGTGAAGACGACGAAGAAAATGAAGTAGCGACGGTAAATTTCAGCGATCACAATGGCTATAGAGACCCTAACGAATTATCAGGTTTGAGCCTTGAGGATTTGGTAACGATCGTGAACAGTTCACTCGAAGAACAAGGCGCGGATATGCTCGTACACGCTTATATCGAGAAAGACCCGGACGCTAATCGACAGCAGTTAATCATAAAATCCAACACCGGCGAAAAAGTCGGTATAACTGGTTGGCCCGATACTGATTATATGCCTATGCCAGCTACAATAACTACGAACGCCGATTTTGAATCTACCCCAGATTGGAACTCTGGAGTATCAGGGAGTATTCAGGGGATTGTGGGCAATGTAAATCTAGCAGACTGGAAAACTTTATCCCCTTCAGGTACTCTTTCTGTAAAAGTCGGTGGAAATGAAGCTAAAAATATTGAGCTCGATCTTAGTGACTTGACTTCAGCAAATGAACTTGTCGAGAAACTCAACTCCGCATTCACAAACTCTGGCGGTACAAAATTCGCTTCACTATCACCCAATAATCGCTTAGTGTTGCGTTCTGATAATGGTACTATAAAAGTCGAGGGAGAAGGCTGTGAGGAGATATTCGGAGTTGAGTCAGGAGAAAGCACAGACTCTTCACTTACGATAACTGTAGGCAACGACGCTGCGACTGCTGCGACAATCTATTTCAGCAATGGCGAGTCCATGGAGGACATAGCGGAAAAGATTAATGACATTGAAGGCGTTTATGCCCGTGTAACTGCTGACAGAAAAAACTTGGTTGTTGTTGCTGAACGCATAGGAAGTATGCCCGAGGATAGCTTAAATATTAATGAGGCTGAAGAGGCTTTGCATTATCCTTCACTCATGATAAAAGCAACGGGACAAGCGTTAGACATGTTTGACTTCACGGACGAGGAGATTACAGAAAAGAACGATGCCGGAGAAACTATTAGCGCAACAAGGACCGCACGAACCACGACACGACTCAAGGATCAAAGCCACATAGATATATTCGATTACTTGGGCATGGAAACAGCCACGAAGAGCCGCGAATTTGCTTTTGACGATACTTTGACGGTTGAAACAGGCGAACAATTACATTGGCGCGTAATAAGCGGAGGACGTAGCGCAGATATAAAACTTAACCCCGGAAGTTACACCATTGATGAATTAGCATCACGCTTGAAGAACGCTGGTACAGGTTGGCTTGAAGTTACTGTTGAACCGGGCGGCACTGACGTTGAAGACGACTGGGGAACAGGTACTAACGACGGTGAAGACGCTACAAAACGTATCGTAATGAGAGGCTACAATGGCGAGCAAGTTATATTCCTGGATATGAACGAATACAATTACGCCGATAAATTAGGAATCTCAACTGCTTTGCGAACCGACGCTTACGATGACAAACAAACCGACGAAACCGACGACGATTATATCGGTACAGGAATGAAATGCGTGAACTTCCCTTCAGCCCCATGCGTTGATGACAATGTAGGAATCCCCATGCGTGTACAGATGAACTGCGGAATGTATTACGACGTTAATATCAAGAAAGCTGACGTTGTTGACAAGCAAACCGGCTTTGTCGATAGAGGGTTAATCATGCAAGAGATAGTTGACCAAGTGAACGAGCAAGAGGGCCACGACATTATGGGTTTTGTCCAGCACGTTGACAGCACTGGTGAAGAAATTCCAGGGTCATGCGCAATTTATTTCTTGTCTGGTGAAGCTTTCACGGTCGTAGATATGCCGTTCAACGATCCAGAATGGAACGACTATTCCGGTGGCTTGGCTGCACAAATGGGCATTCATGGCGGAGTAACCTCAAACTTGAGACAGACCACCGTTAAAATGCTTGATAACGCGACTTTCGCCGAGGCTTACGACAACGACTACAATAAATATAGATATGACATTGAGGCAAACGAAGAGAACATAGAGTTTAGAGAAGGCACGATAAGATTCTCTAACTTGGCTCATAGCGTTGAAATTGACGTTAGCGGCGACGATACTGTTAAGGACGTTATGGACAGATTGAGGACGCAAGCGGGCGATTGGTTGTACGTGAATTATTACGATACTCACATGGGACAACTTGACATTGAGAACAGCGGAGACTTTCCTATAATTTCGATCTCCTCGATTGATGGCTCTGCAGTAAATGTTCTCGACATTAAAGGACATATTGCCGAAGACGCTTTGGGACTATCAACTGGTATTCAAGGCAGAATCAATCCTGATGGAGACGACGACGGCGTAGAAAGTGACGATTTAGAATGGAACGAGGATAATACGCCAGCGACAGCACTCAATATCACGGTGGCGGGTTACACTCATACAATAGACTTGACAGCCCTTCGTGACGTAAACTCCGATACGATAATAAACTCTTATGACGTTGCAGAATTCGTCAATGCTCGTATGCAAGATTATGACGTCAGGGCAGAAGTAAATGAGGACAAAGAACTTGTGTTTTATTCGCCGCGTGGTTACTCTATCAAAGTTGAATTTCTTGACAAAAACGAAGAGTCCGTAACAGAAAATTTATTAGGCACAGATTTCAATAGCGAAGAGATTAACCGAACGCTTTACAGAGGCGGCTATAACCTTGAAGGAGAATCATATTCACGCGGAATTGACGACAATTTATATGCCTCGGGTATTCACACGCAGAACGCTACAATCAGAAGCGGCGCTAACACCATGAAACAAAACGGCTTCGGAGTTATCAACGACATTATCGCGGCTGTAAACTCTGGAAACCGTGACGACCTTTACGACAAAATGATCCCGAAAATTGATAACCTCATCAACAATATTTTGGGCGTTCAAGCTGAAGGCGGAGCGTTAATTGCTCGTTACAACTACAACACAGATAGACTCACGCAGGAAAATTCAATCATGACTGAAGAAAATGACAATCTCGTTACGGTTGACCCTGTTGACGCGATAACACAGTTATACGTTGCCGACTACATGTACCAAGCAAACTTGGCCGTCATAGCTAGATTAGTTCAGCCGAGCTTGTTGGATTTCTTAAGCTAACACACAAAAAATCCCCTTGCCATAACGACAGGGGGACTCAAATTTTCTTACCTCTACAAATTTTCCCACACTCTCGAAATAGTTTGGTCCATTATACGTTGACGTTGTCTTGTAGGAATACTGTTTATGGCGTTGTTAATATCATTGAGAAGTTTCGTGTCTTCCTTCCTGACTCCTGCACAAACACCATTGAAGCCTAAATTAAATCCGGCCCCTTCAGGAAATCTTATAAGCGTGAGATTCGTTGAGTAGAGTCTCTCGTAAGATTGTCCGGTATCGAGATTAACGACTATGCCATCAGTTTTATTATTCATGAGTCTGGCTATCATGTCCGCAACTGTGTCGGCGGGCTCAAGATGATTAACATTAGGAATTTGATCTATCACAGTATCAAAATTTGTACCCTTTTGACCTAGAATTGAAGCTCCTGATAGATCGAGCAAACTTTTTGCGCTTACATACGGGCCATTTTTGCGAACCATTACAGCATATTCGGCTTTAGCTATTTCATAAGTATCAGTGAAAGCAGCCCTTTGTTTACGTTCTTCAGTGTCAGCCATTCCCGAGAAAACTGCGTCAATTTGTTTATGCTCGAGAGCGTCAAGGAGTTCTTCCCAATCATATTTAATCACAATCAACTGTGCCTTGAGAGCTTCAGCCACCAATTTAGCTATCTGAACGTCATAGCCATCAGCGTAATAGCCAGGGTGATTCATTATGGGGACATTAGCGTCAGTTGATCTATTTTCCTCCCAGTTATGCGGCACGAAATTACACTCAACACCCACACGAAATATTCGTACATTCTCTGGTCTGTCATGTTCAAGGTAGTAATAGAACAGTGCACACGCAACTAATATCAATGCAATTAACTTTTTCATGATGCTATAAATTTTCCCATATTCTCGCTATAGTTTGATCCATTAGTTTTTGACGCTGCTTCATCGGAATGTTATCAATAGCGTTATTGATATCCGCCAATAATTTCACGTCCTCTTTTCTCACGCCTGCGCATATACCGTTAAAGCCGAGCTCAAAGCCTGAATGTTCCGGAAAACGTATAAGCACTAAACTGCTATCTAATCTTTCGTATGATTGTCCTGTATCGACATTTATAACAATGCCGTCAACTTTTCCAGCTTTCAAAGCTTCAACCATACTGGTAATATTTTCAAGCGGTGGAAGGTGATGCACGTTCAGAATCTGGTCTATAACTGTATCAAGTTTCGTGCCCTTTTGTCCAAGCATAGTAGCACCTTTGAGATCAACAAGAGTCCTAGCGTTTGCATACTTGTTGTCCTTGCGAACTAAAACTGCGTACTCTGTCTTCTTGACGTCGTATAAATTTGAGAAGGCGGCTTCTTTCTTGTGCTCTTCACTGTCAACCATTCCGGAGAATATCATGTCAATCTGGCCTTGATTGAGAGCGTTGAGTAATTCTTCCCACGGAATCTTATACGCAACTAGATTCACGTTGAGAGCTTCTGCAACTATCTTAGCTATTTGAACGTCGTAACCTTCAGCGTAGTAACCAGGTTCATTAGCCAAAGGTAAGTTTGTAGCTGTGGGTTTGCTTTCTTGCCAGTTATTAGGAATGTAATCACATTCAATCCCGACCCTAAGCACTCGTTTATTGTCAGGTTTATCGTGATTGAGGTAATAATAGAAAAGTGCACACATAATTACTACGAACGCCACTAATTTTTTCATGATGTTATATATTCTCCCACATTCTTGATACGACTCTATCCATAATTCTCTTACGTTCTCTTACAGATAAACTAGCTATTGCTTTGTTGATATTGTCAAGGAGGTCTTTATCCCCTTTTCTTACGCCGGCACAGACTCCAGTGAAGCCCAGCTTGAAGCCTTTGCCCTCTGGAAACTTTATGAGCTTTAGATTTGTGTATATTCTCTCGTATGAACTACCCATATCTGCATCAATTATAATGCCATCTACATTGAAGTTCACCACATTTTCCAGCATAGCCGAGATCGAATTGGCGGGAGGCATGTGAACAACTCCGGGTATTTGATCTATCACGGTATCAAAATAAGTTTCCTTCTGTCCTAATATTCGTGCGCCCGAAAAATCTTCCAGACTACGTGCACTTGTAAAGGCACTCCCTATGTTAACGAGTATTGCGTATTCAGATCTGTTGAGTTCGTATGTTTTGGAAAAATCGACAAGTTTTCTGCGTTCATCAGTGTCAAGCATTCCTGAGAATATTACGTCTATCTCTTTGCGGTTCAATGCGTCAAATAAATTTTCCCAGGCAATCTTCCTAAATTCAAGCTTCACGTTCATATAATCAGCTACGATCTTCGCGATCTGAATATCATAGCCATCAACATATGAGCCAGGAGAATTTGCGAGAGGGAAATTATATTCGTGTTCTTTGGACGTAACCCAGCTGTAAGGCACATAATCACATTCACTCCCAACACGTATAACCCGCGGCTGCTTATCCGGTATATCGTGCACAAGGTAGTAATAGAAAATTGCGATCACAACAACTATGACCGTTACAAATTTCTTAATCATGTTATAGTGTCTCCCAAACTCTAGCTATAGCTCTGTCCATGATCCTTTTTCTCTCCCTGGTCGTTATCGATTTGATGGCGGCGTTGAGTTCAGCTAAAAACTTTTCGTCGTCCTTTCTGACTCCCGCACAGATTCCATTGAAACCGAGTTTGAAGCCTTCGCCCTCTGGAAAACGTATAAGCGTCAAATTCTTATAAGTTCGTTCGTAGGATTGGCCGGTATCAAGATTAATGACTATGCCATCAACTCTAAAGTTAATCAAGTGATCAAGCATCATTGCCACGGTAGCAACTGGAGCCATATGAACAACGCCAGGAATTTGATCTATAGCCGCATTCAGATAAGTATCCTTCTGGGCAAGCAGCCTAGCTCCTTTTAGGTCCTCAAAAGTTTTTGCCTCAGCATAAGCGCTTTTGTTATTCACGACAACAACGTATTCGGTCTTCATTGCCTCGTAAGGAACTGTAAATGAGATTCTCTGTTTGCGTTCATCAGTGTCAAGCATTCCCGAAAATATAACGTCTATTTCATTTCGTTCCAGAGCGTCCAACAGATCTTCCCATTCAACTTTTTTGACCTCAAGTTTTGCCTCAAGGTCATCGGCTACAGCTTTAGCTATCTGAATATCATAACCTTCAGCATAAAACCCAGGATTGTTCACCAGAGGGAGATTAGATTTGCTAGGTTTGCCTTCTTCCCAATTGTTAGGAGCATAGGCACATTCAACACCGACACGAATAACGCGCTTAAACTCCGGTCTATCATGTTCAAGGTAGCAATAAAATGCGGCACAAGCTACAAGAATAATAACGATCAATTTTTTCATTACGCCAATCCCCCTCCACATGTCAATAAATTCAGCAGTGATTTAAGATTTGAAATATTTTATCAAAAAGTCAAGTAGACAATACAGTAATTTTCACTTTTTCATGTTTGAAATTGTGTCACGAATCATTGCGGCTCGTTCAAAGTCAAGTTTCTCAACTGCCTCCCACATTAAGCGCTCAAGTTCTGATACACTCATGTTCTTGATTAATTTCTTGTTGCGCGGCGAAGAGTCTTTGTTGTCTTTATCCTTATCGAATGCTGCGGATAATTCTGGCGGCAATAAGTCCGATACGTCTTTAGTAATGCTTACGGGCGTGATGTCATGGGCTTTGTTGAAAGCGATTTGCTTCTCTCGTCGTCGTTTTGTCTCGTCAACTGCTATTCGTATGCTGTCAGTTATTTCATCGGCGTAGAGTAAAATTTTGCTGTCAACGTTTCTTGCGGCGCGTCCCATAATCTGAATCAAGCTTCTATATGAACGTAAATAGCCCTCTCTATCAGCATCAAGGATCGCAACCAATGTAACTTCGGGCAAGTCCATTCCCTCACGCAAAAGATTTATCCCGACAAGCACATGAATTTTTCCCGAACGTAGATCACGAATTAATTCAGCGCGTTCAAAAGTGTTAAGCTCCGAATGAATATACTTGACTCTGAATTTCAACTCCTTAAGATAGTCGGCCAAGTCCTCTGAAGAACGTTTCGTGAGAGTCAAGACTAATGCTCGCTCGTTATTCTTAACAATCTCTCGTAACTTGTCAACTAAATCATCAATTTGTGTTCTTGCTGGGGCTATTTCGACTTCTGGATCTGGAATGCCTGTGGGCCTGATAATTTGTTCCGCTACTAGCTGCGACGCTTTAAGCTCATAATCTCCGGGAGTTGCTGATACAAAAACTGCTTGCCTCATTCTAGCTTCGAACTCGTGCCACTCTAACGGCCTGTTATCCAAACATGAAGGGAGCCTGAACCCATTTTCCACTAAAGATTTTTTGCGCGCTCTATCACCGTTATACATTCCTCGTACTTGAGGTAAAGTTATGTGCGACTCGTCAACTATGCAGATATAATCTTCAGGAAAGAAATCAATCAACGTTCCCGGCGGTTCTCCGTGTTGCCTTCCGTCAAGATACACAGAGTAATTCTCAATGCCTGAACAATATCCCGTCTCTTGTAACATTTCTAAATCGTAGTGAGTGCGTGATTTAATTCTTTGTGCCTCGATTAATTTGCCCTTGTCGGTAAAATCTTTCTCGATCTTGGCCAACTCTTGCAAGATTAAAGGCGTTGAACGTTCTATAGCGTCGGTTTGTGTAACATAATGCTGTGCTGGAAAGATTGAAGCCTCGTTTACAGTTTCGATTACATGACCCGTTAAAGGCTCTGTTATGTCAATGCGTTCGATCTCGTCATCAAAAAATGTAACACGCACGCAAGAATTTTCCTCATACGCTGGAAATATCTCCACGGTGTCGCCCCTGACGCGAAATTTTCCTGGCTCAACATAATCACCACGTTCATAATAATTTCCTACAAGCCTCGTCAAAAAATCGCGCTGATCGATTCGTTCGTTGACCTTGAAAGAAATTATAGCCTCCTCGTAAGTTTCTTTGAGGCCAAGTCCATAGATACAAGACACGCTAGCGATCACTATAACGTCCCGGCGTTCAATTAATGCTTTTGTAGCGGCAAGTCGTAAACGTTCGATTCTATCGTTAATAGATGCGTCCTTCTCAATGTAAGTATCACTAGACGGGATATAAGCTTCAGGCTGATAATAATCGTAATAGCTCACGAAATATCTAACGGCATTCTCCGGGAAAAAGTTTTTGAACTCGCTATAAAGTTGAGCCGCTAAAGTTTTGTTATGAGCAAGAACCAAAGCAGGTCGATTAAGCTGTGCGATAACGTTTGCTATAGTGAAAGTCTTTCCGCTTCCAGTAACACCCATTAAAGTTTGAAATCTGTTGCCGGAATTTATGCTCTTGATTAACGCGTCAATAGCTTCAGGTTGATCTCCAGACGGTGGCCAATGTGAATGTAGCACGAAATTTTTTGGGGTAGTCATGGAATAATTTCTGCTACGTAAAAAGTGTAATTAAGTGTAATTTCACCTTTTCGATTATTCCTCGTTCAACCTGTCCTCTTTCGCCGTAGCTACTTAAGTTTGTCCGACAGTCCGGAGGCTTCACTTCCCGCCTAGCCAGCGGTAGAAAATTTTATACAGCTTCTCAAATTTAGTGCGGCGTTATAATCTCTGTCTATTATTAATCCGCATTCTGTACACTCATATACGCGGTCTGATAGCTTCAAATCTTTCTTTACATATCCACAGCGTGAACACTTTTTAGAACTTGCATAAAACCTATTTGCTATTCTTAGCTGTATTCCGTATTCAAAGCATTTACGCTCAAGCAATGCACGAAAATAATAAAACTCACTTTCAGCTACTGCCCGTGATAAATGGCGATTCTTCATCATTCCTGATATGTTCAAATCTTCTATTGTTATGTATTCAGGCCGTCTTATTACTATTTCATGTACAGTTTTATTTATATAATCATGACGTTTATTTGTTAATTTCACATACGCCCGCTGTACTTTTTGCCTCTGTTTGTCCAGATTGGAACGTTTACACTTCTTCGCAGCTTTCTCCTTTCTTTGTAATAATTTTTGTATCTTGCGCGAAAATTTACGCTGTTCACGCTTCAGCCTTCGTTTTAATTTCTTTGCACGCTCGGACTGATTTATATTTTGATAGTTTCTACCGTCTGAGACTACTGCAAAACTTTTTACGCCTAAATCAATTCCTATACTTTCAGATTGCACTGAATTTATAGATTTTGCTCGACTTATCTCAAACAAGCATGATGCAAAATATCTTCCTGCTCGTTTCGTTATGGTTACACTTACTGCTTTGGCTTTACATGGAACATAACCGTATTCCTTAAAACGTACCCAGCCCAATGTCGTAATTTTCCCTTTATGGCGCTCTATCTTCAAATCTCCGGGATTATTGCGCGGAAGATACATACTCACAGACCGTCCGTTTCGCCGTCTGAAATTAGGAAATCCGCTCTTACCATTCAAGAAATTTTTATAGGCTGTATCTGCATTCATAATTGCTTTTTTCACAGCTTTTGAGGATACTTCCCATATCCATAGCTTGTCTGGATTAGCCTTTCTGTAATCATTATTCAGCCATTTCGAAAAATCATAGCCTGACATATATCCCTGAATACCGTTGCGGTAATTGTCCTGGTTTGTACCTATAAACAGGTTATAAACATACCTGCATACGCCCATCGTCCGCTCAATTATCTGTATTTGCTCATCTGTCGACTTCAGCTCAACTTTGTATGCTCTGAGATGTTTTACCATTATTTAACGCCTCTTTGAGCGATTTACGATAATTTCTCAACCCATAAAGTCTTGAACTGAAACAATGAATTATCGTCATCAAGTCTTCTATCATTTCCTGCTCCGGCGACATTTTCTCGTCATTCAAGATTACAAGCTCGCAATTATGTGTTATCAGAAAATGACGGAAATACTCAAATCCGAAACGCGCTAATCTGTCTTTGTGAGCAATTATCAGCATTTTAACTTTCCGCCGTTCTACTGCATCCATAATCTCAAGAAATTTTTTGCGTTCAAAATTCAAACCGCCGCCGATTTCTGAGATAAACTCAACATTAAATAATCCAGACTTTAAGCAGTACTCTTTCAAGATTTCAAGCTGATTAGCTAAATCCGGATTTTGTTCTGTGCATGATACACGACAATATGCGATTATTCTTGTTCGAGTGTCCTGCGTCCGCAGTCCTATAAATTCATCAAGCTGGCTTTGTGTATAAACTCTCCGATTAGTTTTTGTTCGATAAGCGGGAATTAACTTTCCTTCTCTGTCCCACTTCTGGAGCGTTTTTACCTTAAAGCCTAAATACTTTGCTGCTTCTGTAGTGTTATATGTACTTTCCATAACACTATTTTACACTAAATTATATGATTACGCTATCTAGCTTCACCTCCTTAAGATTCATGATAATCGATTCTAGCATAAGAAAAACACCCTGCCTTGTTAGACAGAGTGCTTTGTGTTCCCTTGTTCAATAACTCGTAGCTATAAGCTTTGTGAATTACTCAGCGTCGGCTACTACTTCCTCGATTTCCTCAACGGTCTTTGCGCCTTCTGCGCCGGTGTCAGCTTTCACTGCGATAACTGGTGCGTAAGTTACGTCGGCGTTGAACCAAGGAGCTACTGTGATTTTGTGGCTTGCTGGTACTGCCTCAACATCTTTGCCTTCGTCATCATAGAAGTCACAAATCTCGTCATCTTCGCTTGCTTCGGCGTTACGTGGGAATGCAAAGTATTTAAGCTCTGCGCCCTCTGCAACCGTTTCAGCAAGTTCGACGTTCAAATCATATTGGCCGTCTTCTGTTACTGTAACTTCCGGTAACACTGCTGCGATGATATAGCCTTCCTCGTGAACGATCGTGTTCTCGCCCGCTGTTAAGCCTGCAACTGTTCTGGTCGTTCCAAGTTTAACGTCACCTTCACCAGATGATTTCCTCTTTGAGGTCTCAGGAAGAGCAACCGCTGTTGTGCCCTCGTAGTCCTTGACAACTGCCACAGTATCTTCAGGAAGAGCCGTCGTTACAGGTGAAATGCTGAAAGTGAATTTCTTTTCGTCGCTGGCCTCTTTTGTTCTCTTGTTAGTGGCCACGATTCCAATTGTTTCATCAATATCAGCGTCGCCCGTGTTGGTTAAGCCCTTCGGTACCGTGATCGTCAACGTTGCTTTCTTGCCAGTGCTGTTATCAGCTTTAATCTTGGCTGTAGATCTCTTAGGAGCAGTCTTGATTGCCCAAGTAATCTGCGTGTCGCCAGTGCAGCTCTCGTCGGTAACATTGATCTTGAAGGTCTTGGTTACCTTTGCTTTTGCCAGAGCGCTTATATCATCGATCGTTGTATCCTCGATTTCTGGTTTGTCGTCGTTGATGATGAACTTCACTTTGCCTTTTGCTTCTGATCCAGCGTTGTTGATAGTAATGTCCTTGTTTGTACCCTTTGTGGCTACAAAGCCTGAGTCAGTAAGTGTAAGTTTTCCTGTTTGACTGTCCATTGCTATACCGTCGGGCATTGTGCCATCAAACGCCATTACAACATTCTCTGCATCATACTTCGGCGTCGTCTCGATGAATATTTCACCACGATCCGTTTCATTTCTCTTGAGAGTAATATTCTTAGTCGTTATCTTCGGCTTCTCACCTTTGACACCAAACTTGAATGTTACTGTCGGCCATGTAAGCGAGTCTTTGTTAGTTCCTGTCCCATCTGGTCCATACTCTTCAATATCGTCATTGTAGGCTTCAAGAGTCACGTTTTTTGTCTCATACTCTTTAGGAGTCGTAGACGTTGTAGTTAATGCAGAGGCAACTCCGGTAATAGCACCCTTATCAGGATCAAGCGTCAGTCCATACTCTTCGAGCTGAGCAGATGAAGTTTCGCTATCAGCGGCTGTCCTCCACTTCATACCCTTCGAGCCTTTTGCTGCCGGCTTAATGCTGACTTTCTTACCGAGTTCCACTTCTTTGTCTAGTTTACTGGCTGTTGAAGTGATTTGCGGGGCTGCTACGCCAACTACCGTAATCTTTTTCACGGCCTTCTGCTTCGTCGAAGTGTTCGTTGCGGTCAACGTGAATGCCGTCTTCGTTTCCTTGCCACTTAACGGAGCACCGGAAATTTTTACAACTTTCTTATCTCCAGCTGCGTCATCTTCAATTGTAACTTTGAGGCCATTCTTATCTACACCTGCTGCCGGCGATGTCTTGATCTCAAACGGTTTTGTAACTGTCGCCGTATAGGTCTTGTCATCAATGGCTTTGCCCGCTAAAACGTTTACTTCCTCGTCACTGTTGCTTGAACCCCAGATAGGATCGTCGCCCTCAACGCTGATCTTGAACGATTTCTGTACACCTTTCTGCTGGTTATTATCTGCGCTTAGAGTTACAGCCAATCCCTTAAATGCGTATTCAGAGCCACCTGTATAACTAAGCGACGCTGTTCCATCACCGTGGTCAGTGAATTTCAGTCCATATTTTTCCGTTGTGCCAAGTTCGGCATCGCTCGTAGCGCTCGAGTCAAGCTTCGTTGAATTCAGTGTTGCTGCAGGGATAAAAGCTCCTATTTTGAAATCCGGTGTACCCTTTGCCATCTCGAATTTGTATGAACCGCCATCTTCAAGCGTTATAGCTCCAGCATTTGCAAATGAAGGCGCGACACCAGTAACCGCTACATCAAATACTTTCGCATCTTCCAGAGTATTGCTAGTGTTCTCTGTATAGAAATTTACCGGTTTGACATAGACGCGGAATTTATTTTTGCCCTCAATCTGCGGGATTCTGTCAAGTGTTCCCTTAAACTGAAGCGTATCTTTGTCAAAGTCAATCTCTAACTCGCCGGCTGATTTTCCAAGGGCTCCAGTCTCACTAGGGGCTGGTTTCCACGGACCATTGTAATCAGTGGCAGCAATACTTGAAGCATCAGTCGTATCTGCATCTGCACCAGTAGCTACAAATTTCACTACGTAATCTGAAGGCGTGCCAGAGAACTCAAGTTTTGGTGTCCAGGCCTTTCCGATAGTGAGGCTAGGAAGCGATTTCGTTACAACTTTCGGCTCACTCCACACAACCAAATTACCTTCAAGTGTTGTTGATTTGCTTAAGTACGGGTTGGATAACGTGATCTTATAGATTGACTCATAGTCCTTCCCGTTCTTCGTAATCTTAGTTCCTTCTTTGAAGCCTTCTGTAGCAGAGGAGAACTGTAAGTAAGCAAATCTGCTATCCGTCTGATCAGGTACAAGGATTACACCTGTGGGAAGATTTTCCGCTTTCCAAACGACCGGGCCGGGTTCTGCGAATAACTCAACTTCAGGATCTGACGTCGGTGCGGCCGGTTTCCTCGCATCATCATCAAGAGCTACAAGGACTCCCGCGGTGTTACTGTCGCCATCTTTGTGAATTTTTTCATATTGCGAAGTTTCAGTGTCGTAATACTCTGGTGTATCAGCTCCAAATGACGTGTCAATACCTGCTGGTGAACCGTCGCCAAACGCAGTTTTACCTTTAGCAACATAGCCTTCAGGAAGAACGTTATAACCTGTTGAAGTCTTGAGGTCTGGGGCTGTGGTATTCGTGGCTACTACAGTTACCTTGGCTTCTTTCGTTTCGCTTGTACCTATCGTAGTGGTGCTAACGTTAGCTGCGTCAGTAACGTTAAATGGTGTCAATGGTACTGATACACCCGAAGCTGCTGTGATGTACGCTGGTTTACCTCTAACGTAAAGCGTTGACTTTGTAGCGCCTTTATTAGCCTCGGCCATCTGGGAATTGTACGTTCTTATTACGTCAACTTTGAGGCCAAACGGAAGAGCGTCATTAATAGCTTTTAGTTCCGCTACATCTTTTTCTGTTGTTTCAGTAGGAGCACTACTGTTGGCTAATGGCCACCACTCAATAATTCCTGCACCTTCAGCTTCCGCGATTGCTACCGAAGCAGTTCCAGAACCGTCAGCTTTATCGTTGTCATAGCCCGTGTCGTACTCAAAGGTTGTGTCTGCCTTACTCATGATGGTCAATTTCGGAGCTTCTGATTTGAGATGTAATGTTACCTTCTTCCAAGCATAGGGCTTTGCAGCATTGGACGCTGAATCACTGAACGCTACCACGTAGAAGCTAACGTCACTGGGATCCTTTGCCGCTTTTACAAGGTAATCATTATTTTTAGGATTTCCAGAAGGTTTCCAAGTACCGTTAAGCGTTATGCCTGTAGCAGACTCCGTTGTTGTCAGATTAACCAAATCCTTCAAGTCTTTATGTTTCGTTCCATCTTCGTACAAAACGAGTCCATTTGATCCATCGGTTCCGCCCGCAGCTCCTCCACTTGCTGTAAATGCTTCCTTATGAGAGCCAACCGACCAAGTTTTTCCATTGTAGTCGATCGGTATACCTTTGGTATCAGCGAAAACGGCGGCATCGGTATCATCGTTGATAATTGTAAATGATCCTGCATCGCTAGCCTTGAGGTTTAGAGTAAACTCTTTTCCCCATGCTACCGTGGTCTCGGCGTCTGTCGGAGTCGTGATGTACGGGCTGTTTTTGACCGTGAATTTGTAAGTCTTGCTAACTGTTTTGCCACTGCGCGCTGTTTCTGCGTTTGACACGGTAATTGTAAGCTTATACGTGCCGGCCTTCTGCGCAACTCCATAGAGCTTTCCTACGTAATAAGTTGTAAGTGACGTTGTATCGGGCGTTCCGGTTCCAAGATCGAAACTCAAACCACTTCCCAGAGGATCAATGGAGTAGTCAACTTTTAAATCTTCGGTAGAACCATTGACGTATATCCCCACTGTACTTTTATCGCCGTCTCCCTTCGTTACCTGACCTGCTCCAGTCTGGTTGTAAGCAAAGTTCACGCCCGTGAAGATTGCGCTGTTCGTACTATCATAAGCTGTGCCAATATCCTTAGTTGTTTCACCTGTATCGTTCGCCGGAGTGTTGGCAGCTGCGCTCGACGAGTCGCCCATTAAAACTATATACGGCGCTACACCCTTAACAACGTACGTAAATGTTGCTTCTGCTTTGTCGTTGGTTTTGGAATCTCTCGCCTTCATAGTGAAGGAGTATTCACCGATTTTAGAAGGCGTACCAGAAATTTTATAAGTCTTTCCAGTCGCATCGCTAGTATCTTGTTCTAACGTCAATCCTGACTTAGCTACTTCTGCTATTGCCTGAGTCAGGTTGGTGATCTCAATGTTGCTTACAGCTTGAGTCGTTCCATCATCCGTTCCACCAGACATAAGTATTTGTTTTCCAGTTGTATCTTCCGTGCCAGCTTTCCAATAATCGCTCTCTGTTGGAGTCAAGCTAGTGCTCTGTCCCGTAACTTTTTTGCTATTAAAGTTAAAATCTACCGGATCAGGTTCAGTAACTTTTATTGTCAATTCAGATGCTGTAGAATACAGTGCATTAGTTTCAGGTACCGCCTTAACCTTATAAGTTCCAGCCTTAGTTGCCTTAAAGGTAAATTCTGTACTCGTGAACGATTGATTTTCTTCACTTGTCGCTGCCATGTCAGCTGCAATCTCGCTTACCGAAATGGTAGAATTCTCAGAGTCGTTGGTAGATATGGCGAACTTAATTGTATCCAGACTCGAGGCACTATTGCCCGCGCCCCCCGTCACCACCAATTTAAGACCAACCTCGTATTTTCCACCTAGCAAGTTTCCAGTCGGCTGTCCATCAGCAAAAGCATTCCCGCTACTGTTTGATATAACAGCACTCGCCACGCTAATCCATCCCGCCCAAGCCGGAATACAAAATGCAGAAACCAGCCCAAAAACCAGCATAAAGGTTAATAATTTTTTCTTCATCATAAATCAATACCTCCTTGTCATAAAATTTTTCCATGATGAAGCTCGAAGGACACGTCTCACAACTTGTAAGCGAGAGTATCCCGTTACATTGCGCTAAATTGGGCATCACACCCCTTAATAAGATAAGTCGATAAAATTCGCATTCACTACACTGTTTACGCGAGACGGACCCAACACACTTGAAGTCCTAACAGGATATTGAATGTCTCTAAAAACGATACAAAGTTACATTGCGCTTGAAAACTTCGGGTAAACTTTTGCCTCCTTCATGAATATGGATAAATAAATTGCACTCCACAATCTACTGATTTAAGCAAGATGGACCCAACACACTTTCTATTGAAAGGTCACTATGTAGAAAGCGAAGTGCCTATGAAATTATTACTTTCTCCACTTATATTTTCGGGGGGGGTGCGTAAACTTTAGCGATTCATGCAAAATATTTTCGAGACTAAAAAATTCGACCTCAAATTTACTAACCAACCATGACTAACGAAACTTTAGGACGCATAAACGCAGTAAAATGCTTGTAGGTGTGATTCGTAGGTGTAATGTCCGCGGCTCTACCATTAATAGAGTATACTAATGAAAATTTTTGATGAGGAGCGATTGATATTTTGTTGACGAGTATTGTAGCGTTCATAGTTGTGATAGCTGTATGCGTTATTGTTCACGAATACGGCCATTATATTACGGCGAGGTTGTTGGGCGTTCAGGTTCATGAGTTTGCTTTCGGAATGGGGCCGGCGATTTTACAGCGTAGAGACAAGAAGGGTATGTTGTGGTCGTGGCGATTGTTACCCATAGGAGGATTTTGCAGGCTCGCAGGAATGGACGAAGAGGACGAGGACGAAACGGTTATCCCCGGAAAAGGCTTTAACGCGCAACCAGCTTGGAAAAGGTTTTTGATTCTGCTTAATGGTTCAGCGTTCAATATAGCGTTGGCGGTTTTGCTTATGACTCTGTTCTTATGGGGACACGGAGTCTTGAACATGGATAGCACGAAAATTGGGGAGATAATGCCCGGTTTTCCGTCGGAGGCTGCGGGAATGAAAGCTGGCGATGAAATTCTCAAGGTGAACGGACAAAACGTTGCTAAGTGGCGCGAGACGTCAGAGTTGATTCGCACAGAGAGCACTAAGAACGAAAACTTGACGCTTGAAATACGACGAGGCGGGGAGATTTTAACGGTCAATGCTAAAGTTCCAGTTAATGAAGAATACGGCCGGCCAATGTTGGGGATCTCACCTTCATATACTCGCTACGGATTCTTACAGGCTGCTAGAAGTTCATTGAGCTTCACTTACAGAATGACGTTGATGATGTTCCGCGGGCTTGCTGAATTGATTTTGCGACGCCAAGAAGCTGACGTTACGGGGCCTGTTGGGATTGCGTCAATGTCTGGCCAAGCGATGCGATCGGGATTTTGGGATTTCTTGACGTTCATAGCGATAATAGCGTTGAATTTAGGCGTGATGAATCTATTCCCTATACCTGCACTTGATGGCGGGAGACTCTTGTTTGTGGTGCTGGAAATGCTAGTAAGACGACGACTCCCGGAAAAAGTTGAAAACTGGATACACGCGGCGGGGTTTGTTGTGCTTATATCGTTGATGGTTCTTGTAACATTCAAGGACGTTTATAATTTATTCTTTACACATTAATTTAGGAGGTATATTTTTATGAAAAAGTTGTTTGTTGTAACGTTATTATTTATGTTAGCTGGCTCGGCGTTTGGTGCTGATCCGTACGATGATTCAGATTTCGTGCTGCTGTCTGAAGCTGTACCCGATGCAATTCTTGAGATCCGTTATTACTCAACGTACAACTTTGTCGGCGATCGAATCAACGGCTATGAAGCTCCTGTAGCATGGTTGACCAAAGAAGCTGCGGCGGCATTGAAGGAAGTTAGCGACGAGTTAATCACTAAGGGCTATCGCTTGAAGATTTACGACGCTTACAGACCACAAAGAGCAGTGACTCACTTTGCAAAATGGGCAGAGGACATCGGGGACACTCGCATGAAGAAATATTTCTATCCCGAGCTTGATAAGTCAGTGTTATTCGATCAAGGCTATATTGATTACAAGTCAGGCCATTCACGAGGAAGCACGCTCGATTTAACGCTGTTTGACATGACCACAGAGAAGGAAGTAGATATGGGCGGAACGTTTGATTATTTCGGAGAACTCTCACACCCGGACTATAAAGACATCACCGAGGCTCAATACAACAACAGAATGATTTTACGCGAAGTCATGATGAAGCACGGGTTCAGACCATTAAGCACAGAGTGGTGGCACTTCACATTGAACGATGAACCATTCCCGGATACGTATTTTGATTTTCCTGTGAGAATGCCTGATAAAGCTGTAGAGCTCAAGGAAGCGGCTTAATGAACAGTAAGTTACAAGTAAACATCAACGGATTAACGATAGGCGGCTCTGCTCCTGTACGAGTCGAAAGTATGCTGAAGGTAGCGTTGAATAAACGTGAGGAATGTTTAGCGCAATGTGAAAGATTAATTAATGCTGGCTGCGAAATGGCACGTGTTGCTCTTCCTGAAGCTAAGTTTGCTGACGACCTGAAATATTTGCGTGAGAACACAAAGCTGACTCTTATGGCTGACATACATTTTGATCCGGCACTGGCGATTTTGGCAATGGAGGCTGGCTGTAAAGCTATTCGCATAAATCCCGGTAACATGCCACTGAACAGACTCAACGACGTAATCACGACTGCAAAGACTCTCGGCGTAGTTATTCGTATCGGAGCTAATGGCGGCTCAATCTCACAAGCTCAACTTGACGAAGCTGAAGGCGATCGGGCTAAGGCGTTATTCATAGCAGTAAGACAGCAGGCGGAATTGTTAATCGGTCAGGGATTCACGAATTTGATTTTGTCGGCCAAGTCCTCAAGCGTTAATGAATGCGTCAAGGCTAATGAGTTAATCGCGGCGGCTTATCCAGATTTTCCCATGCACATAGGCTTAACCGAAGCAGGCCCAGGCGATGGCGGAATTGTCAAGGGTACGGCTTGTATATCGGCGTTGCTGTCAAAGGGCATTGGCGACACGTTGCGAGTATCTCTGACTGATGAACCGGAACGAGAAGTGAAAGTAGGCTATGAGATTCTGAAGGCGTTAGAGCTACGAGTCAGGGGCGTGAATTTAATCTCCTGTCCAACATGTGGGAGAAGGCGTGCTGACGTTATGAGGCTTGTAAAAGTTGTAGAACCACTGCTAGCGAATTTGCCCGACGGTGTATCAGTTGCTGTTATGGGCTGTGAAGTTAATGGTCCGAAAGAAGCTCGTCACGCACAATTTGGTATCGCCGGGACTCCTGGAGGGGCGTTGTTGTTCCGTGAAGGGAAATCGATCGGCGAATATAAGTTTGATGAACTCGAAAAAGTTTTGCCGGAATTTCTGAAAGTGTAACAAGCGGCTCTCGTTTGAGGGCTGCTTTTTATCTGTGATACAAGTTGTAGCGTTTGCTCTCTGCTTTAACCGTTGTCTTCTCTGAATGCCCCGATAATAAAATCGTCTCTTCCGGTAACGTGAAAATTTTCTGCGTGATACTCTCCTTCAAGTCCTTACCATTTCCGCCGGGGTACATTGTGCTTCCAATGCTGCCTAGAAAAATTGTGTCTCCCACAAACGCAATGCCTTCTTCCTTACTGTATAACACAACGGAGTCTTCAGTGTGGCCGGGCGCGTGAATGACTCTTAACGAGAAATCAGGGTTTCTGTTATTGTTTAGGGTGATAATATCGCCGTCGTGAAAATAGTGAACGTCTCGAACATAAATATCAGGGCCGCAAAAGTGAGATAAATTCTTCATAGGGTCAAGCAAATATGAATCCGCGTTTTCGTAAGCATAAACAGGGATGTCGTTAGTGATTCGTATCTCGCTAATACCTCCGGTGTGGTCAAAATGTCCGTGCGTCAACAAAATTTTCTCAATCACCCAAAAATTATCCCGCGCAATTTTCAAGAGCCTCTTACCTTCAGCCCCTGGATCAATCAGAAAGCAGCGGTTAGTACTCTCATCGACGTAGAAATAACTGTTGACTTCAAAATAGCCTTTTACGGGAACTCTATAGAACATTGTTATACGCTTCCAGTATAGTTTCTCGCATTAAGTCGGAGTTTTGAGTCCCTGAAATCGTGAACTTATCGCCAATTATGTAATATGGCACACCATGAATCCCACGTTCAAAAGCTTCAAGCTCGTCCTGCATAACTTGTGACTCAAATTGCTTTGATGATAACAACTCTTTAACTTCAGCCGAGTCTAATCCGGAGTCCGTGCCGATTTTCTGCAATAGTTCTTTGTCAGCAAGCTCTTTGTTATCTGTGAAATATGCCTTGAAGAGATTCTCAATTACTCGTTCCGTTAATGCCGGGTCATTTTTGCTCTGTGCAAGCTTTGTGAGTCTATGAGCGTCCATTGTATTTGTGAAGAGCGTAGTAGCATATTTGAAGTCAAGTCCTTCATCACGTCCCATTCTCGATATAACTTCGATCTGAAGTCCAGCCTGCGCGAATGAAATTCCGTACTTGTTCGCAAAACGTGTTTGAGTGTCGCCTGTAGATTTCACTGGAGCATATGGATCAAGCTGAAAGCTTCTCATCTCAACTTCAACCGGAATATCCAAACCCTTAAGAGCCTTCTTGAGTCTTGCCTCGCCAATGTAACAATAAGGACAAGCATAATCTGACCAGTACATAATTTTCATGTCATAGCCTCCTGAATAAATAGAATGCGTTTTATTTGTGGGTAATATATAAAACATGTTCTATAATGTCAAGCATGAATGTTAAGGAGAGAAATTTATCATGCCCAAAAAAGTTGGACGGCCTTTGAAATCTGAATCAGATAGCGAGAATCAAGCAAGAATAATCAACGCAACAACCGAAATGATTAAATCACACGGAGCTGATTACGTTACAGTGCGTAGAGTTTGTGAAGTTGCTGATGTATCTGTCGGGACGTTCTATCATTATTTCAGGGACAAAGACGACCTCATGATGTATTTCGTTCGTGATACTTTGTTCGGAGAATTTACGCTCGCGACTCCATTGGCAAATATTTCGGATCGAATCAGTGAGCTTTATATGCACCTCGTCAATAAATACATGGAGCTTGGAGAAAGTTTCATGAGGAGTTTTTACACGACCAGCAACACTTCATTATCTGCTTACATGTGTGAACAAGACGGTGAATTTGTTGACAATAGCATTATGGCCCGCAGTGAAAGGGAATTGCTCAAAGCACAGGACGAAAAAGTTATAACGAGTGACGCTGATATTCACGTTATGAGTCAGGATATTTGCACGATCGTAAAAGGCTGCGTATTTGAATGGTGCCTGAACAGCAACAAGACCGACATTGAGAGAACTATCAGGCGAATTATCAGGAATTATTTATCGGTGTACATAGCTTTGTAATTCATGCCCCACTTCTCTATCTCAAGCAATATGGGTTTAAGACTCCGGCCAAGTTCCGTTAATGAATACTCAACACTCCGCGGTCTCGTCTCGTAAATTTTGCGTGCAACAATTCCATCAGCTTCCATAGAGCGTAAACTTTCTGTCAGTACTTTGTGGCTTATACCTGTAAGATCGCGCTTAAGTTCGTTGAATCTATATGGACGAGCCAATAAATTTCTCAAGATTAACAATTTCCATTTGCTGCCGATTAATTGTATGGTCGTAGCGACAGGGCAATCCGGCATTTCACTTTTCGAGAGCATAAACTTTCACCTCGCTGAATATTATACGGGTTACAAAAAGTGCGTTCTTGTGAAAATGAGATTGTGACTTATCATAACGTGCGTAAAATCTTATGGTACGGAGGAAATTATTATGGCATTGAAAGATTTAGCGTCATGGGGAAGCAAAGCAGCATCATGTGGAGGCCAGAAACCTGCGGCTTGTGGCGGTGAGAAGCCTTCAGCGTGTGGGGGAACAAAGCGTTCATCATGCGGTGGCGAAAAGCCCTCTGCTTGTGGTTCAAATAAGTAATTACGTGTAAGCCCCGGTAACTCGGGGTAAATTTTTCTCATGCGTTATTTCTCGTTTCAGTGGCACATAACCGACGAATGCGACCAACGTTGCAAACACTGCTACATTTATTCCGGCAGCGACTCTCATAAACCAGAAACCATTACCCGCGAAAATCTATATAGGGTACTCGATAATTGTTTGGACTTCTGCAAAACTTTTGAGCGCGAACCATATTTCTATATCACTGGCGGCGACCCGATATTACACGCAAATTTTTGGGAATTGCTCGAAACTCTCAAGGCTCACGGGATTTTTTTCTCGATACTCGGCAACCCTTTTCACATTGATTATGACGTGTGCAAGAGGCTAAAAGCTTTAGGCTGTGAGAAATATCAGTTATCCATTGACGGAATGAGAAAGACTCACGACCTTTTCAGAAAGCCTGGCTCATTCGATACGACGCTCTCAAAGATTCATGACATCAACCGCGCTGGAATATGCTCTGTGATTATGTCAACAGTATCAAGCTTGAACATTAACGAAATTCCCGAAGTGATTGACGCTGTTGTGAAGAGTGAAGCTGAAGTTTTCTCGTTTGCTCGCTATTGTCCGACCGATGAAAGCAAATCCAATGGTATAACCCCCTCACAGTATCGCGAATTTCTAAGAACTTGTGACGAAAAATTCAAGGAGATATAGCTAGATATTGACATAGTGTAATATAGTACTCTAATCCGTATAAAACTCGATATAAAATTTTTGTAAAGGAGGTAAAATCTGCTGCGTAGGGTTAGAGGGATGGGGTGTGCAAGTCAAAGCACAATAAACACTGAAATTTGATAGCTGAACAAGCGAATCACTACCGATGGCTAGTCGGGAAGTCAAGCCTCCGGACTGTCGGACAAACTCAAGTAGCTGCGGCAAAAGAGGACAGGGAGAACGAGGAAAAATCGAAGAAGTGTTTAACTCATAATATTACACTTTTTACGTAGCAGGCTATGTATCAGACGAACAACCTAGCATAATTGACGATCCCACAATCAAAAGCGGCTTTTACGGTTCGCCTAGCGTGTGCGTGATTTTCGGGCCTAAAGACTTTCTGTATAGCGTGGCTGATGCGTTTTGTTGCGCTGAAAACATGGTGCTAATGGCTACGTCACTTGGCCTTGGGTCATGTATCATTGCACGAGGCGAGGAAACTTTTGACAACCCCGACGGCGAAAAGCTTTTATCTCAATGGCAGATACCAGAAGGATACGTAGCTCTGTGCTTTGTGTTGCTTGGGTATGTTGACGGAAATTTGCCTAGCGCGAAGAAATTACACGAAGGAAGATTCAAGATCGTGTAGGTGCAATATTATCAGCGTCAGCCAGTCCTGACCACAAGAACGTCTCCTGTACACAAATTCATAAGCGTATAATATCAGGCCGTAACACTAAAAAATGAGGTGATTATTACGGTTTTGTACCCTTTGACGGAAGAACAGAAATATTTTTACGCTTATCAGCAGAAAGCCCCGAACACCACAATGTATAACATGTATCCTCTGCTTGTGAAACTTAAAGACTGGGTTGACGCGGAAAAATTCGCCGATGTATTACGAGAGTGCCTTAATATCCATACCGCAATATCGTTCTTAATTGACGGTGAACGACAGCATTATGTCCCTGATCTCTACAACATAACGGTTGAACATATGAGCGAAGATGAATTCATGACACTGAAGGACAACCTGATTCAGCCGTTTGACTTAACGAGGGGGTGCGTTATCTAGGTTCAGAATAATAGAGACCGAACGCGCAAAATACTTTTTCTCGGACAATCATCACTTAGCTTATGACGGATTCTCTAAAGCAATATTATTCCGCAATCTGGACAATCTTTATCGCGGCAAAAAGATTTTTCCCGACCATTGGCCTCAATATCTCGCAGAATATGAAGCAATCACCAGCAGCAAAGCATATGACGAATGCCGGAAATGGTATGAGAAAAGATACAACCCCGCCAGTTACAGCACTTACCCATTACCGGATTTTCCCGAAGGCCAATACCCGAACGCACAAGGAATAATCATACGCAAATTAGACATTGACGCAAGTAGAATGCAGACTTCACGTTACATCTTCTTCAACGCGGTTTCACTCCTTTCCATAGCGGCATACAATAACAGCCCTGACGTAATGGTGACATGGACAGACAATAACAGACAGGACAAAAAATTTCTTCACACCGTCGGGATGCTGATGAGAGATTTACCCATTGCTGTAAAGCTTGAGGGCATGACCGTGGGTGAACTGTTCGAGAGCATAAAGGAACAAATGGACTCATGCGCAAAATACGCCTCGTATCCCTACACACTAACGCTTGATGATGATTTATTGTGCTCTATTTATCAAGGCAGACTTTATGAAACTCCTCAATACCTAGAAATTTTTGACAGCAAAGTTGATATACGTCGAAATAGTCCAGGGTCGCAAAATATTCTTGATATAGAGATTGAAGAATTTGATGATGTGCTTGACGTATTGTTTGATTATGCCGCACACAGATATAAACATAATAGCATGGAACGTTTTGCGGAAATATATGTGCGTACAGTCCACCGTCTTATTGAGGCTGATCCTGATATCGACGCAATGAAATTATTGGAGGTGTGATTCGTATGTCTGATTCTTTAGGCGTAAGAAAGTTCAAATCGTTGCTCATAACTTCGAGCGCGGAAATGGCTATAGCTGTAATAGTTTTGATGTCCGACTCTATCATAACCGGTCACATAGCAGGAGAGGCTGGAATATCCGGAGTAAATTTGGTAACACCGTTGTATTCGTGCGTAGTGTTCATATCGACGCTTATATCTACGGGAATATCATTCAGCTACGGGCTTGCTATGGGGAAATTCGACAAGGACAGGGCAAACAAGCTTTTCGGTTTGAGCGTAATTCTTTCGTCGTCGGTAGGGATAATACTATTTGCGGCGATGTACCTGTACAGCGATTATTACTTCGCGTTCATGTCTCCTTCCGATGAGGTGCTCAAGTTTGCTCATGAATATTTCAAATTCTTCATGTATACGGTGCTGCTTAATCCGATAAATACTCTCATAAGTACAACGGTCTATGATGACGGAGACGAATTAATATGCAACATAGCTAACGTGGTTCAGATATTCGGCAATATAATTTTGTCGGTGGTTCTTGCGTTGTATATGGGAGTGGCTGGAATATCCCTTGCAACTCTCATAACATTGACTGCGAGTACATTAATATTGTGTTGTCATTTCTTCAGGGCCGCTAATTCACTCAAAGCAAAAATATATTTCAGTCTTCGTGACTGTATTACGTTCGCAAAATTCGGTTTTGTTGATTCGGGAATGTATTTTATGTGGGCGATTCTTTTGTTAGCAATGAATAAATTTGTGATTTCGGTTTTCGGTGATTACTACCTGCCCGTTCTTAGCATGAGTGTAAGCCTTCTTGAAATCGGCGTAGTATTTGACGGTATAGCCCTAGCGATGAAACCATTAGCGAGCGTGTATTACGGTGAAGGGAATCCGATAGCCCTGCGTCAGGTCATGAGAGCCGCCGAAAAAATTTCATTGTATGATGGAATAATCTTTACTGTAATCTTGATTGCTGGGGCTGATTATGTGCCGTATATATTCGGGATTGATGAGCCAGAACTGATGAGGCTGTGCGCTTATGCCGTGCGTATAATTTCGTTGACGCTGGTATTTTCTGCCGTGCTGTATCTGTATGAGACGTACCTAATGATTCCCGAAAAAACATTTATAGTTATGTTGTCTGCATTCCTCCGCAATATGATTCTGCCTCTGCTATTTGGTATAACATTTGGGCTGGTGCTTGGCCTTAATGGTGTATGGGTAGGTTTTGCGCTTGCTCCTGTTATTACGTTTGCCGCGTGCGTGTGGTTCATGAGGAAGATTTACGGGCGTGAATTGTTCCCGCTGTATATTGAAGACGGGGATTTGACGGATTACAGCATTGTTATGACACCAGAAAATATTATTGCTATGCGTGATGAGGCTGAAAAGTTCTTGATTGCACATAACATTTCACGGAGAAAGATTAATGACGTGATGCTTATCATAGAAGAAACTGGAATGTTGATACTTGAACATAACGAGGGCAAAAAGATTCACGCAGAAACTACCATTAAGGCAAGTGAAGGAATAGAACTGATTATGCGTGATGAAGGCGAAATATTTGACATTACCGACGCTGACAGCAACATACGGCTTTGTTGCGGCATTCGGAGCATGTTTCGAGGGGCTATCAGGGGGCTTCTGGAGGTATTCAGGAACTGTTCATACCGTTGCTCCTTCCGAAATTCCGTAAGTGGGTACGCATTAGGTCGCTGTTGTACTTCAAACGGAGACGAAAATCGAAGCGTAAGAGGAAACGTAAGAGGGGCTAATCGGGATTTTAGGGCTATACCCCTTAGTTGAGGCTGGAGCTTCCTCTGCTTCAGTCTCTTGTCGTGTCTTTAGGAGTGGTGGTTATGTGTGTTATTGGGCTTGTGCTTTCTGGGTCTTTAGCGTTAAGTGGGCTGTGTTTTGTGCGTCTGCATGATGATGGGATTGTAGATGCTGTGTCTGCACTGTCTGCTCTGTGCGTGGCGTTGGTTGTTGTTCTTAGTGCGGTTGGGAGTGTCCTGTCGTTGCTGGGGGTTTTGGGGGGCTATGCGTTGAGCAGATTGTAGTCGGTGGGGGTGGTCTGTTCGCTGTCGTCGTTCGTTGTGTCGTTGCGTTGTGTTCTGTATCGTTGGGACTTATGGCCGACTGCTGGCTCATGAACGCAGGTGCTTCCTGTTCGTCCTCTCTAGCTTCGCTCGGTAGATTGTCATTACGCTTATCCCTGTTAATCTCTCTACCTGCTTGTACGAGTGCGTCTCTAGTAGCTCCAATGCGTGATCCAGTTGCACACGGCTGTACTTCTTCGGACGGCCATCTCGGAAGTCTGCGTTCTGACGAGCTATCGCTTTGCCCTCTTGCGTCCTTTGCACTATCAGGTCATGCTCGAACTCTGAAAAGCTCAACATGATGTTCCGTATGAGCTTGCCCGTCGGCGAGTTGTCGATTACTCCCATGTTCAGTACCTCGATGATTACTCCTCGCTCACTTAGCGTCTCTAGCAACTGCACTCCCTGTATCAGACTCCGCGCTATGCGATCCAGCCTCGTGATGATGAGCTTGTCCCCGTTCTCGATGACCTTCATCAGCCTGTCTAACTGTGGACGGCGTTCTGGCTTCCCGCTGTACACATCCCGGTATATCCGCTTTGCCCCTGCTTGCCGGAGTGCGCTCTCCTGAGCCTCAAGCGAATTGCCCTCCCGCGCCTGTCCCGTCGTACTCACTCGCGCGTAACCGTAAATCACGCTGACCTACCTCCTGTTATGAATAAATCTTTTGATAATGTAAACGACAAAATTTTACAACGAGCGGCGTGAATTATCAAAAGTGCGCACTTCTGGTTAAGTCTTTTTGTGTTTAGCAATAACATTGTCAGAGAATTGAATAAAACGGTTGATAAAATCCTTTTGAGAAAAGTGAAGCTCTCTGCAAATTCTAATCATAGTATTTTTTTCAGGCCAGACGGAAGAATTTTCAAGGTTGATCCATAACTCTAAAGGGATTTGACAAATGTTAGCGGCTTGTTCTTGGGATAAATTTCTCTCTTCCCTGAACTGTAAGATAATATTTCCAAAGACGGACATGAGTTCGTTATCAATGTCATTTTCACTGCACATGAAGACACCTCGCAAAAGACAAATTCTAACATTACGAGCTAATTCTACTAAAAGTAGAGATAGAAGTTTTGAGTAAAATAATGATAATAATATAAAATATATCTAAAATAAAAAGTATATATAGTAAATGTTATTTAATAAAAATTCTTAAATAACGGTATAAATACATGATATAATAATATAATATTAGATGAGAAAAGAAAGGAAAGAGAGAGAAAAATGAAGGTAGCGGTCTCAAATCAGAAGGGTGGAGTAGGAAAAACGACAACGAGTCTTTGTGTAGCGCAAGAACTAAGGAGTCGAGGGTATCGAGTGCTGATGATAGATACGGACGCGCAATGCAACAGCACGAAGTTTTATGAGGCGAGAACGGAAGGGGAAGCGACAGTAGTAGATATATTTTGCGGAGATGAGGTAGCGTTGAATTGTGTCCAGCATACGGCGAAAGGGGACATAATAGCGTCAGATAAATTGTTGTCAGATGCGGAAACTATGGTGAAGGTGGACGAACGAAGGTTCACGCACCTGAAACGGTCGCTGAAAAGCGTAGAAGCTAACTATGATTACATAATAATAGATACGCCGCCGTCGATAGGAGTATCGTTGAAGAATGTACTTGCGGCAGTGGACTACGTGATAATCCCTGTAGAAGAATCTGGCTGGTCGTTGGACGGATTGATGGACTTTGCGAATGCGTTAGATTTAGCGCGTGATAATAACGAGAAATTGCAAGTAGCAGGAATATTGACAGTGAAAGCGAAAGAGCGGACGCGGAAATCGAAAAGAATGGGCGAACTGGCATCTCAAGTGGCGGAAAAGTTGGGAACGAAATGTTTTCGGACGAAAATCCGAGAGAGCGTAGTTTGCACAGAAGCGTTGACGGAATATTACGTGCCGTTGAATGAATATGCGCCGTCCAGCACGACGAACACAGATTATAAAAATTTTGTAGATGAGTTATTGGAGGAATTATCAAATGGCGAGGGGAAATTATCCGAATAAAGCGGCGCAAAGTGTGGCGGAATTTCGAGTAGAGCCAGAATCATTACCGAGAGTTCCGGCAAAGGGGAAAAGTGGCAGACCGAAGAAAGGAGAAGTGCATAAAATTTCCTTAGCGATTCCCGTAGAACTTTATGACGGAGTGGAGTTTGCCTCATATTTTTTCAGGGGAAATATAACGGCGTACATAAATAATTTGATACGTCGAGACTTGGAGAGGAATCTTGACAAGTACCGAGAATTTAAGACAATGATGGAAGAAATGAGCAGTACGATGTAAAACAGGAGGAAAATGAATGGCGGAGCGTAAGGCGAAAAAGCGTGTAATGAAAAAGATAACGCTTCAAACGCGAGAAGAAATCCAAAAATTAACGTTGATGAATAACGCATTTATGAATCTCGCCCTTGAAGATAATATCCCCTGTGTTGAGGAAATGCTACAAACAATCTTGCATAAGCCAGATTTAGTAGTGAAGACAGCGCGAACGCAAAAAATGTATCAGGGATTTAAGCGTTCAATCTACTTGGATATATATGCAGAGGACAGCAAGGGAGTAATTTATAACATAGAAATTCAGCAGGCGGATGAAGGAGCTGATCCGCGACGAGCGCGATTTCATAATGGAATGATAGATGTGCATTCATTAAAGGCAGGACAAGATTTTCAGGAACTCCCCGAATGTTATGTGATATTTGTAACGTTGAATGATGTTCTTGGTTTGAATAAGACGATATATACGATTCACAGGTATATAGATGAGCAATTAGAACCGTTTAATGATGGCTCGCATATAATATACGTAAACGGATCAGCGAAAGATGACGGAACGGAAATCTGTAAATTGATACATGATTTGCGTTGCACGAAAGCCGACGAGATGTATTTCCCGCGTCTTGCGGCGCGAGTAAAATTTTTGAAAGAAGATGAGGAGGGCATAACAATGGTGAGCGATTATTTTGAAGAATTGCAAAAAAAAGCAGTGGAACAGGAAAAAGAAAGCATAGCTATTCAACTATTAAGATTGGGTAAGCTGACGTTAGAGGAAATAGCGAAATGTTCCGGCCTTACGCTGAAGAAAGTGCAGATTCTTTCGAGTACGATGTAGAGTATGAAACTTTTAAGCAAGCAAAGGATCGTGCCAGTTCTTGGAATAAATAGCGGCCGGTCTGCTCCAAGAGCGTTGGAATTTACGCCATTCGTGTGTAGTATCGCCTTTGAAGTCCCTGTAGAGCATGGCCATAGGACAGAAGCCGAGAGTCTTTACGGTCTCCAGCCGTTTAGTGGCGAAGTCAAAGGAATCGCCGGGATAACCGATGAGGACATAACAGCGGAGGAGATTTCTGTTGCCATAAGCAGCTTCCTTGAAAAGTTTAGCGGCATGTTCGAGAGGTGGTAAATCATCCGGAGTATCGTAAGCGAAGAAAATCTGTTTAGGTTTAACTTCCCTGAATAAATCAATGTGCCAAGACTTGAGAAGTTTAGCCTCAATGCCACCTGTAAATTCCGGCTTTTGCTTCTGACGTTTTAGCATATCAAAGACGGCACGAATATGTTTCTCCGAACAACATAATAAATTGTCGTCCAGAACGTTCCAACCGTCAGTAATAGGAAGCTCACGTAAAGCTCCTTCACGTTTAGGAACGGAGCAGAACCAACAATGATTATGACAACCGCGAGAAGTGATAGTGTAGCCGTGTTTGAGGTACATACCGGGAATAAAAGCCTCACCACGCATACCCGTAGCCGGGCCGCCGATCTTCACGTTGCCATAGCGCGACCATTGTTCTGCCAGAGCTTCAGCTTCCTGCAAATCCCAAGTGAAAGTAACAGAAATGTGAATCTCCGAAATGTCTTCGGGGACAAACAAGCCCGGACTACCGATAGCGACGTACTCATCTTCAGGGGTAGCCTTAGTTTTTCGCGGAAAAACTCGTAAAATCGGCATGATTAAAACGTGAACAATGGGACGGCCTTATAACACTTAGAGAGTTTAGCTGTACCCAGATACCGAGAATCGAAACCCAACGGCGAATCACTAAGTAGCCATACTTCATCAGACGCTAAAGTAACGGGAAGAGTGAAAGCTCTCAAAAATCTTCCCGCCCTGTCGTGAGAGAGCGGCGCACTGTTAGGAAACGGAACACCGTTAATGAGAATAAGGCCGTTATCAGCAAGTTCGACAGTATCACCGTGAAGGCCCGCGACTTTTTTCAAGAAAGGTTTATTTTCGCCCCAAATATTTTTCCTGAAGTATTCAGGAGGCACCCATTCAGTAGAACAGAAAACATCAATAGGAACTTGAACGAAGTCGCCTTTTTTCGGGAGAGTATCGAGTTTCAGCCACAGCCCGCGAGGAACGGAAGCTGTAGTGTTAAGAATAAGACACTCCGAACAAATGAGAGTTGCAAGGACAGACCCCACAAGAATAATAATGAGAGCGTTTCGCTTTTGTTTGCGTCTGCACATGATGAGCCTCACTTCCTGAAGACGGGTTTGCCGTTATTGTCGTTGGCGGTCATTTTGCAATCAGGATAATTAGAACAACCCCAGAATGCGCCATTCTTGCCGTTGCGTAAGAACATAGGCGCACCGCAACGAGGACATTTGACGGAACTTTTCTTAGTAGATTTTTTGTTGTCAGACTTTTTAGAAGTCCCATTGTCCAAGCTCTGAACGGTGATAGGCTGTGCGGAGGCGATAAATTCCCTGATAGAGTCCTGAATGTAGTTAATAACTTCGTCAATGGACATTTCAGAAGCCTTAACTTTTCTGAAATAAGTTTCCCAGATAGCAGTGAGGTCAGGGAATGTAATGTTTTCAGGCAGGGCGTGAATGAGATCCCTTGCGGCAGTGGAGGAGATTAAATATTTGCCCTTCTTAATGAGCATACCGCCGTCGATGAGTTCCTTAATAATGCCAGCCTGAGTAGCGGCCGTGCCAATGCCGTCAGTTTCCTTTAGAATTTTCTTAATTTCAGAGTTAAGGACATAGAGATAGACAGTGTTCATAGCTTTGAGCAGTGTAGCTTCAGTGAATCTTGCAGGAGCTTTAGTTTTCTTCTCCAGCATGTTAATCTCGTTGCATGAGCCGTTTTCGCCCTCTGAAGTTTGGGATAAAGGAGCGGAATTATTATCCTCGTCATTTTCATTTTCGTCGTCTTTATCCTGCGAATCAGCTTCAACGGATTTCCAGCCCTCATGAAGAACTTGCCGACCCGAAGCACTAAAGAGTTCACCGTCAATGTCAGCATTGATGTTGACCTGCAAAAATTCAAAATCTGGCATGAAGAAGGAGATATAACGCTTTGCAACCAGCTCAAAGATTAAAGCCTCGTCGCCTTCAAGTTGTTTCGAGAGTTTGCAGGAAGCGGACGGTATAATGGCGCGATGTTCTTCAACCTTCTTTGAGTTGAAAACAGGGGTTGAGCGTCCTTTATCAACAGATTCAGGAACTTTGACGGAGGATAATTTTTCGATAACGTCAAAGACATGTTGAGCCTCATCGTGATGAGCGTCGGGCAGAAATTCACAGTCTGAACGCGGATAAGTGAGAATGCCCTGCTCATAGAGTTTCTGACAGATCTCCAGAGTTTTAGCCGGAGACAAATCGTATTTTTTCGATGCAATCATCTGTAATTTCGGAAGCGAGAACCCGACAGGAGGCTTTGAGGCTGATTTTTTGCTCTCGTACTTTGTGATGGTAGCATTTTTGCCTTTAAGTCTTTCAACGAGGGCTTCAGCGATAGATTTATCGACGAGGCGTTTTTCTTCGTCAAGCCCCTGCTGTTCATCTTTAGGCTTCCATGTAGCATAGAAAAAGCCGTTTGCGACCTCAATGTTTGCCCTGATAATCCAGAAAGGTTTAGGGGTGAATGCTTCAATAGCTTCATCACGTCTGACAACGAGAGCGGTAACGGGAGTTTTAACCCTTCCAATTCTAAGAGGGGCACCGCTATAACCGTTTCTTTCAGCCATCTTTGTATAGAGGCGAGTTAAATTCATGCCATGCAACCAGTCGGCGCGACTACGAGCGAGAGCGGCATCACGGTCTCCGTGAAAATCCGAATCGGGTTTTAGATTATCGAGAGCCTTCTTGACAGCTTCGGGGTTAGTGTCGCTGATGAGAATACGGAGAACTTCCCCTTTATATCCACAGTATTCAAGTATTTCATCAATGAGTAACTGACCTTCTCTGTCGCAGTCTCCAGCATTGACGACGGTATCAGCTTGCTTCAACAATTTTTTGAGATTGTCGAATAAATCCTTGCTTTCCTTTTTGACGAGCATTTTCCAGACATCGGGAAAAATCGGGAGGTCGGCAACATTCCAGTGTTTGTATTTTTCGTCGTAACTTTCCGGCATGGCCTGTTCGAGCAAATGACCAGCGGCCCAAGCGACAATATCATCACCAGCCTTGATGTAGAGCTTGTTGTTCTCCTGCGGCTTTGACAATACAGCAGCGATAGACCTTGCGAGACTAGGTTTTTCAGCAATGAATAAGCGCATGATTGTAACTCCTTTCGTTAATTACGCCAGATACGAGGGAAAATGATGTCGTGTTGAACGAAAATCATGAATCTGTATCCGGGCTTAATCTTGATTGTTGGCTGACGGTTAGCTTCACGCTGGATAATTTGAGCGATGGCTTCAGCGACAGCAGACGCGGCATTTTCAGCGAGAATAGAACGTGGGTCATTAGTGTCTCTATTGCCGTTATCAGTAGGAGCGGCCAATTCCACGCCAGCACCGAGCAACGAAACGAACAGAGCAGAGGAAATAATCGACCCCCAATGACGATTAACCTGACCTTTGAAGCCTGAATAACCCGACTGATCCGCGCCTTTGAGATTGTCGAGAACGAGGCTAGACCCGTCCGGGAAAATTAACCTGCTCCACAAGACGAGGACACGACTTTGACCGTAAGAAATCTGATTATCGTAAGTGCCGATAATTCTTGAGCCGCGAGGAATTAACAGGTAACGACCCGTAGCGGTGTCCCAAACATTTTCAGAAACCTGAGCAATCATATTGCCGGGCAAATCAGAATTAAGGCCGGAGATTAAGACACATGGTAAAAGTGTTCCCGATTTAAGCTCAAAGGGACTGCGAGGGGAAGCGACAGTGAATTTTGAGTATTCTTCGGGCAAGTCTTGTTTAGTGAAAGCGTCTTTTCGTTCCCAGCCGTTAGGGTCAGAACGATTATTACTCTGTTGAGGCATGAAAGGCATGGACATGTCAGCAGCAGAAGCGGGATTAGCCGGAGCATTAGACAGAAGTCTTGAAACTTCAGCGAGAGTATCGGAATTATTATTGCCGCCCTGATTAGAGCCGCCGTTATTAGTCTGATCCCTGAAAGCCTGAATATTAGTAGGAGAATTAGCGGCTAAAAGTCTCTGTTCCTGATTCTTTTTTCTGATGTCGGAAATTCTCGGCACAGGAATATAAGCCGGGCGAACAGTTTGCGGCTTAGGAGCAGGAGGCGGAGCAACTGGCGCAGGTTCCGGCTCAGGGGGTTTAGGTCTTGGAATAGAGATAGACTGTGCGCCTCTTGAAGCCTCGAATAAATTAACAGGAGCATTACTCCCATTAACGCCGCCGCCCGAATTAAGGATAGACATAGCGACGAGAGTGAAAATAATGCCCGCCCCGATGAAGACGAAGATAGCAATTCTTTTCGAGGCAGATTTACCCTGTTTAGCTTTTTGCTGAGCGGAAGGTTCAAAGCGGTCAGGACTGTCGGAACTCATTTTGCGCCCCGCCTTTCAGATTTTTTCGTTACAGTTGTTCTACTCTCCCGAATATTAGTGTCAGTGAGCTTTTCATCACGAACGATAGCGACTCTCTTGTTGCCGATTTTGAGATAAGCCCTGTCAAAGAGGCGGTCAACGATGTAGTAACGACCCTTGACGCGGTAATTGGAGAGAGTTTCCTTCTTGTCGAGGTAGATGTAGAAGGCCGGAGTTTCGCTGAAGCGGAGGGGCATACGAATATAAGTTTTCTGCCCGTCGTCGAAGACTGCATCAGGTTTCCAGTCAACCCTGTTCTTGTCGATGATGGTGTAACGTGTGTAGAGAGAATCGAAGTTCACACCGTCCGTGCCAAGCTGTAACTCGTCCTCCAAAGGCTTTTTTGAGGAGGCGTTCTGCTGACTTTTAGTGAAAATCGCAGTCAGGTCATTCATCTGGTATGAGAAAGCGACTCCGCGAATGTACTGCGCGTTATCAGTGGCGGTGAAGTCGAGATTATAAGTTCTCTTGTCGGTGTGAACGAGCAGGTTTGTAGAAATGCCGGGCTGTGAGGGCTTAACGACGATATGAGAAACAGCGAGGCCGTTTTTCATGGATTGGGACGGAGCGAACATCCAGCGGACGGTGTCCCCTGCATGAATACCCATGATAGATTCGCCGGGTTCGAGAGCCACGTCAGTCATTCGCATTGGGCGGCACGTGATTATAGGAATGACCTCACCGTAGGGATAAATCACATAGCCCTGTTCGCCGATGAAGGGATTAGTAGCGGCTCTTGCTTCATCGAAGTTCTTTCTCATCTCAAAGACGAGTTTGTCATAGCGACGGAGCTTGATTTCTCTGTCCATATTCTCCCAGAGCTGAATCCTTGCAGTTTCTTCAGCGGCTTCCTGTAATGCTTTGTACTGAGCTTCAGCGGCCTGAATGTCAGCTAAATCATTTTGAGGTTGAGTAGCAGGGTTTTCGTACAACGAGACTTCAGACGGGAGAATAATCTCGCCCGTATCCCTGTTGTAACCGGGAGTAGCTGAGAGTGCCGGACTTTCCAGCACGAGAACGACGAACGAAAGAGCGACAAATTTTTTGTACATGATAAGACACCTCGAAAATTAAGATTGTGGATTAGCGATGTTAATGTCCTGAGCCATGTTAATCTCAGTGATGAAAATGCCGAGCGGATTTTTGAGGACTTCCTCAAGTTCGCGTACAGGAGAAATAGCGACAGAGACGATAGCGCGCCAGTCCGAACGTTCGATAACTGCGCCCTGATCAACTTTTTCTTCCGACCAAAGCACCTGCCAAGATTTATCATTGCCGCCGGAGCGAACGATAGAACGAATTTCGACCTGAACGGTGTACTCTCGTTTATCCTGAGTAGCAATAAATGGATTATGTTCCTTGTAGTATTGAGACACGGTAGTTTCAGCGGAACTGTTCTTAGCGAGGTAAGAGTAAACATCATTGACCATGCGACGTTGAGAAGCGACATCAGTGATGACGGTCTTGAAGTTGACGAAGAAACCGCCAAGAGCGGCAACGATAACCCTAGTATCAGCAATAGCCCCTTCCTGAGCAGATTTAATGGCGACGGCATAACCGTGTTTATCAACCTGCACGATGTAGGGAACGACTTTATTCTGACTAGCGAGCCACATCATAGTTGCGCCGAAAGCTAGACAAAGCATGACCATGAAAATGGAAATCTGCCTCCAACGAGCCGCGTCCTTAACCGCTGAACCGTAACGATCACCGTATTCTTTTCTAGCGGCTAAATAAGGATTGTCTTGTAAATTATTATCAGGCATGACGAATTAACTCCTTTCATTGTAAAAATTCAGGCGTTGAGAAAGACTTTCCGCAGAATTGGGATAGTCATCAATCTTAGGAGCAGGACGCATTTCAGGAGTATCGTTGTTGAGGTAACGAGTAGCTCTGTCAGAATCCGCACCGAAGACGGTACTAGCGGCGACGTAATGAAGCATATTGCCGGATTTAGCGGCAGTAACGAGATTATTGACGACAGGAATGTGAGAAGCGACATGTTCAACTGCACCGCCGAAGCCGCCCTCCTTAGCCGCGTCAACAGTATCAGCGACACCTCTGAAAGCGGCAGTTTGAGTGTTTCGTAAAGTTTCGACGATAGTTTTGCCAGCACCGAGCAAACCGCCAGAGCGATCGCCACCCGGATTTTTTTCACCAATAGCCCCGTGAGTAAGAGTTGAAGCAGAAGACGTGAACATTTCATGCCCGAAAGACAGAGCCGCGCCACTGACGACGGATTGAGCCATAGAGGGAACCATTCTAGCGGCCATAAAGATACAGATAGTGCCGCCTAAAATCTGACCCGCCGCAGTAATGAGAGTAGCCATGTCGGTAGCGGCACTAAAACTAGCCTCCCAGTCGATAAGCAGAGCATTAGCGAGAGCATAGACGATCATAATCATGAGAAGTTTTACGCCGATGGAAACGGAATAACGCAGGTAACTCAGAGCAATATCACGAGTGTACTCGAAGCCGCCGAAGCCGATTAAGATAGCCCCGCCGCAGATAACGAGGTGCATTTCGATGAGAGCGACGGCCATAGTTCCTGCAAGCATGGCAACAACGACGAGAATAACAATGCCGATAAGCATAATCCCGATGAAATCGCCCCAACCAGCGTCCCAGCCTCTTTCAACCATAGTGCCGTAAAGCCTTATCCCCGCGACGAGTAAATCATCAGGAGCAACGTCTGAGCCAGCGATAGACCTTCCAGCCTCCATGAAAGAGTTGACGATTAACTTAGGAAGGAAAGAAGTCACTCCAGAACTGGACATAATCCAGAAGAACACGCCTACATAAATAATCCATTTAGCGACATGAGCGGCAACTGACCCGATATTGCTTTCTCCGCTGAGAATCATTTTGCCGAGTCCCATAGCGAGAGACAGAGTAGCCAGAGCGACGAATAAAGACCGAGCGTAACCGAGTAATTTATCGCCAATGCCGGACGTAAAATTTTCGACAAATTCAAGAGTGGCATTAGTGCCGGGACTAGCAGCATAGACGGCAGACGCAGAGGCTAATATTAAGAACAGAGCGAGAAAAATTTTATGCTTTCTCATAATTGCGTCCCCATTACTTAAAGCCCGGAGTGAAAGTTTGACCGGGAATTTGCAAATTTTTGAGGGATTTGTAAGCCTCAAGAATGCTCTGCTCTTTCTGTTCACGTTCATCAATATCATCACGTTCAGTCTCAAGGAAAGTAGTCATGAAGCCTTGAAGCGTCTGCTCATTACGGGCAATAATAGAGCTTGTGTGATCGAGCAATGCGCCGAGAGCCTGCAAAGCCTGAACCTGTCCCTCCGAGTTAGAAAGTGCCGAGAGTAATTTCTCACGAGTCTTCTCGTCGTTCTTGAAGTCCTTAGCGGTGATGTTAAGAGCTTTGAGGTAAGCCTCGAAAGTCTGCTTTAACTGCTTATCGCGTTTTTGATTGCGTTCTTTGAGGTCGTCAATCTTCAGTCCAGCTTGCCAATCGGGGTGTCTGGACTTGAGCATGTTCTCGATGTCGTCAGTGAAATGAGTAATGCTATCGACCTGCTGAAGAATGTTCCTGACTTGCGAGAAATTCTCGGAGAGAAGTTCTTTCATGCCGTTAATCTGATTGATGACAGACTGGGGAAGTTGAGCGAGCATTTTCAACTGATTTAACTGCATTTCAAGAGTATTGAGCCATTCAGCGACGGCCTTAATCTTGACGGTAATTTGAGTAGTCTCCTGAGCGATCCAGCATTCAGAACAGGACGCGCAGAAGCTAATCAGGACGAAAGCGAGAAGTATGCGATTGAAATTTTGTTTGAACATGTAACTCACCTCAACTTATTTGAATCCGGGCGTGAAAGTTTGCCCTGAACGTTCAGCTTGAGCGGCGTTTTTGCCCATTTTGACGACATTTTTCTGAGCGAGTTTCTGACGCTGTTTTTCGTCCTGCTGTCGAGTAATGTAACTTTCCATGAAGCCGCTTAATTCCTGATTGTTCCTGTCGAGAAGGAAGGAAGCATGATTAACCATAGCCCCAATAATCTGAATGGCCTTAGTCTGACCTGAATCAGAATCAGCCTCGTTCAAAGTATCGAGCATTTTGTTACGTACTTGCTGTTCATTGTTGAAGTTTTTTGCGGTCATGTTAAGAACTTTCATGTAACCTTCTTCAACCTTGCGCCAGTCATCATTAAGGCGTTTGCCCTCATTGACGGCGGACATAATGCCCTCGTAATCGTCAGGAAAATGCTGTTTGAAAGCCGAGCCGAAGTTAGAAATGTCAGCGGTGAGGCTTTTAGCATTTTGAAGGACGGATTGAGCTTCTGAGAAAATCTCCATAATCTGCCCGTTCCCTAACTGCAAAAGGCGGGATTTTAAGGAGTTAAGCATGGCTAAATGCTGTTTAAGCATGGTAAGCTGTTCAGCGACCTCCTTAATGTCAGCGGCAAGTCTGCTTAACTGAGTGCTTTCAGTAACAGGGATACCCTGAACCCAGAGCCACCAAGCATTAGCCGGAGCTGATACGAAAATGATTATTATAATAAGTAGAAAGTTACGAAGCCTTAGAAATTTTTTCATTATTAAGCCTCCTTTTTTCTCTCCAAGAAATTATTGCGTCAGAATGGTCAAGTTTAAGCCAGCCGTCCGCCCAGCCAGATAACTCACGTTCCCGAAGCCATTGGACAGGCCACTCCCTGCCGAATTTTTCTTTAAGTTCCCGAACTCTAGCTAAATCTTCCGAACCGCTTGCGCCGACGAAGGACAAAGCGACCGGGCCTAAGCCGAGACTGAATAATCTGCGTCCTTTAGGAGAGATGATGTAATATTCGCGTTTTCGTGCCATGTGAGCGATTAAATTGACCTGACGTTCGTTAAGCTGTAAGAAATCGCGGTAAAATTCACCGATTTTGCTTCCTTTAGCATCAGGATTAGCGAGAAGAATTTTAGTAGGGCAGCTCTCGAAAACTGCGTCCCGAATGGTACTGTTCACGACATCAGCGATTGATTGAGTAGCGAGAACGACAGCACAATTCAACTTCCTGAAAGTTTTAAGCCAGCCCCTGATTTTCTCAGAGAACAATTTATCGCGCATGGCAGTCCAAGCCTCATCGACTACGAGAAGAGAAGGTGCGCCTTTCAATCTCCGCTGAATCTGGAAGAATAAATAAGTGAGGACAGCAGGAGCAATTTTTTCACGTTCAAGAAGAGAGGCGATCTCAAAGACATTGAACGAGGCGTAATTGATGTCGTCATGGTCTCCGTCAAGTAAGTACCCGCCACTCTGATTAAGACTGTAAAACCCTAAAGCGGCTTTCATATCCTCGTCTTGAACAGAAGTAATGTATTCTGTTAAGGTACGTTCAGCAGCACAAGTAGTACTTGCGGCGAGATTTTTCAAAGCGTCATTCAATAAAATTCTGCGAGCTGGAGTAACAAGACCGGGAGCAACCATTTCGATTAACATTTCAAGCCATTCCGCCGCCCAGCTCATAACTTCAGGATCGTCAATCTGAGCGAGAGGACATAAATTTATGTCATTAGCGGCCTGTCCTAAATCGTAGAAGACAGAATCATCAAGAGCCTGACATAACGGGAAAATGGACTTTCCATTGTCGAAGAAAAATATTTGACCGTTGTCGTATCGCTGAAATTGAGCGGCAATAGTAGCAAGCAAAGTAGATTTTCCTGCCCCAGTAGGCCCTAAAATTAAAGTGTGTCCAACATCCCCGCTGTGAAGGTTGAGAGAGAACGGAGTGCTTCCGGCAGTAGCGGCCTGAAGAAGAGCGGGAGAAGCAGGCGGATAGAAAGGACACGGGCAGAATTTATCGCCAATCCAGTCATTAGAAAGCGGCACGAGGTCAGCAAAATTGAAAGTCGTGATTAGCGGTTTGCGTACATTTTCTTTGCCATGACCGGGCAACGAGCCTAAGAACGCCTCAAAATTATTTATAGTTTCAAGCCTTGCGTTACAGCCAGCGCGTTCAAAAATTTTTATGACTTCATGAGCGGCATTTTCGAGAATCTCAGTATTAGAATGACGCAAAATAACGGTGGAAGTGTGATTACCGAAAGCGACTTCGCCTGAATGAGCGTCCTGCAAAGCGTTATCCAAGTCCTCAACCATAGCAACAGCGTCCTGATTAACTCTCGTAGTCTGAAGCCCTAAAATTTGAGAGAAGAGACTGCGAATTTTCTGCGCCCACTGTCTACGTTTAGTCTCAATCTGACCTAAAGCCTCGCGCATGTCGGTGAGAATGAAACGATTAGACCACCTGAAAGAAATGGGCAGAGCCTGTAAATCTGAGAGAATAGACGGAAAAGTCCCGGCAGGATAATTAACGAGAGAAACGCATTGAACGAACTCGTTGTTATATTCGAGATTTTTGCCGTTAATGCAGTCTTTAGCGAGAGTACAGTCCAAATAATACGGGAAAGCCGGAAGCCTTACAGAGTGCCAGTTACCATTGACGCAAGCGTTTAAGACTTCAAGTAATTCCGAAGTCCCCGAATACGGATCGGGAACATTATCCGGGTGAAAAGTCATGCGCTGAACTTTCATGATAAGGCTTAAAGAATCTTTGAGACCCCTTATGACTTCCTCGAAACGTTCAAGCTGTTTTTCAACGATGATGTCTTCATTTTCATTGTCCGAGCCGAACAGAAATTTTTTGATGCGCTGAAGGAGCGGACTTTTCTCAAAGGCAGGAGGGACGTAAGTAACAAAAATCGCCTGAATAGATTCAAAATGTCCCTGCTCCTGCTGAAACTGAGCAAAACGTTCAGTGTCGATGAGTTTTGTAGTAGTTTCATGAAAATTGCCGCTTGGATAATTATGAGCCTCACGCCTGAAGAACTCGAAGTGAATACACCATCGCATATCAAGCTGATTGATAGCGCGAGCCATCATTTCGCTCAAATGTTCAAGTTCCTGAACGGTAGAACTTTCAAGGTCAGGGCCAGTGAGCCAGAAGCCAGCAAGGAAGCCGCCGTTTTTAAGCCCTAAGACTTCAGGAGCGACCATGTGAGAGAAGTTGAGTAGTTCAGCAAACCCATCACCATCATACAGTTTAGCCAATATTAAACTCCTCCTTTCCGTGAAAATAAAATAAGAATGCGGCTGAAGCTATCCAACCGCACGAGTTCAAATGAGTGTTCAATATTTCTTGTCCTGCCTTGATACGAGAGATGTAGCAATGTAAGCGTCCTGATACTTGATAGCCCTGCTGAAAATCTGACTGAACATCGGGTCATATTTAGCAAGGACGGCCAGAATCTGAACCCCAACGACGAAAAATGCGATACCAATTAGGACGTTGATGTAGTTGCCAGACCCCAGACCGCCGGGAAAAATTAAGGCGATGCAGAACAACATCAGGAGCAGGAACAGAACGCGATCGCAACCGCAAATAAGTTGCGGACGAGTGAGACTTTTACGGACAGGAATAACCCTTATTTCTTCGTCGTTGTAGAGCATCAGAAAATCAGACAGCCTTCCGTAGTGATGAAAGTGCTTGCGACGGTGGATAATGCGCCCATCATAGAGCCGACGAGAACAATCATCATGACCATTTTGCCGAAATTGCCCAAATCACCGCCTAAGATGAGCAACCCCCCGCGAAGAAAATGCCAATCATGGAGACGAGGAGAGCAGTTCTGCCGGAGAAGGCATTAACGAGACGCTCCAGAGCAGTGTTCCAGGGCAAATCGTTGTTGCTTGCGAGAGCGGCCACAGGAGAGCCGAGCAGAGCAACGATGACGATGACAGCGAGAATACTTGCTCTACGCTCAAATAGCCACATAGAAAAACGTTTGTTCATAAAGAAAAACTCCTTTCGTTAAGTTGTTAAGAAAAAAGACGACACACATTGCTGGACATACATATAATCAAGCGACCACCTCCTTTAAGTCATGAAAGACGTATTGCCCCTCATGGAAGCCCTCAACAGCGACCAGCTATGAAAGTGTAGGGCCTATATGCGGGTCTCTGACGAGGAAAGCAACGACATCAATAGCTTCAGCGATAAGCTCGCGCATAGGACTTTGAGAGACCTCTGAGATGAGTTGTTCAATACGAAGCAAGCCAGCACGAGCGTCATTAGCATGAACAGTGCAAACTCCACCGGGATGTCCAGTATTCCAAGCCTTTAGCATGTCGAGAGCCTCCTTGCCCCTAACCTCGCCGATGATGATTCTGTCGGGCCTTTGTCGCATGGTAACTTTGAGCAAGTCTTGCATGGACATATCGGAGGTAGTACGCATAGAGACGAAGTTATCCATCGAGCATTGAAGTTCGAGAGTATCCTCAAGAATGAGCAAGCGGTGGTTAGGAGTAAGATGTTTCATCTCGTTGATGATTGCATTGACGAAGGTAGTCTTGCCCGTACCAGTGCCGCCGACAACGAGAATATTTTTGCGAGCAGTAATAGCCTCACGTAGGATGTGAATATCCTGATGAGTAGCGCGTCCAGAATTAACGTACTTATCAAGGGAGAAGACAGCGGAAGCCTTTTTCCTTATGTTGAAAGACGGATTAGGGACGATAGGAGGAATAACGCCCTCAACGCGACTGCCATCACCTGGAAGCTCGCCCTCAACTTTAGGATTGTGGTAGTTAATGACAGTGCCGAGCATGTGAGCGACCGTACCGAGCATTTGTAAAGATTGAATAGGGGACATGTAGCAAAGGAACTCCATGCCCGCGCCAATTTTGTCAGTCCAGACCTTGCCATCAGGTTTAAGCATAATTTCGATGACGTTGTTGTCGTCCATAGCGTTCCTGATGTTATCGCCCATTTCCCTGCGGAGTTTGTCGAGGTTACGCCTTATGACTTCATCATTAGTGTATTTGTTTCGTTCGTTTTAATCTTCTCCTTTTTCATCATCGAGCCAAATGTCAGTTTTAATAGCTGTTGCGATAAGGCTGACCCCCATATATAGCAAAAACACATTAGCGGAGATGCCCAAACCTTTACAGAATTTTGCAATCGTCTTTCTATTAGGCCAGTGAGTGCCCTCTTCAAGTTTAGAGAGTTCCGATTGAGCGATCCCAGTCTTGATAGAAACAATTTTCTGAGATAGGCCAAATTTTTTACGAAAATAAACAATGACGTTTGCAAAAATGCGATCCATGTATCCCTCTCCTCTTTAGGCCACGCGGAAAAGCGCGGGAAAATTGCCTAAAGGATGTGAGGAAGGACACATAGGACTAAAGCCGCGCAAAGAAAGGCGGCAGTCAAATTCAAATATTTAGTCTTTCCCTGCTCAGTAAGCCCTTTGAATAGAGAGACACCGCCAATAGGAATAAGAGCGAAGGGAATAATCCAACCTGCTGGAGCGTTAAGCAGTGCTTCAAGTGGAGAATGTCCCCATCCCTTGCCCGCGACAGCTGCGCCCCCGATAAAGGAAACGAGGCACAAGCAAAAAATCCCCAGACAAGCCCCTGCGAGAGGGAGAAAGAAGTCGTAGAGGCGCATTTTCTTTTTGTGCTGAGTGAGTATTTCCTGCGATATTCTTGCGAGACTCTCAGAGAGAATGTCTTGAGATTTCTGAGCTTCATTCTGAGAGATAACTTCAGCAGAGTTTTTGAGAGCTTGGACACAATCATTAAGAGTGTCATGAACGGCAGACTTAATTTTTTGAGGCAAATGCTGATAAAAACGGCCAAAGTAGTTGAAAATGAAGACAATAATCCAGATAGCATCATTAGACCTGATATTAAGTTTCGAGGCGATTTCCCGAATGCGTAACTGTTCTTCCTCCGAGCCTTTGCCAAAAAAGCGTTGTAATTAGCCTCAGCCTCTTCAAAGATTTGCTTAGTTTCATCATCATGTTGGTTAAAATCTTGAGAGGATCCCATGATTAGGATTTGTCGCCCTTTTTCGAGGGTTTTTCTTCTGTCTGAGGCTGATTGTTTCCGATGGAAATATCATCAAACATTTTCTAAGCGACCAATCGCCACCGTTTTAATTCAGCACGATTACCAAGGGGCATATCTTCCATAGCCTTAGCGATGGAGAGTCGTTTAGAGTACAAATCATCGGTAACCCTGTCAGCGAGGTCAGGCAAGTCGATAGTTGCGCCGCGTTTTTCAGCCTCAATTTTTGTCTTAGAGCCATTGAATAACTCGAATTTCTGAGGCTCACCTTAGAAAGTGTTACGGACGACATGTAGTTCACCTGGAACAACGTCCATATACTTTTTGAGAAGTTCGATACTATCCCTCTGACGGTTAATGACCCAGAAAGAGATGAGCAGTCTGTGAAGTTCGTCGAGACTGCCGATGAGAGTGCCGCCGAATTTTTCAACAGCCTCACCCGACCGAGCGGCGGAGTTAATGACAATATCCTTTTTGTTAGCCTCCGAGTAGTTGACGAGTTCAATCCAGCCGTCAGCGTTATCTAGTGAAAGTGATAAAACTTCAACGTCATCATTGTGGGCGAAAGTTTTGCCAACATCAGGATTGCTAGTATCACTTTCGATGAGAATGATTTTCCTGTTTTTGCACTTAGTGAGGAAATCGGCCAAAATCATACTAAGAATACTTTTGCCGACCCCGCCCTTGCTACCCCCGATGAAGTACAAAAATAAATTATCCGAGCTAGGCATGTCTATAAATCCTCCGAGTCAGGTGGAATGTCAAAAAGTGCGCCGTTTTTTTGCGCGGAATTGTCATCAGATTTTTCCTGCGTTGAACTTTGAGAGGCTGTAGGTTGCGTTCCGTTTGTTTGAGGGTTTAATTTCTGAGCCTCAGAGTTAAGGGTTTCACCTTCTGTAGTAGCTTCATATTTAGCAGAAGGAACTTGATGTTGATTTCCCCAAACTCCAATTTTGTTTGCTCTGGTGTTTGCCTGAGAAGTTTCACGTTTAATTTTTCCAGCCGATTTAGAAGCAGGTTTCTTTTTTGCGGAAGATTCTTCTTCAAGCAAGAATAAGCTCCAGAAGTATTTGAAAGTATTTTGAGTAATACTCCATCCAACTTTGCCCATGAGCTGAAAAATCTCATCTTTAGTGTAGTTTTTCTTGATAGCGAGTTCTAAAAACGGGCGCAGAAAGGCGACAGCACTTTTGAAATCGAACATGACCTTTTCTTTTTCGGGCAGTTGCTCAATTTCCGCTCCCAGAGCTTTAAGGATGTCAATATTGACGAGATATTTAGAACCAATTTTTGCAGTAGCGGCTAACACTTGACTCCCTCCTTTGAATAGAAAATATGTAGCGTAAAGACCGCCGTGATTTTTGAATAAAATAGCATGAGGACTAGATTTATTCGTTTTACGAATATTTTGAGAGAGAGATATATACTGCGAAGGATTTGTAGGAAAGTAAGGGGAAGTAGGGACAAGCAGGCACATGTGTACACGAACTCACTACGTAAGTTATGTACCAAGTGCGACGAACGCAATCGGCTGTAACCAGTCTCTCACGTGAGCTTGCCATGGAAATACCCCTGAACCCTAAAAATGATCAGAGGGAGGCAAGAAGAATTGGAAGGAGCATTTTTCAATGGGAACATACATATCCGAGTAACGCCGGAAGAACAGCAAAAGATTCGAGAGAATGCGGAATTGTCAGGGTTATCAATGTCTGAGTATATCCGCCGCCGGGCGTTAAGTCGTCGCGTCCCGTCGAGGATAGAGACAAAAATGCTTTCAGAGTTGCGCCGTCAGGGAGGACTATTGAAGTACGTGTTTAATGAATCGCATGGAATGTACAGCGAAAAGACGGCGACAGCGCTAGATAGCCTAAATTCATTTATTCAAGGATTGGAAAGGTCAGTATTGAATGATAGCGAAACTTCCATCGAAACGCCGAGACAGCCGGAGTAGCTTTAAGGACTTAATCAATTATTGTCTCGGAGTAACAGGACATGCGAAAAATTCAGTACTTCATGTAGGGACGAAAAATTTGAACTCCCCGCCAGAGAAAGCGTACCTAGAAATGGAAGGACTTTCGTATGAGAACGTGAGGTGCAAAAATCCTGTGCTTCATTTCATCTTGTCATGGAGAGCAGAGGAAAGCCCGACGAATGAGCAAGTGGACGAAGCGGTAGAAATAGCGTTAAAGGAATTGGGCTTGCAGGGCTGTCAAGCGTTATGGGCGTTGCAGTCCGATACGGATAATCTTCACGTGCATGTAGCAGTGAATAGGGTATCGCCTGAACATTTCAAAGCGATCCGCCCCGCCGGAGGGTGGACGAAGAAAGCGTTAGAAAGAGCGGCGCGAAAGATTGAAATAGTGCAGGGGTGGGATGTAGAAAGGACAGGGCGTTATGAAGTAGATGAATTGGGCAATATTATTGAACGGGACGCGACAGCCAGAAAATCTCCCGAATTATCACAGAAAGCCAGAGATATAGAAGCGCATACAGGAGAAGAAAGCCTAGAACGCCAAGCAAAACGAGAAGTAGCGAAAATTTTAGAGACAGTGACAAGTTGGGAAGAGTTACATGAAAAATTAGCAATAATAGGATATGAGTTCGAGCGGAAAGGGAACGGAGCAGTTTTGAAATATGAAGACAAAGCAGTGAAGCTCTCTAATGTTTCGCGGAGTAGTAGTTTGTCAAAACTGGAAAGACGGCTAGGGAAATATCAAAAACGAAGGAAAGACGTAACTGTTCAACAAGGAAACTCAAGCCATCAAGAAGTGAACGAGGCATCTTCAGAAATTCAGTTAAGAAAAACATCATGGGAAGAATATTGTGCAGAAAGGGCGCATTACTTAGAGAGGAAAAAGTCAGCACTAAAAGAATTAAGAGAGCGTCAAAAAGAGGAACGCGAAAATCTTTTTTAGTGCAAAAACGTCGTAGGACGGAAATATTTGGCGAAAGCTGGAAAGGGAGGGGATCGGAGCTAAATCAAGTAAGAAGTATTTTGTCGTTTGCGAGTCAGCGAGAACGATTAAGCTTGCGAGAACGGCAGCAGGAAGAAATGGAAGAATTGCGTTCACACTATCTGAGGCGATTTCCGTCATACCGAGATTGGCTGTCAGACCAGAGCCGTGAGGACTTATACCGAGTATACCGTTATCCTGGACAGTTATTACTTTCGCCGAAACAATCAGGAATAAGAATCCTAGCTCCACAGAGAATGGTTGACCTTAGAGATTACAGCGCGAGACGTGGAGCAGGAAGCAGTGTTTTGTACTGTCGAACTGGTACATACACAGCGGATTTCTCAGACATGGGCAGAAGGATAGTGCTGAACAAACGAAAACTGACGGAAGAATCTGTAGCTTCAGCGTTGCAACTAGCGAATCAGAAATGGGGAGCGACGCTAATAACGGGGAATGCGGAGTACAAGGAGCTTTGTATCTCAGCGGCAGTGAAATATGGATTAAGGCTTGCGAATCCTGACTTATCGGCAGAAGTGGAACGTAGCAGACAGGCATTAAGGCAAGTCCAACGCCCGCAAGCCGGAATAACCGCCGAAGAAATAGCCTAGTTGAGATTAGTGGAAAGTCCCAAGGTTTACGTGAATCCGAGAACGGATAACCAACAATACAGAGGGCGAATAGTCCATGTAGATGGGGAACGAGGAATCTGTGTCCAGTTGGTAGGCGAGCATAGTTTATTTGTCCACCGACTAGACCGCTTAGAAGCCTCTCCATCGGAGGGAGACACAGTGAAAATCGCATACATAGATGACCAAAAACGGGCAATGGTTCAGCGATATGAGGAACGCCACCGAACGCGAAGCCTGTCATGAAGAAGGAGGAAAAGTCCAATGGATAAAGAGTTAAACGAAATCCTAGAGCATTATGGAGCGAATCTAGACGACAGCGGCTAGCCAGACGAAGCCCCCGAATTTGAGGGAATAGTAACGCTTCCCACGCCTGATGAGGAAAAGCAAACCCCTGAAGATTGGCGCAAGAAGGTAGGAAGCTGGGACGCAGGGAGGCATGTCGAGAAATGATTTCGCCGAAAGCGCAAGAACACCGAGAAGAATTAGTGAAAAAATTGTGCGACGCGATGGAACAAGGCACAGCCCCCTGACAACGGACATGGACAGACGGGGACGCGCCGTGCAATGCAGTAAGTGGTCGTCCTTATCACGGAGTGAACACACTGAACTTAGCGTTGCAGAGCGGAATCTTAGGCCATCCCAACGACCCACGTTGGTGTACTTTTGACCAAGCAAAAGAAAAAGGCTGGCATGTGAAAGCCGGAGAAAAGGGAACGCACGTAGAGTTTTACAAATACGAGGAACGTCCGAAAGTGGACGAGTTTGGCGACCCAGTACTAGATGAGGACGGAAAGCAGGAAGTGCAGAAGAGCGTATTTGTAAGGAATTACGTAGTATTTCATGCCTCACAAATAGGAGGAATGCCAGCCTATGAACCTTCCGCCCGGAATCCGATAGAGACGAGCGAAAAGGCCGAAAGAATATTACGTGAATCAGGAGCGGACATTCGGCACGGAGGAAATGAGGCATTTTACAATAGGAGCGGAGATTATATCTAAGTACCAGAGCGAGGGCAGTTCAGCAGTCAGGCGGATTATTATGCGGCAGCCCTTCATGAATTGGGACATTGGACAGGACATCCGAGCCGATTAAATCGAGAAGCCTCAAGTGATATGCGTTCGGAGAGCTACGCGAAAGAAGAGCTAGTAGCAGAAATCACGTCAATGTTTGTTTCAGCGGAGACAGGAATCCCGCAGACGCAGGAGCATTTTGACAATCACGCGGCGTATGTGGATTATTGGGTGAAGGCAGTGAAGGAAGACCCGAACGCGCTTTTCCGAGCGGTAAATCAGGCACAGAAAGCGTCAGAGGAAATTTTGAAGTATGAGCGTGTCCGAGAACGAGAACAGGCGCAATCGCAAACGCCGTCTGAAGGCCAGACCTCTGAACAGAAGCCTATGTTGACGGAACAAACAATCCGAGACATGAAGTTAATTGAGGGAGACACGAAAGTATACCTGAAGCCGCGAGTGGACGGTCAGCAGTACAAGGGAAAAATTCTTCATGTAGATGAAGAGCAGGGATATTGTGTCCAGCAGGTAGGCCGTCAAAGTCTGGTAGTACACAAGCTGGAACGAATGGAGGAAGTCCCCCAACTAGGAGAGGCAGTAAAAATCTCTTACGGGACAGGGGACGAGAAGGCCAAACTGAGTATACAGGAAGATCGACATCACGGTCTAAGGCGTTAGGAGCAGGGTAATGGCGAATGAATCCTCATTAACGGAAGCACGTCGTAGGTTTGTAGAAGTAAGCGACCGAGTAAGGTCAGACGGATTTAACTGGTCAGAATTTTTGACGTGCGCGGCGCGAAATCACAAATATGAATTCTGCGACCAGCTATTAATCTATGACCAGCGACCGAATGCGGTAGCCTGTGCAGACATAGACTTATGGAACAAACATTTTCACCGCTATGTGAACAAGGGAACGAAGAGCGTCCGACTGTTAAGCCCCGACGGTCAAAAGGTGAGGCACGTATTCGACATAACGGACACGCTACCGGGCTTTGGGCATGAATTTGATGAACCGCCGTATGTGTGGCAAGTTGAGCCAGAAGACAGAGCCGACGTATCAGCACGATTGAGTGAAGAGTACGGAATTGGCGGAAATCTGCGAAGCCAAATAGCGGGAATAGCGCGAGAATTTTCGTTGAACCTCGAAAGTCGAGGAGATTCGTTATATGCCCAAGCGAGTAATGAAGAAGAACGGCGAAAGCTGACGGATTTATTGAGCAACAGCGTAGAATATTATTTGCTGACGCGGTGCGGATTAGAGCCGTACATAGAGGATTACAATTTTGAGGGAATCTCAGAATTGGACAAAAGGACAGTAATGCGCTTAGGGACGGTAACAAGCGGCTTCTCACGAGGAGTGCTTGATAACGTAGAACGAGTAGTGCGCGAAAATAACGAAAGGAGAAAAATTGATGCCGAAGAACGACTTACCCGATGGAGTATCGGCAGTGAACTTCATGACGGACGAGGAATTGACGGCGGCGGAAGACCGGGTATTCTCGGAATTGGAGACGAAGCCAGAGGAAGACCTGACGATCTACCACGAGGAGGACTTGACGGAATCGGACAAGGCCGACCTGCCGGAAGGGACTCTGATGAGGGAGACGGGGAACGGAATGTTGTACGTGAAAGTAGTGGACATCTGGACCCCGTACCAGATGGAGAAGCTGAAACAGCCACCGAAGCCGTTGACGAAGTACGGGAGAATGCGTCTGAAATATCTGGAGGAATGGAAAGTACGGACAGCCCTAGAATTGGGAGAGAATCTACTAATTCATTGTCTGGAAGTACAGGAACAGGCGAAAGCGATGAAGAGCGAACTAATGAGTCAGCTAGAAAGCCAGAATCCGCCGCCCGACAGAGGGATCGATCCGATGGGGTGGGTACAACACATGAACAGTCTGGACATGACAGCGGAAGAACTAGTAATGAACAGCGTAATATACAGCTAGATTTATTCGACATAATGGAGGAGTCTGAGGATATTGAAGAAGTAGAGAATATATCTTCAGTATCTTCAATTTCTAATATAGAAAATCCAGTTAAAGATGTAGAAAATGTGTTAATAGATAGTCATAATACAGTAAATACAGAAAAAATATCTGACATAGAAACAAGCGACCAAGCCCCAACTTCAGACAAACCAGAGACAGCCGACCAAGTAGAACAGGAAGCGGCCAAAGAAAATCCCGAACCGAGCCTTTGGGAGACGGTAATAAATCTGCGTCCCGAATCAGCAGAAGCGAGAACGGCAAGCCAGCCGCGAAGGAATTACCGAATAACGGACGAAGACTTAGGAGTAGGGGGAGCAAAAACGAAATACTACAACAACGTCGAAGCAATCCGAACCTTAAAGGCAATCGAAAGTGAAGACCGCCTAGCGCCCCCCGAAGAGCAAGAAATCTTATCGCGTTACGTAGGGTGGGGAGGGCTGCCACAGGCATTTGACGAGAGTAATGAAGACTGGAAGAAAGAATACGCCGAGTTAAAAGAACTCCTTACTGATGAGGAGTATGCCTCAGCACGAGGCTCAACGTTAAATGCACACTACACCTCGCCGATGGTAGCCCGTGCGATATATGAGGCACTCGGAAGAATGGGTTTTGCAAGGGGAAATATACTTGAGCCGTCATGCGGAACAGGAAACTTTTTCGGAGTATTGCCCGCAAGCATGGAACAGTCAAAGTTGTACGGCGTAGAACTAGACAGCCTTACGGGACGAATAGCTCGTCAGCTTTACCAGAAATCAGATATAACGATAGACGGATATGAACGAGCGAAGTCCCCAGATAATTTCTTTGACGTGGCAATAGGAAATGTGCCGTTCGGCAGTTATTCACTAGTAGACGGCGAACATAAGCGAGAGCGCGAAAATTTGAGGATACACGATTACTTTTTCGCGAAGACGCTGGACAAAGTAAGGCCGGGCGGAATAGTAGCGTTTATAACCTCCAAAGGGACACTTGATAAGGCGAACAGCTCGGTGCGGGAATATTTAGCACAACGAGCGGAACTATTAGGAGCAGTGAGACTGCCGAATAACGCCTTTAAGGACAACGCTGGAACGGAAGTAACAGCGGACATAATATTTCTCCAGAAGCGCGACAAAATAGTAGATGACATTCAAGCTGATTGGACGAATACGCACGAGAACGTAGACGGCATCCGAGTAAATGATTATTTTATCCAGCACCCCGAAATGGTATTGGGAAAACTGGTGCGAGATAACCGCATGTACGGAAATGAAAGCGAGACGACCTGCGAGCCAATCGAAGGAGCAGATTTAGGGGAGCAACTTAACGAGGCACTAGGAAAAATCGAAGGACAAATCGAGGAGCGAGAAATCCAGACGCAGGACAATGCAGTAGAGACAATCCCCGCCGATCCCGGAGTGCGAAATTTCAGCTATACGCTGGTGGATGGAGAATTGTATTACCGAGAGAACTCGCAAATGTACAAGCCAGACTTGCCGCAAACAGCAATAAGCCGAGCGAAAGGCATGGTAAGAGTTAGGGACGCTTGCCGAGCGGTAATAGACGCACAAATGGACGGTTGCAGTGATGAGACGCTGAGGGAGCTTCAGGCGAAGTTAAACAGTGCGTATGACAGTTTTAGCCGAAGATTTGGGAGGATTAATGACCTGCAAAACGCGATGGCGTTTGACGAGGACAGCTCATATTACTTAATCTGCGGGCTAGAAAATCTGGACGCACACCATAATTTTCTAGGGAAGTCGGCTATGTTCACGCAACGGACAATCCAGCAGAACGTAGTGCCGACAAGAGTAGAAACAGCGCAGGACGCCCTTTTGCTGTCGATGTCAGAAAAAGCGCGTGTAGATATGGAGTATATGAGTTGCTTGACGGGAAAGACGGAATCCGAATTATTCAGCGAGCTGAAAGGAGAAATCTATCGAGTCCCGAAACCCGCCGACGCGAGAGGCAGAGGAGAATACCAGACAGCTGACGAATATTTGTCAGGAAATGTGCGAGAAAAATTAGTATTAGCGAGATTGTTTGCGAAGGACAATCCCGAATACGCAGACAACGTGAAAGCTCTAGAAGCCGCCCAGCCCGAACCATTACAGGCGACGGAAATCGACGTGAGATTAGGTTCAACGTGGGTGCCGCCGGAATATGTAGAACAGTTCATGCACGAATTGTTAGAAACGCCGACATATGCGCGAAGCCGGATAACAGTAGCATATTCGGAACATACCTCAGCATGGAACGTATCAGGAAAGAAGCTCGACGCGGGAAATGTATTAGCGAACACGACATATGGAACATCGTCAATAAATGCGTACAGCATAATCGAAGAGACGCTGAATCTGAAAGCGGTAAAAATCTACAAGACAGTGGAGGACAACGAAGGCCACGAACGACGAGTAATAGATAACGAAGCGACGACGTTAGCGCAACAGAAGCAGGAAGAAATCAAGGGAAAATTCAAGGAATGGATATTTGAAGCCCCTGACCGCCGGGAACGTTTAGTGAGTATTTACAACGAAAGATTCAATTCGACAAGAGCGCGGGAATACGATGGAAGCTATTTGAATTTTGGAGGGATCAACCCCGAAATAAATTTACGCCCGCACCAGAGGGACGCAATAGCAAGAATCCTTTACGGAGGGAACACACTTTTAGCGCATGAAGTCGGAGCTGGGAAAACCTACGAAATGGTAGCGGCGGCAATGGAATCTAAACGCATAGGGCTATCTCATAAAAGTCTTTTCGTAGTGCCGAATCACCTTACAGAGCAGATGGCGACAGAAACGCTGAGGCTTTATCCCGGAGCGAATGTGCTAGTGGCGACTAAACGAGATTTTGAGGCGAAGAACCGCAAGAAATTCTGCGCGAAGATAGCGACAGGAGATTACGACATAATAATAATTGGCCACAGCCAGTTTGAGAAAATCCCGTTATCGGAAGAGCGTAAAGAAAGATTCGTAACCTCACCAATAGAAGAAATCACAGAGGGTATCCGAGAGCTGAAACAGGAGCGAGGAGAACGCTGGAGCATAAAACAGATGGAGGCGAGCAAAAAATCCCTAGAAGCGCGTCTTGAAAGGTTACAAGCCTCGCATAAAAAAGATGACGTAATAACATTCGAGGAATTAGGAGTCGACTGTTTATTTGTAGACGAGGCACACGGCTACAAAAATTTGTACTTGTACACGAAAATGCAGAATGTAGCGGGAATCTCTCAGACGGAAGCGCAGAAATCGTCAGACATGTTCATGAAGTGCCGTTACATGGACGAGCTGACAGGAGGCAGAGGGATAATCTTTGCAACGGGAACGCCTGTTAGCAACTCAATGACGGAGCTTTACACAATGCAGAGGTATCTCCAGTTTGATAAATTGCGTTCAATGGGTCTGCAAAATTTTGACGCATGGGCCTCGACGTTCGGAGAGACAACGACAGCCTTAGAATTAGCCCCCGAAGGAACAGGCTTCCGAGCAAAGACGAGATTCTCAAAGTTTTTCAATCTGCCAGAATTGATGAAAACGTTTAAGGACGTAGCGGACATAAAGACAGCGGACATGCTGAACTTGCCGCGTCCGAAAGCGAATTTTCATGTGGTCTCAGTGAAACCGACAGAGGAGCAGAGGCAGTTAGTAGCGGGATTATCGGAGAGAGCGAGCCGAGTGCATAGCCGACAAGTGAGGCCGGAAGAAGATAACATGCTGAAGATAACTTTCGACGGAAGGAAAATCGGCCTCGACCAGCGGCTTATCAATCCATTGTTGCCAGACGATCCTGGAAGTAAAGTGAATACGTGCGTAAGAAATGTATTTCAGATATGGCAGGATACGCAAGCGGACAGGCTGACGCAGTTAATATTCTGCGATTTTTAAACGCCGGGCAAGGATAAAGGATTTAACGTTTACGACGACATCAAGGAGAAACTGATAGCAAGCGGAGTACCAGAAAGCGAAATAGCATTTATTCATGACGCAGACACGGAGAAAAAGAAAGATGAACTTTTCGCGAAGGTGAGAAGCGGAGAAGTACGTGTGCTAATGGGTTCGACGCAAAAAATGGGAGCAGGGACGAACGTACAGGACAGACTGATAGCCCTTCATGATTTGGACTGTCCGTGGCGACCCGCAGATTTGGAACAGCGAGCGGGACGAATAATCCGGCAAGGTAACCAAAATCCAGAAGTAAATATCTATCGCTATGTATATGTAACGGAAAGCACGTTTGACGCATATCTATATCAGACAGTGGAGAACAAGCAAAAATTTATCAGCCAGATAATGACGAGCCGAACGCCGTTGCGAAGCTGTGAAGATGTAGACGAATCAGTACTGAGATATTCAGAGGTAAAAGCCCTTTGTATAGGCGCCCCGCGCATAAAAGAGAAAATGGAACTGGATATAGACGTGAACAAGCTGAAAATGCTAGAAGCGAGTTTCAAGAATCAGCATTACACGTTGCAGGACAGATTGAGAAAAACGTTGCCCGCGTCAATATCAGCAACGGAGCATAAAATCGAACTATTAGAACGGGACAAGGCAACGGCAGACAAGACGAAGAGCGCGGAATTTAGTATGACGATAATGGGAAAAACGTTCGGGCTAGACGCAGAGGGAAATCCGCGAAAACAGGAGGTGGGAGAAGCCCTTTTAGCGGTGGCGCAGACATTAGGGCGTAACGATGGAACGGTCGGAGAATATCGAGGCTTTAGGATGAGTTTCTATATGGAGCAAGCCTCTGGGAAGGTGTACCTGAATCTTCAAGGAGCGACGATGCACAATGTAGAACTTGGAACGAGCGTACTGGGAAATTTGTCGCGAATAGAAAACGCGATAAACGGCATCCACCAGAGATTAGAGTCGACACGCGGACAATTATCGAATTATCAGAATCAGGTAAAAGCGACGGAGGAAGAATTACGGCGGCCATTTCCCCATGCGGACGAGCTAAAAGAGAAGTCAGCGAGATTAGCAAAGTTGAATGCGGAGCTAACGATGTCGGAGAGTAGCCCGTCGCCGAAGCCAGAAGAGCCGCCGAGCGTAGAGCCAATCGAGCCAGAAATAGAAGATATAGGAATAATTGCCCCAGAAGCTCAAGAAAAGACGTATCCAGCCCCGCCAGTAGACGAGGCAGTGAATTTCAGGGGAATGCCGCCGTCAGTATCAGGCGAAACGATACGGAACATGAAACTGATAGAAGGCGAGGCAGTAATCTACATGAATCCGCGCACGGACGGACAGCAGTACAAGGGAACAATCCTGCATGTGGACAAGAAACAGGGATATTGCGTTCAGTTGAGCGGGAAACATAGTTTATTTGTCCACAGTCTTGACAGGTTAGAGCGAACGCCGGAAGTGGGAGAAAATCTCAAGGTGTCATATCCCCATGAAGCCGGGCATAAAGCGACATTGAACCTACAGGATACCCCAAGCCAAACGCACGTGCGAGGCCGCAGATAAGGAGGACGAAATAATGCCAGATATGCACGAAGACCATAACCGAATAATAGAGGAGCTGAAACATCAGCAGATTTCGGAGCGTAAAGCCAAAGCAAAGCCGAAGGCGGTAATATTGTGCGGCCAGTCCGGAAGCGGCAGAAGTTCGCAAATGCCGATGATAATGCATGAATTTTCAGGGAGTGGAGCAGTATTGCTAGATGAAAGGCAAAGACAAGACAAGCTCCAAAGCCTTTTTGAGGAGGCATTGCATGGAAAAAAGAATCTAGTAATCAATGCCACGCTTCCGAATAGTGAAATGTTGAAAAAACTTCGAGAGGAAGGTTATACAACGAGTGTTTATGTAGTCTCAGCGCACGAGAGGGAAAGCCTTTTGAGCCTTTATCAGAAAAACGAAGGTCAGCTTGCGGCACGAGGAATCGGAGACAAGCTGAAACTCGCCGAACATGACGAGATATACATGAAATTGCCTGAAACGCTCCAGCATGTAGAGGAAGAAGGATTAACTGATGAGATTGTAATCCGCGACCGCAAGGACAACGAGATATACAGCAATCATCAAGTTAATGGGGTATGGGAGAAAGAGCCACAATCCTCAGAAGCCCTTGAAGTTAGTCGTAATCGTGTATGGACAGCAGAAGAAATAGCCAACTATCAAGAAGACTGGCAGGAAGTAATCCGAAGCATGTATGCACGAGGAGCATCTCCGAAAGAAATCGACGAAGCCGAACGAGTGCGAGATCGTTGCTTGAAAAGTATAAGGAGATTGTTTCCTGAAAAAATAGCGGAGCTGAACAAGGTAGAGGAGAATGAAATCGATTCAGCGGTATCATTGCTGAAAAATCCGCGTTAACTGGATAATTCTTCATTCAGGGGTTATGAATCATCGCCCCAACAGAATGATACGCTGGACATGCTAGACCAAATCAAGAAGAACGTACAGGAAAGCAAGACTGCGCTAGAGAAGTTAAAACAGGCAGGATTGTCGCCAGACAAGGACATAACGAAGAATAAAATCGTTAGTCCGGGTCAATTTCCGAATGTGAAGGGAGCAGAAGTAATTTCCCGAACGAAAGACACATTGACGCTAGTGAAAGGGCGTAGTTTGTTCATATATGAGCTGAAACGTCTCGAACTGAAAGCCCCGCATTAGGGCAGCCCGGAGAAAAATTAGACCTGCGATGGCTATAAGGACAAGAAAAAGCGCGAGGGACAATAGCCCTTGAAAGGGAACAACATCACAGCCGAGTGCGCACCCAGCAGGAGGATATGAAATAGATGAAGACGACAATCAAGGGAAATTACTCATTCCGTAAACCGTCCAAACGTAAAGGCACAAACGCGCTTGCATTCATAGGGCTGATATTGATATTTCTCTCTTTAGTAGCCGGGACGCAGTATTTTGCGTGGAATGTAGGCAAGAACCGCTTTCCTAATGAGTTATTTAGTTATGCGGGAATAAGAATCTATTCCCCATTAGAGATAATGGACTGGCTGAAATTATGGCAGACGGAACATCGAGACATGGGAGACTTCACGGAGAGTTTTATCTTGATGGGTGGCTGTGCGTTCATGGGAGTAGCCCTTATAGGAATAGCCGTGAGGAATCGGAACGAGAAACATGACCCAGGAAATCTTTACGGCTCTGCCCAGTACGCAGAACTTGACCAAATCCGAGAAGCAGGACTATTACCCGCTAAAGGCGAAAAGGGGAAAGGAGTTTACGTAGGAGGTTGGATAAATCCGAAGGACGGGCAGCAATATTATTTGCGTCATAACGGAAAGGAACACGTAATAGCGTTAGCCCCTACTCGTTCAGGAAAGGGTGTAGGGTTGGTAATTCCGACGCTTTTATCATGGGAGCATTCAGTGGTAGTCCTTGACATCAAGGGAGAGAACTGGGCGTTGACCTCCGGCTGGCGGCATGAGAATGGTCATAAAGTATTGCGTTGGGATCCAACGGACGCAATAGAAGGTCGAAGCGCGAGATACAACCCTCTTGCGGAAATCCGAATCGGGACAGTGTATGAGACAGGGGATGTGATGAACGTAGCAACGCTGTTAGTTGACCCTGACGGTAAAGGAGTAGACGGGCATTGGGAGCAGACGGCGCGATCTCTGTTAATAGGAGCAATAACTCATGTAGTTTATCGAGCCAGAAATGAAGGGCGGACGGGAAATTTATCAGAAGTCCTGCATGAACTGACAGGGGACGGGTACGAGGACATGGCCAATTCATGGAAGCAGTACGAACATAAACGAGAAGGCGATGTATTTTACGACCCGACGGGCAACGTTCGAGAAAGTCCGTGCCACCCCGTTGTAGAGCAAGTAGCAAATGAAATGCTGAACCGAGCGGAAGAAGAAGCCTCATCAGTGCTATCAACGGCAGTAGCGAAGTTAGGGCTTTACACCGATCCCGTAGTGTCGAGAAATACAGCGATAAGTGATTTCCGCATTCAGGACGTAATGGATAACGAATCGCCCGTATCGCTTTATCTTGTACTGAACCCGACAAATATCCAGAGACTGAAACCGTTAGTGAGGCTGTTCATATCGCAGTTGGTATTTATCTTAATGCCGGAGATGGAATTTAGCGGAGGTCAGATGAAAGCCCCATACAAGCACAGGTTGTTATTGTTGCTAGACGAGTTTCCGGCGTTAGGGAAATTAGGAATATTTGAGCAGGCAATAGCATATTTCGGAGGGTGGAACATCAAGGCGTACTTAATCTGTTAGGACAAAGCGCAGTTAGACGCGGCCTACGGCAAGGACGAATCAATAACATCAAACTGTCATGTAACAGTAGCCTATGCGCCGAACAAAGTAGAGACGGCAAAATATTTATCCGACCGATTAGGAGTAACGACGGTAATCAAGGAGCAGGAAAGTATCTCATATCAGGGAGGGACTGGACTATTTGCAAAAAAGAGTGTAACGAAGTCTCAGTAGGAAGTCCAGCGAGCAGTATTAACGCCCGATGAAATAATGAGATTGCCCGGCCCAGTGAAGGACGTAGAGCAGAATATAACCGAACCCGGAGATATGCTAGTATTTGCGGCCGGATTTCCGCCCGTGTATGAGAAGCAGATATTGTACTTTCTGGATAAGACATTTTCGGAGCGTTCAAAAATAGACGCGCCAGAGAGAAGCGATAGATTGTGAAGGGTGTTTTCTATGACAAAAATCATTTTGTGGATTTCTTAGGAAATTTGTTGTGATATAATATTTATGCTAGAATTTTAATCTAGCATAAATCTAGTAAAGAGGTGAAGAACGTGGAGGTAAAAGCTGAACAAAAGCAAGCCTATGACTGGAGAGAAACAGGCAGAGTGATAGGATTTTATCGTCGTTCTTTACGCCTTAGTCAGCATGAAGTTGCCAGACGTATGGGTGGTGTTAATTCCACACTCTCATTTTGGGAGCGAGGCATCAAGGAACCTAAAATATCCAACCTTGTAGCAGTGGCTGAAATTCTTGGTGTTTCAGAAATGGATTTATTACACCCGTCAGAAGAGGTGAAAAAATGGGCAAATATGTATTTGGAAGAGTCTTGAAAATAACAACACCCTAGCGTACAGCCAGGGCGTGTCTATCTGCAATCTCCACTCTTCCTTCATAAGATTTTTGATTTGCAGAGTTCTGTTTACAAGTATAACACAGAAAGCCTACAGTAAAATCCAAAAATCGGCGGATAAAGGGTTAGAGAAAATTTCCATTAGTGATGGAGCAAAAGATTTAAGGGAAAGGCGGTGAACGGGCTGATGGAACAGATAAAAGAGAAGCATGAGAATCCAACAATCGAGAGAGTAAGCGACTCTCTTGGTATACATCAGCCTGAAAACGCTACCGAGACAAACGGATTAGCTTCATGGAAAATTTACATTGCATACGGAAGCCGTGCAAATCATCAACACGCATGGGCAAATACAGAAGACCAGAAGAAAACGCTAGATGATTTCAGAGAGATTTTAGGCGAGGATATATATATATCGATAGCAGAGTACAGGAATGAGAAGCGAGAAGAAGAGCAAATAGCCGCGCTACGAGAAATTTACGTAGCATTGCCTAGCGATGGTAGATTTCTGCCGTCGAGAGAGGCAAAAGGTATAGAGAAGATATTAGGACATTTCAAGGAACATAACTATACAGCGCCGAGCCTTATAGAGTATGACGGGCAGACTTACATAGCGCGTTGGAAGTTTGTAGAACCTATAGACGTGAAATATCTTCCTTTGTGGAAGCGTATAGAAGAAGAGCTTGCGGAAAAATGCTTTGAGTTAGTGAAGAAGGCCAAGCTATTTAACCACGAAAATGACTATGGATATATCAAATCTCACAGTGATGCGACGGCGATATTGCCCGAACCCGGTTTCGAGAACAGCGATACCGGGCAAGAAATAAGAGTAATTTATACAACAGGAGCGACATATACATTAGCGGAAATAGCGGCATCTGTTTTCCAGAGTATTGAAGGAATAAGAGAATACCGCAAACTCCAAGAGAAGTGCGGCGTATATAAGCCAGTAGCCAAGAGAAAGAAAAGCAGTCAAGCCAAAGGGGAAAACCAAGCAGATATATGCAGATCAGAAGACATCTTAGCAGGTGTAAAGTCTCATGTATTGAAATATCATCAGTCGCACCGAAGCGGAACGCACGTATACATAACGGAGAAAAATCCCGATAAGCACAAGTCAACGGATCGCAGTGTTTTTCACACTTCGTGCCGAACCTCAGAACTTGAAATCCGCGCCAGCATAATGCGCATAGACCGTGATTACTGGATGTCGGCATGTGAATATTCAATCAAGCTGTACGAGAATAGCAAGCCTGTAACGCGCCGTGATGGAGGAAAAATCCGAACAGGCACACGAATTGCGACGACAGCGAAAAAGAAATGGGTCGAGCTTGTGCAGATGAATTTCTTGGTAATCGATCCGAGAAAAGCTGAGATTATCCCAATACCAACGCTTGAACGTTTAATAGAGTTAGTGCTTGAGCGTTGCATTCAGCATAAATTGCCGAAGCCCGAAATAGTGAATGACGGCGAGAAGCTGGAAGTGAAGTGGATATGGCGTGATGTGATGAAGAGGAAAAATCCTCCCAGCAAAGATGAATTTGATAACGAATTTAACCCTGAATATGACGATATGCAGAAGAAACTTTGCGGCATTTTCTGGGATTTGGGAGTAGATGAGAGGAAATTACAAGTTACGACAGCACTTCGAGTACCCGGTACGCTGAACACACGGACAAATACCCTAGTGCAAGTAGCAGTAGCGAGTGAAGAAAATATATCGTATAGAGATATGATGAGGCTGTTAAACGGTGAATATATTGATCCTGCTGTACAGCCTTCAAAGCCAGAGAACATAGCAAAAGAAGTATCTTCTGTTCCTATAGAGGCTTATTCTAATGTGCCGAATGATCTTTCAGATTGTGCCGTAGATTTGTTGTCGCTTCATTCAGGAGGAGAAGGCTATGTGTTTATCTGCTTAGAGAACAAGGCGCAAGGGGAATACTGGCGTGAATGGGCGGTGAAGGCTTGCGACCTTCCTGTGGAAATAATGAAGTTGAAGCAAAATCCTGACATAGACAGCTATAACGTTTATATATCTCAGGCAGAATTTTACTGCAAGGCAGGAAGTACGAGACCCGAACGCAGAACTAATAGCATGTCATCATGCCGTGCGTTATTTGCCGATTTGGACAGGAAACTGTCAAGCCATGAAAATCTTACGGCAGAAGAAGGCCAAGCAATAGTTCTGAGACATTGCGCGGAAAAAGGTATTCCATTGCCGAGCGAAATAGTCCATAGCGGAAACGGAAGCCACGTAAAATATTTCTTTACGGAAGCCATATCAAGAATTGAGCGTAAACGCTGGGAGGAATTAGAGAAAATTCTTTGTAGCCTGTATAGTGAAGTCGGAGCGGATAAGAAAGCGACGGACATTACGCGAGTACTGAGACTTCCGGGAACGAAGAACTGCAAGCCCGAAACGGTTGACCGAGATGTGCGAATAACGTACACGGGCAGGAAGTATGATTTTGCAGAACTTGCCGCGAAACTTGAAGCGTTAGGAAGGACTCCGATTAGCTCTTCAGAGACAACGAACGGTAAAAATACATCGTCAAGTAATCTTCATGACGAAGCATTAGATATTAATCATGAACTTGAAGAATTAGCCGAAATGTCTGTGAAATGGTTCTACGTTATGGACAGAACGACAGGAAAGAAGGAGCGAGTAGCCGAAGAAGAATTGCGCGATTACCTGAAGAAGCAGGACAGAAGCCATCAGCTTGAAATTTCGATTGTGAGATATAAAGGCGATAAAACGAGCAAGGGAACAGTGGACAATATATATTACAGCCCTGTGATATTAACGGAATGTCCAGGAGAGACGATTGATGAGCAAATTAAGAATATCAAAGTTCGTTGCCGTGAATATCGCGTGAAGGGTATACCAGAGCCGAATCAAATAATTCAGGATGGTGATAGATTAATAGCTCTTTGGAGGTACACGAAGGACAGAAGCGGGCAAGAATTGCCGGGATATGCGTTGCCGAGATGGAAAGTAACGCAGGAATTCCTGTGCCGTTATTTTGAATGCTGGGGAGCGATGAAGTTCGCGGATGCCCAGAAATACACAGCGATGTTGCCATTGCCTGGATTTATTGGTACATCAGGCGAAACGGTGAAGACGGTGTACACAGAACCTTCAGTGATTTATACATTCGACAAAGTAGCTTGCGCGGTACTGATTTTCAGTCAGGCCGAAGTGAGGGAATATCTGAAGCAGAAAGCCAAGAATAAAGCCGAGATGAACAAGCTGATGGAGGAAGTATTTGGAATTAGCTTGAGTGCCGCTAAATCGACGAAATTTGCGAAGACGGCCAGACGAATATTCAAGGACATACTGAAATTGCTTGCGCTTAGGATGACCGCAGAAGGATTTGTGAGGGAAGGACACCGCGAGTTATGCGTGTTCTATGCGCTAGATGAGGCGATAATGGCCGGATATGTGAAAACGGTAGAAGAATTTGACGCTCTTGCGTTGAGGTTAATAGAATTTTGCGGAGGAACATTCAAGGAGGAGTGCGGATTAAAGACGTTTGGAACGTTGCGCCGGAAGTTTGCGAACGGAGAGGCGGTATATCATTTCCAGCGTCGGACGCTGATCGAGTTACTCGATATACAGGAAGATGAACAGGCCGAGCTTGATGTACTGAGACTGAGTCCAGTGGAGAAAGAGAAGCCTGTCCCGCAGTGGAAATTATCTGGGAAGGCGCGCAGTACATATTACCGTCATCTTAGAAAAAAGAGGGTGGAAGAAGTTGTGAAAGCAGATGTCAAGAAGAGTTATGCGCTAAGAGTTCGTCGTTTTGGTTATTGCGTATTGAGTGCGCGGAGACGAAGTGAGACAGAAAAAAGGGATATTATGATAGTGTGTTGTCTTCGCGTTCCCCGGTATGTTCCCCGTCTTTTATTCTCTGTCCATTTTCGTATTCGCTTTCTTCTTTTGTGGTTCTTCGGTCGTTCTCTTTTCTGCGTCGTTGGTTTGTTACGCCATGATCGTCCTCCGTGATGATTGATTGTTTCGTTTGTGCTAGGTGAGTAAACAACTTTGCTGACCCCTGATTTTTCGGGCTTTAGCTCAGTTGTGACTGAGCGCTTGTGCCGTTTATGAATTACTTCCTCTCTTTCGCGGTGTTTGCTTGAATTATAAGGCTTTCTGTACGATTAGCTTTGAGAGGCTCTGTTCATAACTCTTATGGCTCGTTAGAGGCTTTTTCATGAAGTATTAGCTGTTAGAAAGGAGGTTTAGCATTGCCGCTGTCTTTGATAGAAATGTTTGCTGAACGCTGGAAGGGAAAAGGAAATGAGAAGAGTGATACGCAGAATTTCTGACTTGAACTCCTACATGATATGTTTGATATAGAGCGTTCGAGCCTGTTGATAGATTTTGAGAAGTCCGTAGCGTTAGAGCATATGAGCTACATAGACGCATACATTCCCTCGACGCGAACATTGATAGATCAAAAGAGTTGCGGTGTAAATCTTGATAAAGCGATAAAGCAGTCGGACGGTCAGACAATAACGCCTTACGAGCAAGCGAAAAGATATTCAGACTGGCTGCCCGATTCTCAGCGAGCGCGGTGGATTGTAGTTTGTAACTTTGAAGAGTTCCGTGTCTATGACATGGAAGAGCCGAAAGCCTCACCTTAAATTATTAAGCTATCCTCGTTAATAGAGGGTTGGCACAAGCTGTCATTCCTCGTGAATGAGCATGTAAGAAGCGCGAAGGAAGTTCGGGAAGAAAGGCTGTCAGTAAAAGCGGGAGAATTGGTAGGGAAGCTCTATGACTCGTTGCTAGGACGCTATATAAATCCTGAAGATAAAGCCGCACAGCGTAGCCTTAATGTATTCTGTGTGCGAGTTGTCTTTTTGCTTTATGCGGAGGATGCCGGATTATTCGAGAAAGGACAGTTTCATGACTATCTGAAGCCGCGCGAAATTTCAGCTCGTGATGCCCTGCGGAAATTATTTGAGGTTCTCAGCCAGAAGCCGGAAGAAAGAGACCCGTATTTAGAGTCAGACGTGAAAGAATTTCCGTATGTGAACGGCGGCCTTTTTGCTGACAAAGATATAAAGTTGCCCCAGCTTGACGGCGAACCGTTACGGATAATCCTAGAGGACATGAGCGAGGGTTTCGATTGGTCTGGGATAAGTCCGACAATATTCAGAGCAGTATTCGAGTCAACACTGAACCCTTAGACGCGGCACTAAGGAGGAATGCACTACACGAGCCTTGAGAATATTCACAAGGTGATTGACCCGTTATTTCTTGATGGCCTGAATGGTGAACTGAATGCGATAATCTCCTCGCCAAAATCGCGAAGCCGGACGCAAAAGCTGAGAGCCTTCCAGAAGAAATTATCCGAATTGAGATTTTTAGACCCTGCTTGTGGCTCAGGAAATTTTTTGACGGAGTCGTATTTGTCGCTTCGTAGGCTTGAAAATAAACTTATAAAGTTGTTGGCTGAAAGTTCATACACGCCGCCGAAAAATGAATCGCTAATCAAAGTGTCAATTTCACAGTTTTACGGAATAGAGATAAATGATTTTGCGGTATCAGTAGCGCGAACCGCCCTGTGGATAGCGGAGTCGCAGATGTGGAACGAGACACAGAGAATGAATGAAGCTCAAAGGCTTATTCCGTTCTTGGGAGACCTTCTGCCGCTGAAAACGTATAATCACATTGTAGAAGATAACGCCCTCCGCATGGACTGGAAGACTCTTGTCCCGTCTGAAGGAAATCTCTACATAATGGGTAATCCGTCTTTCTTGGGTTATTCGGTGCAGACGAAGGAACAAAAGCAGGATATGCAGTCAGTATTTGTAGATGAGTCCGGGAAACCCTACAGCATAGCGGGAAAAATCGACTACGTAGCGGGCTGGTACTATAAAGCCTCTGAAATAATTGCCGGTACAGGAATAAAGGTGGCCTTTGTATCAACGAACTCAATCACACAGGGAGGGCAGTAACATACATCTTCAAAACCTTGCATGATAGATTCGGGATTGAAATAGATTTTGCACGTCAGACGTTTGTGTGGAACAGCGATGCGACGGATCAGGCACATGTTCATGTTGTGGTGATAGGTTTCGACACAGTGAAGGAAGCCGGGCGTTTGCGGAGGCTGTATACTCCAGAAGGCTTGACACTGGTGGAGAACATAAACTTTTACTTAGTGGCCGCTCCGAATGATTTTGCGGAGTCAACGAGTAAGGCAGTAAGTGAGCAAGCTCCCGCAATAATGGGAGGGAACAGACCAGCGGACGGCGGAAACTTAATCATAGAGGCGGAAGACTATGAAGACTTTATCATGCGTGAACCTGGAGCAGCAAAATATATTAAACGTTACATGATGGGACGCGAATTTATCAACAACCTGCCGCGCTATTGCCTGTGGCTAGTGGGAATATCACCGAAAGAGCTTCGCAGTATGCCTCTTGTGATGGAGCGCGTGAAGGCTTGCCGCGAGGACAGGCTGAAGGGAGCTGTTGACCGTAGGAAATTGGCCGATACTCCGCACCTTTTCCGGGAGACGCTGAATCCGAAACGGTATATAGCAATTCCCGTAGTGTCATCGGAAGAACGCGAATATATCCCAATGGGTTGGCTTGATGACTCTGTGATACCCGGCAACAAATTATTCATTATATCGGATGCGACACTTTATGATTTTGGTATTCTCACGAGCCGTGTACATATGGCATGGATGAGGCGAGTCGGTGGTCGGCTTGAAATGCGATATAGTTACTCGAAGAATATAGTGTACAACACGTTTGCATGGCCTTATCCTACGGAGGAGCAGAGGAGGCAAATTGAGGCAACAGCGCAGAAGATACTTGACGCGAGAGCAAATCACCCTGATAGTTCGCTTGCAGACCTGTACGATGATACAGCGATGCCTGTAGACCTTCGGCAAGCACACCGTGCGAATGACATGGCAGTGTGTGAGGCGTATGGCTGGCCTGAAAACATCAGCGAAGAAGAGATTGTAGCAGGTCTTTTCAGGTTGTATCATGAGCTGATAGAAGGCATCAGTTTGCGTCAACGCTAAAGGCAAAATATAATTCTGCTGAATAGGGGGACGTAAAACATGTACGATGTCCAAATAACGCGATTGCGAGTCTACAAAGTTCGTAATCTGAAGGATATTGAAATACCCGTATCTGAGCCGAATGGAAAACGAAAACACTTAATTATTACTGGCCGAAACGGAAGCGGCAAGACAAGTCTGCTTGAAGCTATCTCAAGGCATCTTGATTGGTTAGCTACTCAAGGCGATCCTAAACAATGGTTGCATTATCATGAGGTGCATCAGCATCAATTAGAGCAGGCTATAAGGAGTGGTCAGTCTGAGAATGAGATACATGACATAAGAAATCGTACTGAAGCTTATAGGCAAGTTTTTGCACAAGCACGGCAGGGGATAGATATTACGCTGACAGTTCCTCTTGATGGCGTGTTAAGTCATTTCCAGAGAGGAGAGTTTATACTAGCCTTTTATAGGGACAACAGGGTATTTGAAGCGGAACAGCCTAAACATGTTGAGAAGGTAGAGCTGAAAGACACATATTCTATCAATGCCAAAACTGTGAAGGATACGCCGAGATATGAATTTATCAAATATCTGCTGGATATGAAGGTAACGGAGGCCCTTGCGGCACGTTCACAAGATAAAGCGCGTCAGGCCAGAGCAGAGAAGATTAGCAAGTGGTTTGAGCAATTTGATTTATTGCTTGAGCAAATATTTAATGACTGCGGTGGGAATAATGGCAGTGGAGCAAGGAATGTAAAACTTGCTTTCGATGAGGAAACGTATAAGTTCTCGATACTTGAAGCAGATAAAGAACCCTTTGATTTCAATAACTTGTCGGCAGGATTTGCGGCAGTTCTGGACATAGTGGTAGATTTGATAATGCGAATGGAGAAACATACAGGAGAAGTATTCAGGTTTGACCAGCCCGGAATAGTTTTGATTGATGAAATCGAGACGCACTTGCATATAGAACTTCAGAGAATGATATTGCCATTTTTGACGACATTATTTCCTAATATCCAGTTTATAGTAAGTACGCACTCGCCGATGATACTGCAAAGCATTGAGAATGTAGTGATCTACGATTTGGAGAACAAGGTATTGGTAAATCAGCCACAAGGCTTAACGGATGTTCCTTACAACGGAATAGTGGAGAGCTATTTCAACACCGACAAGCTGTCAGCCTTGCTTCGTGAAAAATATAATCGTTTCAAGGAGCTAGTTGGCAAGGAAGTAATAACAGATGATGATATTACGGAAATAGCCGAGCTTGAGATATTCTTAGACGAAATCCCCGATTATTTAGCATGGGATATAGCGACAGAATATAAGCGACTGAAATCCGAGTTTGAATCTCGTGAGGACTTGTAATGATAAAAGTAGAACGAAGCCAGCCCGCGCCAGCATCATTGGCGGAAGAGTCGAAAAAGAAGAACGGAGAGTACAACAAGCCGGATGTAACGGAACGGCTGAAGAGAGATTTTCATAACAAGTGTTATATATGCGGAATAGATAGGCTACAAGATGTTGTAGTAGAACATAGGTTGCCTCATAAGAACGGTACATATCCAGAGCGAAAATTTGACTGGAATAATTTATTCTGGTCGTGTATGCACTGCAACAGCGTCAAGAACAGAGATATGTATGATGTTGGTATCATTGATTGTTGCAGACGCGATCCTGAAGAGTGCCTGATATTTGACTTCAAGGAAGATAATATTTCTGTATCAGTAACAGATGAATGTGATGTAGAAGCTCAACTTACGGCAACGCTTATGTATGATGTTTTTAATATCCGCAATACAGGAATAAGGACAGCGCGAAGTCAGGAACGTTTGGAGAGGTTACAAGAACAAATGAATATTTTAATAACTGCTTTGGACAAGTATAAAGAGAATCCTAGTAACAAATTAGCTCTGAGAACACTAAAAGTGTTTTTGCGAAGAGAAACAGCATTTTCAGAATTTAAGAGAGCATATGTTCGCAAGAGGCTGAACGAATTTCCAAGTCTGCGTGAATATCTTGAATGAGCAAACACATACTTAAGGCTGGCCAGAGAATTGTAGCAAGACTTTTCAAGCTGTATTATGATAGTGGTCTGATTTATGGTAAAGTCCCGATGTCTTGCATATTGATAAAGTGCTGGATGGGCGGAGCTGGTATTATCACGTTATCGTAAACTCTAGCAGGATGGTTTCTACACTTTGATATTTTCTTTTTGAGGCTGTCAAGAGACTTAACACCAAAGAGGCTGAAGAATCCTTGGCAGAAATTCCTCGATATAAGTTTTTGCCATATGGAATGCTCCATCTCAGAGTATATGTAGCATATGGGATACCATGCAGGAGAGTCTGCGATGCCTAATTCAAGACCGTCGAGTATCTGAAACAGTAAGAGGTCAGTATCAGCTATCGCTCTTTTCGTATACACAGGATGAATTTCTCTTTCAACGCAAACGATATGACCTATTGGAGTTATTTGTTGCTTGAGGTCAGGAACGTATTTCTTGATTGAAGCCTCTAATCCATATGTGTTAAACCAGAACGCTCCGTAACTGCTTGGGAGTGTTTCCTCGCTTAGAGGAGACCTTCTGAGAAAATAAGTATGAACGAGTAAATCGTGAATATCAGAAAACATCTCATGGTGCAACAAATAAGTCGTAGAGCATAGGAATAATTCCCAGACGTGTAACTTGAAAATGTCAAAGCTATAAACATTGCAACCATTTGCTTGAGGTTCGAAGAATTATAGATCGCATAGTGTGTTGTAGATATGCTCGAAAGCATCTGCAAGGAACTTACCAAGGCTGATTTTATTGCTTTCAGCGAGTAGCTTTATGAAATGGAGAAAGTAGCTCCTATTTTCGTTCATGGCTCTGAAGTCATCTAGAAATGTATCAGGTGTGAAGTTATCCTTCCTGTAGAAACCTTTGAGGGAGTCTAAATATAGATTCACGAAGTCATCAGCGGTATTTTTGTTTACACGCTTGAAGTCATGAGCCTCTAATTTTCTGATAACTTCTCTCATTGGTAATAGCGACGTGGGTTCTTCCTTGAAAATAAATTCTGGAGGAGTGCCGAGCGCAGGTTTTCTTCTTTCAGGCTGTTCATAGAGAGTCCTGAGTAGTTGTTCGTAGCCACTTTCATAATGATCGCCAGAAAGGTTAATATATTTTTTCGGCTTTAGGTAAGCTGGAAGGAAGGGTGTATTGTTCTTGTCAACTTCGATAACAATAGGTATAAATTTTTCTTGTTGAGTATCTTTATACACTTCATAGGAGATTACCGTAGTCTCAACACCTACGCCACCCTTTCTAGCATCTGCTTTTTCAGCGTAAGATTTATCGCAAATCATAAGGACTCTGTCAATTTCTTGACTTTTAACAGACTGTTCCATAAAAAAGTACATGTCTTGACCTGGCTTTAAGTCCCATATATCAATAACGACATTAATCCCATCTCTGAGCAGTGTTTCAGCAAGTTCCCTAGTAATAGTTCTTGTAGTTTCCGAGTCCCAACTGTACGAGATAAAAATTTTGGGGGTTCTGTCTAGCATAGCTTGTGTAACACATTCCTTTCTGTACGACTATACTGATTGTGAAGTTCTGTACTTTTGTTCAGCCTTAGCTCTGCCCAGAGTAGCCCTGCTAATGCCAGTCATAGCGGCAACTTGCTTGTAAGAGTGAGTCTGTAACAGCTCCAGAGCATGGTCAATTTGAGTTCTGGAAAATTTTTTAGGACGGCCATTGCGGAAATTGGGGTTTTGGCGAGCGACAGCTTTGCCTTCCTGAGTGCGCTGAATAATCATATCACGCTCAAACTCCGAAAAAGCCAGCATAATATTCCTTATGAGTTTTCCCGTAGGAGAGCTGTCGATGATGCCCATGTTGAGAACATCGATAATAACGCCCTTATTGTTGAGGCACTCGATGAGTTGGATGCCGTGAATGACGCTCCTAGCGATTCTGTCAAGCTTAGTGATAATAAGTTTGTCGCCAGACTGAATGACATTCAAAAGTGTATCAAGCTGAGGTCGAGCGTTCTTAGAGCCGCTGAACACGTCCGAAAAAATCTGAACTGCCCCGGCGTTGCGTAGAGCATGAACTTGAGCGTCCAGAGAATTGCCATCGCGAGCTTGAGAGTAAGTGCTAACGCGAGCGTAACCGAAGACCAAAAAATCACCTTTCTAATGAGTAAAAGAAATGAGTAAATATAAGTTTAGATTATACAGCATGGAAGAAAGAAGCTCAAAAGTGGTCAGTTCTTCTCTGTTAGTTTATAATTTAAAAATAGCTTGAAATTTATAGGAGGATTGAAAAATTGTTTGAACATGGTACTCAATGGTTACGCGTAGATTTTCATTTGCATACTAGAATTGATAGTTTAAAACACTTTGTTTATTCTGGAGAAGATAATAGCTTTATATCAGATTATGTTAAAACCCTGAAACAAAAAGGTATTGCAATAGCTGCCATTACTAATCATAATGTATTTGATTTAGGAGAATTCAAAGCACTAAGAAAAAAATCTTTTAAAAATGATATTTATCTTCTCCCAGGTGTTGAGTTGTCCGTAAATGATGGGGAAAATGGTATTCATGTTCTAATTATTTTTAATGATGCTTGGCTTGAAACATATAATGACGGCAATGATTTTATAAATGCTTTCTTAAATGTAGCTTTTGGTGCAAAGGATAGGAAAGGAAGATGCAATTTAAATTTGATTCAAGTATTTCAAAAGCTAGAAGATATTGCTAGAAATTCATATTTTAAAGAGAGTAAAAAAGATTTTTTTGTAATTTTTGCTCATGTTGAAGAAAATCATGGTTTATGGAATGAAGTATCTGATGGACGTCTTGGTGAACTTTGGAAAAACGAATTATTGAAAAAATATACTCTTGGTTTCCAAAAAGTTAGAAAACGAGATAAAGCAAAGAGTAAGAAACAATTACTTGGAGAAGCATATCCAGCTGAGGTTGAAGGTTCTGATCCGGCATCTTTAGAAGAAATAGGTCGAAACTGTTGTTGGATTATGATTGGAGATTTTAATTTCCAGGCTGTAAAGTATGCTCTTAAGAATAGTCTAGACAGAATCAGCTTAGAAAGTGATATCCCTGTGTACACTCATCCATTTATTAAGCAAATTATTTTTAATGGTGGTATATTTGATAATCTGACACTTAATTTTTCTCCTGAGCTTAACACATTAATTGGTACACGTGGTAGTGGTAAATCTGCGATACTTGAGTCTATACGTTATGCTCTTAATGTTCCTTTAGATGAAAACGCACAAGATCAAGAGTACAAGAAGAATTTAGTGAATCATACTTTAAGAAGTGGAGGAAAAATTACTATTTTTGTTTCATATAAAGAAAATGAATATGAAATTAAACGAATTAATGGGGAATACCCTGTAGTTTATATTAATGGGGCTTTGCAACCTGTAAATTCAATATTAAGTACAGTATTTAATGGTCTTGTGTATTTTGGACAAAAAGATCTTTCATTTACTGTGGATGGGTTTGAAAAAAGCCTTATTGAGAAACTCTTAGGGGATAAGCTCACGAATATTCGAGAAAATATAGAACAACAAAAGCAGAAAGTCATCAAGCTCATAGGGCAGTTACCTGATTTATATAGTCTAGAGGATAAGAAAAAGGAATATGAAAACCAAAAACATATTGTTGAAGCTTGTCTAGATTCGTATAAGAAATATGGTGTCGAAATGAAACTTCAACGTAGAATTGAATTTGACTCTGATGTTGAAAAGGGAACTAAAATTATTAGCTTTGTAAATTCTTATATTGAGGCATTTGATTCATTTATATCGCAGTACGAAGATGATATTAAAAACCAAATTATTTCTGTATCTGAACAAAATATGTATTTTTTTAATGATTTTTTTACATGTTATAGGCAATTAGTTGATTCATTTAACATATTAAAAAGTGAGTACACTAGAGATATATGTGTTTTAAAAGCATTGAAAGAAAAAATAGAAAAGTTACTTCATATTCGTGATGAACTTTCAGAAGAATTTGCAAGTATAGAACGCAGAATTGAAACAGATTTGCAATTAAGCGATGGAAAGCGTATAAATTTGGATGAATTTAGACGCTTACGATCAGATAGTTATAAATTTTCACAGGCATTAGAAATAATAAATAAAACGGAAAGTAACGCACGTAATATTTCTGAAAAGCTATCTTCAGAACTTAATAAGCTTCGTGAGCTTTGGCATCAAGAGTTTTTAATTATAAATAATGAATTAGAGAAAATTAATGAAACACAGGCTGCTCTAAAAATAGAAGTTCAATATGAGGGAGACAAAGAAAGTTTTATAAGTTTCATGAAAAGTGTCTTCCAAGGAAGTGGTCTCAGAGAAACTTTTTTTGAAAATTTAGCTAATCATTTTTTAGATTTCATAGATATGAGACAAAGATCATCTTTGCTAGATGTTGAGCTTGGGAAAAACAAAGAAAAGTTTTACAAATACTTTATTGATAATCAAGTTGCTTTATTGACTTACCAAGTCCCAAATAGTTTTATAATAAAATATAAGGGACGACCATTAAGAGAACATTCTTTAGGACAAAGGGCGTCAGCACTTATACTTTTTATTTTAAGTCAGAAGCAAAATAGTGTCTTTATTATTGACCAGCCTGAAGATGATCTTGATAATAAGACTATTTATGAGGATGTTATAAAGCAAATTTTGAAAATGAAGCCCCAAGCACAATTTATTTTTGCTACACATAATCCAAATTTCCCTGTGCTTGGAGATGCTGAACAAATATTTTCTTGTCATTATAACGATCAAACCGAGACATTATCGACAGGAAGTATTGATTCGCCTAAAATACAAAGCGAAATTATTGAAATTATGGAAGGTGGTTTAGAAGCTTTTCGTCTTAGAGAAGGAAAGTATAATACATGGAAATCAATGAACTTTTAGAAATAATAATGCGTAATGAGGATAGTACTCATCAATTCAAAGCCAATATGACTAACGCAACCGCTTTAGCGCAAGAAATGGTTGCTTTTTGCAATTCTGGCGGCGGTTCTATATTTATTGGTATAAATGATGATGGTACTTTTTCTGGACTTGGAAGGGAAGATATGGGACGGCTCAACAGTCTTGTGTCTAATGCTGCTTCACAACATGTTCGACCGCCCATTAATCCTTTGACAGAAGATATTGCAGTGCCGGCCGGTCTTGTTATGCGCATTACAGTATACGATGGTGTAAGTAAGCCTTATATGGATAAAGACGGAGTTATATGGGTTAAGAGTGGAGCTGATAAGCGAAAAGCTACTTCTAGAGAAGAAATACAGCGTTTGTTCCAGAATGCTGGACTTGTGCATGGAGATGAGGTGCCTGTTGCTGGAACTACAATAGCTGACATTGATATTGATTATTTTAAAAGGTTTTATGAGATTAAATTCGGAATAACTTTTGACGAGCAATCTATGTCTTTATTATCGATTTTGCATAACATGAATTTAATGAAAAACAGTGTGCTAAATGTAAGTGGAGCTCTGCTTTTTATGAAGTCACCTCAGTTTAAATTACCGGTATTTATAGTAAAAGCTATAGTTTTTCCAGGCGTAGATATTCATCAATCAAATTATATTGACAGTAGAGACATCACCGGAAAGCTTGAAGATGTATTTAGACATAGTGTCAATTTTATTTGTGAAAATATCCGTGCTGTTCAAAGGGGACAGGGAGTAAATAGTCTTGGTATGCCAGAAATACCTTTTGAGGCTTTGGAAGAAATTGTAGTCAATGCTCTAATTCATCGAGATTATTTTGTTTCCGCACCTATACGTATTTTTATTTTTGATGATAGAGTAGAAATTTTAAGTCCTGGACATTTACCTAATAATTTGACTGTTGCCAATATAAAGAGTGGTAATTCAAATATTCGTAATCCTATACTTACTTCATTCGCAACTCGATTACTTCCTTATAGAGGCATAGGAACTGGCATTATTCGTGCTCTAAAAGTATGGCCTCACATCGACTTCGTAGATGATAGAGATAATAATTTATTTAAGGTAGTACTAAAACGAATTTTATCATAATTTTCTCGAAAGTGGTCAGTTGTGGCGTTGGAGGGGGTGATAGGATTTAATTTCGTCATTTGCTCTGCGATGTCGTGGACTATTATTCGTAATTCGTCAGGACTTTCAACAATAATGTAAGGAGCTGATGATAGTATCCATCTAGCGACTTCTTTTAGGTCTGGAACTTTAGCGGTGAGTTTTATGGTGTTGTTGTCTAGCTTGATAATTTCTTGAGTTGGATTCCATATTGTTTCACTAACGATTGTAGCCATAGGTTCTACAATTTTTAAGCAAATGTTTTAAGCAAATGTCATATTCTAATTTGCCGAGGCTAACAAACCACGCAGAAGAAGTGAATTTTTCTTGTGAATAATCATCAGGATGATTAAGGAACGTAATTTCAGGATGTAGTTTTATATTGCGTATCCTAGAAAGTCTGAAGACGAAAGTTTTTTGTAATTCCTCCTCGTTTTTGAGTGAGCCAGCAAGTAAATACCAAGCGTGAGAACGGAAGAAAATACCCCACGGAGCTAATATGTGTGAGCGTACTTCGCGTGTTTTGTACGGAGAGACGTATTCTATCGCAATAATGATTTTCTCTCGTATAGATTTTAGTATAAGTTCAAAGACCTCAGCATTCATCTTCGAGATAGGACTTGCAATAGTAACAGCCTCAGCAAGCCATTGGCCGAATCTGATGAAAGTTTCGGGAAGTATTTTTTTATCTTGTCCCAGAGGAAATTGCAATTTCCCTTCATGTGAGGCAAGAAATGTTCAGTCATGGTTAAACCAGCAACCAGAGCGATAATATCCTGTTCATTTAAGTTTAATGGCAGGAAAAAATCGCCTTCCGATTTTAAGCAGTAGCGGTATGGTTTTGTTCGCCTAAATACGATGTCAGCTCTGTATTCCTCGTGTAACATTTTAATATCGTCCTGTAATGCGCGGCGGTCTGTGTACTCACATTGACGCATAATTTCTTCGGTTTCAACGCCGTGTTCCTTATGTTTACGCAGGAAAATTAAAAGGTTGATGAGTCTTCGTATTCTGAAAGAAGTGATAGCACGAGACATTATTGTTTTTCGGTTATTGCTTTGGGTTTGAGTAAGAGTAGGAAATCCCCACAGTCTTCGAGATGATAAGCGTGAACTTTGCGACTAAAAAAAATTTTAGCGTGAAAAGTCCTTCTGAGAAGTTTTAGGTCGTTCTCTAAAGGACTGCGTGATGAATACTTAGCTGATTTCATTAATTCGTCAGGTGTTATGTATTCGTTGTCTCGTAATAATCTGAGTAGATTGTTTAATCTGATAATGCGTGTTGCAGTTAATGATTGTGGCATTTTTTCACCTCGTAGATATTTGTTAAAACCATGAGAAAATATTGCTGACGAAAGATTTAGCACCTTCCCAAGCTCTTTTTGCAGTTTCAAAGACAGGCTTAACAACATGTTCACTGATAACTCTGCGGACGCTTTGAACGCCTTTAACAAGAGCATTGCCAAACCCAGAACCAGCTACGTATCCTACAGTTCCCCCAACGAACCCGCCAACAGCAGCACCGAAAGGGCCAAGACATGATAAGACTTCAGCCCCTATAGCCGCTCCTTTTGTAGCAGAAGCCAGACCGCAGACAGAAGAGGTAGTAACTTGTTCAATTTTTTCATATCCCTCAAAAGGTGTTAAATTTCCAGAAGCGACTTCACCGAGTACCTTTACATTTTCTACAGCAGTAAAGGCGATTACGGTACAAGTACTAGCGGAAGTTCCTTTAGGAAGTATGCCTAATGTCCCCTTTTCGGAAGCCGTTTTTAATGCTCCAGCGACAGCAGTCTTTATTCCGAAATCAGCTCCCGTTGTAAGACCCGCTTCAATAGCTCTTTCAGAGTCAATACCTTCGTTATTGCAAATTTGTCTAGCAAGTTCAAAGCCTGTACCTATAAGCATTCCTTGCGCTCCGGCTATAGCGACATTCTTTGCAATTCCCGTAGCAATATCTTTCATGGTATATTCATTCCAGCTTAGATTTTGCCACTCTCCGCTTTGAGCTTTCTCTTGTAGTTCTTTTGCCTGTTGCTTGCTTAAAATATTACTTGTTGTACCGTCTGGAGCAACAATCTGATCGTCAGGGGTTAATAGACGCTGACCTCGATAATCTCCAGCGTCATACATGGCCTGTGATGTGGATCTGTCTCTGCCGTATTTAGCCTGATACCTTCGTGAAATTCTCCCTGTATCAAGATTATCAATGACAATATCAACAGAGTTTTTTGTGTAGTTTTTGCCATGAGGTTTGGTGACACGCGCACGATAATGGCTTCCTCGTGCAGTGGCGTTTAAGTTGAAAGTCTGAGCATGGTAATCTTCTGCAATAAAGCCGTCGAGATTTTGATTTTGGCTTACAGCTCCGCTCTTAGTAGTGATAGTGTCTATGAGCTGTTGATTTGCGGTATTAACAGCGTCATCAAGGCTTTGAAGATATTTTGCCGATTCGACCGTGCTCATGCCCGAAGTAGCTTTTTTCATCTCCTGAGCGAACCAGCTTTCTTTGCTCCTGCCTTGTGATAATGCAGAATGTAATGCTTTTTTTGCGGCCTCTTGAGAGTGAATGCCGTCAATAATTTCATCGCGTATTTGCGTGATTTCTGCTTCGTTTTTCTCAGGCATTGCCTCCTTGAATTGAGTTAAAAGCCATTCACCGTCTGATGTGCTTTCAGATTTTTTTGCGTAACTGCTCATAAAATCTGAGATAGTAGAGGCTATTTGTTGACCTTCTTCATGTGTGATGATTTCAGGAGTTATGACTTCGTTAATTTTTGCTTCAGTCATTATCAGTTGCCTCTCTAGCCTCAGAGCTTGCGGGCTTAATGTCATATTTCTTCAAGTCTGTACGCAGTGCTTCTATCTTTTCCTTCTGAATGACAGAAGTAGATTTAGCGTCCTCAAAGCTCTTGAGTAAAAGCTCTGTTGTAATAGTTTCAGTGCCGTCAATAAAGGCTGTCTCTATAGCGTCCTTTACAATTCTGCGCCGTTAAAGCCTTTAGTTTTCCTGCTCAACGTGTCAAGGTTAATTTTGTAGTTGAGCTTACCGCGCTTCCTCAAATGTATTTCGAGGATTTTTCTGCGTTCTCTCTCAGTCGGGAGGTCAACGAAGAATAATTCATCAAAGCGTCCCTTGCGTAAAAATTCTGGCGGAAGTTTAGAGATGTCATTTGCAGTAGCGACAATAAAAACCGTACTTTCTTTTTCCTGCATCCAAGTCAGGAAATGCCCGAACAGGCGAGTAGCAACTTCACCGTAACCGCCGCCAATGCCAGCAAAAGCCTTCTCAATCTCATCAATCCATAAAACGCAGGGGCTTACGGTTTCCGAGAGTTTCAAAGCACGGCGAATATTGCCTTCAGATTCCCCGACATATTTTCCCATGAGACGACCGACATCAAGACGTATCAACGGAACTTTGAAGAGCGTAGCAGTAGCTTTAGCGGCGAGGCTCTTGCAACATCCGGGCATACCGAGAATCAAAATGCCGCTAGGAACGTCAACGCCGAACTTGATAGCTTTATCGAGGAAAGAGAAATTTTAGCTTTCCTATCCAGCCAGCTTTTTAGCCTCTCAAGACCGCCAATGTCATCAATAGTTTCCTTGAAGTTCATCATCTCAAGAATGCCGGATTTTCTGATGACCTGCTCTTTTTCCCTGAGAATAAATTTCCTGTCAGAAGCGTCAAGCCGCCCATTTCCCTGATAAGCGAGAGAAAGAACCTGCTTTATCTGGAATGCGCTTAAACCTTTAAGGGAAAACACAAGCTCCTCAAATTCTTTTTCACCGATATTGACAGCGACATCTTCAGCAAAGACGTGAATGCAGTCTCTTATTTCCTCATCGTCAGGCAAAGGAACGTCCATAAGAGTAATGAAATTCTCCAGCTCATGAGGAATGACGACATCTGAAGCAATGATAATGACTTTAGCGCGGTAATCATCGCGTTCAAGAGTACGTTCAGCAATGCGCCGCAGGAGAGCGACAACTTTCGGATCGTTCATGCTTCCGTGAACGTCTTTAAGTACAATGACAAGTTCATGTTCCTCGTCAAACCCTTCGTCCATAACAGCGCCTAGAAATTCAGCAAGTCCCCACTGATGTAAGGGGTGTTTGTCCTCAAAGTTCAAAGCTCCCAGAGCGTTATTGAACTCAATGAAGCGCATATCATGTTCAGCGAGTCGGGCTAATTCAGCGTCAACATCAGCAAAATCCGAATGGTTGATGTAAAGAACTGGGCAGATAGAATCGAGATATGACGCTAAAAGTTTTTTAGTTGTTTGCCGCATTGTTACATCTCCTTTTTTACCACGGTTCACTTGATTCTTGCTCTCGTGGCATAGGATGATTACCACCAAGTTTTGTAAAACGTTCCAAATTTTTTGAACGTTCTTTATCATCGCTCTTTGCAGGAACGTCAGCAATATGAAAAATCTTCTTTAGCTCGATAAGTAGGCTACGAGTGTCTTCAGCATTAATACTTTTTACTTCTCTGAGTTCATTTTCATAACCGTTGAACTCAAGTCAGTTTGCTAGTGTCCCATTTTGGTACTTTTCGATTATATCCTCAATGAAAAAATTATTTCGCAAATCATTGAGTGTTTCAATTACCGTATTGCCAAAATGTAATTTGAATTTTGCTCTGTTTGTCATAATTACCGAGCCTCCAGATTGTAAATAATCCCCTGCACAAGTGCCCTGTAAGTTTTCTTCGGTGGCTTTGGTGCTTCCTCGTGTACTTCGGGTTCTGAAGTCTCCGTTTCCTGAGCTTCTTTCAGCTCCTTAACCTGCCGGGCTAAATCATCGCGTTCCTTTTTGAGTTTCTCGTGGTCAGGAATGCCGTGAGCCTTCATATCTTCGTGAACCTTCTTGCGTTCCTCCAAGTAGTCGAGAACGGAAAGGCTCTCTTCAATTTCTTCGTGGTCATCGGAAATGCCGAAAATCTTGATTAACTCCAAGAGAATGCCGCGAGCGTCAGTAACGAGAATAGCATTGACCTTTTCGAGTTCGGTTTTGTGATTGTGAACATCGAGCCATTTGACGAGCAAGCCGTTATTGTAAACGTCAAGAACGTCCTCAATGGAAAAGTTATCGCGTAGGTCATCAAGAGTTCTAATCTGTTCATCGCCGAAGTTAAGATTAAACTTTATCTTAGCCATTAACTTACCTACTTGTTGATGAAATTTCTTGAGATGATTATAACAAATTAGAGCGTTTCTTTAGGTGTGTTTTGGTTTTCGTCTTGAAAGATTTTTAGAGGCAGTAATTGATATTCTACTCTGTCAGGACTTAGGAAGAAATCTTGACAAGTATTGAGAATTTAAGACAATAGCAACAAATGGACTAAAAGGAGGAAGCGCGAAAATGGCAACATCAAGTATATTTCATAACGTGGTATTGAGAGCCCCGAAAGAAGTGGATGATTTTTTGACTGCGTTGGAAGCCTCAGCAGCTGATCCGTATGTGAGTTCAGGAATGTCATTATCTGAAGTGATGACGACGAAAGAGGATATATTGAGATTGCATGAACTCCGCCTGAAAAGTATGTAGAGATGAAAATCAAGGTAACGAATATATTGGACAGCTTGGACTTATTAGGTGAGGGAAATTTGAGGTTAGAACTCTCCAGCTTTGTAAGTGCAAAGAATCCTGACATTGAAGAATTTATCAAAGAGAAAGCGATAGCCTTTGCGAAAGGGAAGCTGTCAATCACATACATATTGAGCGATATGGAGGACGGAGCGATGTTAGGGTATTTTACGCTGACGCACAAGTCCTTAATTGTAAGCAGTGATAGGCTGAGTAAGACGGCGCAAAAAAGATTGATGGGGTACTCCCGTTTCGATGTAGAAACAGGAAATTATATGGCTTCAGCATTCTTATTAGCGCAGTTTGGCAAGAAATATGGTGTGGACAATGGAAAACGTATAAGCGGTTCAGAGATGATGGAGTATGTAGATATTATCTTGTTGGACGTTCAGAGGCGAATAGGAGGAGGGATAATGTATCTTGATTGTGAAGATAAAGAAAAGCTGAGAGAATTTTACGAGGGCGAGAAATTCAAGAAGGCCGGAGAAAGATTCTCAGCAGAAGACAGCAAAAATATATACAGTACATCAGATTTTTTTAGCGGATAATGTAGTTCATGGACTAGATAGCGGAATGGTTTAGCCCATGAACGTTGAATTTTGCACTAATTGCAAGTGCTTTTGTCTTTGACTGCAATGAATAGCATAGTTTTTAGTGTTTTTATGCTTTATCGAGCCTCCATATACCAGAAAGGCGCACACTTGAAGTGGTATGGGGGATCATTTGAATCATCTTTCTGCGTTTTGACATCAAGACCCTCGAAAATAGGATAAAGTAACTCTAGTCCGCGATGTAATTCACGAGCTAGATGATGTCTATGAGTGCTTGCTACGAAGCCTTGATGTCCATACATATAGCCAAGTGGTGGCGAGTAACTCCAATAACTATAAAAGACCATAAATCTTTTGTCCTCTGGTTCAATAACGTGCCATATATCGTCTATTGCGCTGTCATATATATGGTATTCAATCCCATTATACTTTTTAAGATATGGGTGATTTAGCTCAACGAAATGCGAGCAGTCGTACCTTATGTAAGCTACGAACGTGGTGAATGAATTTGCGTTTAGCATGTTAATGAAATGTAATTTCTCACGAACAGTTGGCAAAATATCAGAGGCCTCACGAACAGTTGGAAAAATACCAGAGGCTGTATCACCTATTATACATGGCCAAGACGGGTTATTTTCAGGTTTTTCGTACCTAATATGATACTGATACGATGATTTAGGAGGATAGTAAAATTTTGGCCGTTCATCTGAATAGTCTGCTTTAATCTCATCATCATTGAGAGTGAAATATGGTCTTGTCCCATGATGAGCGAAGAGAGCATAAAGCGTAAGAGGTCGCTTTGTGTTGAGAGTCTCGAACAGCTCCGAGTGTTTTTCCCTTAGAATGTCGGGGTAGTCGGCAGTGATAACATCAAGGCAGTCGTAGATGTGGTGCAAGTCCATATGATTATCGATGATTTCCTGCACAAGCTCATTATAAGTTTTCTTGCTCGCATGATGAGTTTCTTCCTCGTTCTGAGATTTGGTTAGGTTGCGGGCAATTTCGTCAAATTTTCCTGCTTTGATGTCAGCCCAGAACTTTTTGCGCTCTTCAAGGTAATCAAGGACTGATAAACTTTCTTCGATTTCGGACGGATCGGACGTAACGCCGAAAATGCGAATCAGATCCGAGAGTATACTGCGAGCGTCGATAGCGTGAATAGCGTTGACCTGTTCGAGTTCGTGTTTGTGGTTATGAACATCGAGTTATTTGATGAGCAAGCCGTTGTTGTAAACGTCAAGAACGTCCTCAATGGAGAAGTTATCGCGCAGGTCATCGAGAGTTCTAATCTGTTCACTGCCGAAGTTAAGATTGAACTTTATCTTAGCCATTAATTTACCTACTTGTTTGAAATTCTCTAAAATGATTATAACAAATCAAAGCGTTTCTTTAGACGTATTTTGATTCCGTGCTTGAAAAATTTTGAGAGAAAATAATAAATACTGACGATATATTTTTCCCCAAAATTGTCAGCGCAAGTAGTAAAGCTAAAGGTTTAAGACAGTAGAGGGTTGTGCCAGTGAGGAGAGTAAATAGCGGCAGGTCTAGCCCACGAGCGTTGGAATTTGCGCCATTCTGAAGTGGTCTCGCCTTTGAAGTCTCTGTAAAGCATGGCCATCGGGCAGAAACCGAGAGCCTTTACGGTTTCGAGTCTTTTAGTAGCGAAGTCGAAAGAATCACCGGGATAACCGATGAGGACATAACAGCGAAGAATGTTCCTATTGCCGTAGCCCGCCTCCCTAAAGAGATGAGCGGCATGTTCAAGAGGAGGCAGGTCGTCAGGAGTGTCATAAG